>Ga0116228_10003861_pt1 | contig 13238 bp, 10 predicted proteins | sample S1TSphfallax_2_FD_89694 | JGI IMG/M metagenome (GOLD analysis project Ga0116228, IMG submission 89694) | Host-associated microbial communities from peat moss isolated from Minnesota, USA - S1T2_Fc - Sphagnum fallax MG | ecosystem: Host-associated > Plants > Peat moss > Unclassified | place... | reverse complement strand
TAACATTTTAGTTGGCAACTTTTTTTAAAAAGCTTTGGAGGTTACCTGTGAGGTTACTCAAGTAGATATCTATCACCTTTTTTCAAAGTTGTGAGTGAAATGCATTGTTTTAGTAGAAATCTTAAGTGCTTGCAATTAGAGTAGGCTGCATGCTCTTTAACATTATCAAACAATTTTTTTGTTAAGTAGTTTAGAATTCTTCTTTTTATTGTGCTATTTTTCTCCTATGACCAAACACTGAACCTATAAGATGATGGGGCAATCATTTGACCCACTCACATCCCCAAAAACATCCCTATTTTTTAAGTGAATGCAAATAACACCCAAATGCTCTAAATTTATCCCATGGTCAAACACAAAACAATTTGCCTAGGTAATGAAAAACTGAACACATTTTCACCACCATAAATTTAGTCATAAGGTGCAAAATGCACACTGGTCGACATAATCAGGCACATTGACCAGACCAGCCTAGATCAGAACTTTTGCCCAGACCAGTCACTACCTTGTGTTCAATGATAAGAGTTGAAAGCAAATTGTCAATACTATAGGAGCAGCTAAATTTAATCAACTTTCATTTACCAAATTAGGGGTTCAGGGTTAGGGTGATTACCAAATTACCAAATCATCTAATGGTTTGGTGGGTTTGTGATCGTTCATTTACTTATTTATATTGGGTATTACACAGTTGGGCAGAGTTTTTGTTGCAAATACAGAAGTGAAGAAAAATCTGGAGGTTTTTAATCCTGGTCCTGATCACCACAGTCAGTTGGTGCAAACCCAATTTTGTTGTTTGTGAGATCATACTCTACCTTAAAATTTTGTTGCTGCACATTCCCAACAATTGAGACATTTCCAGGGGCCCCAGCAGTGGCAAAAGCAAGGCAGAATGTCCCTTTACTGTCAATTGCCAAGACAGTGTTGTCAATAGGCAGTGGCATCCTTACCTGCCCATCACCAACATTTCCAGAGAAAAGCCCCCAACAAGAAACCCCTCATAAGTAAACTAGCATCACAGAAGAGAGTTCATTCTTGCCAGCTGACTTGAACATGATCAGAAACAAGAACATGCCACAAATTTCCCTAACTGAAGAATGGTGAAGCAAACTCCAAAAAATCCTAATCACTCGATGCAAACATCTGGAATTTGTGGCTCTTCAAATCTATACTGTAATACATACCTTTTCTTCATTCAGCTCAATAGGTTCAGGGTTTAGGGCTTGCTTACTTACTTTGTCATCAAAGTAAAGAGTTACAACAGGGATGGTGGCAAGGAGCTGGGATTGATTGTGGGAAAGAGAATAGCAAGTGTCAAACAAGCCATCATCAACCTCAACTCTCCTCAAATGTGCAGTTGCAGTTCGAAATGCATCTCTGAGATGGCTGTAAGCAGGCTCTGCAAGGCGAGTGATGGATGTCCCTGAGTCAAAGATCACACCGCCATTCCCATTCCCATCTACCTGATACAAGGAAGCAGGGAATTCGAGCTTCAATTCGGTCCCAACTGCCACACCTGTGAGCTTGACATAGTAGAGAACTGGCATTTGTGGATTCTTGAGCATGGAGATGTACTGTAGCTGCTGCTGCTTCCTGGAGTCGTTCCTGCTGCTGATGCTGCTAACTATGGCACCAGCTTCAGTTCCAAACCTAATGTAGCTACTGGCATCTGGGTTCCGGAACCTGTCTGTGAGGCAATAAGAGAAGCGGTTTGTTGCAATTGCCGCTGAAGCACCCTGGATCATCAGAAGCTGTGAAGGCAACGAGAGTTTCCCTCTTCCTAGTCCTAGAATGCCTGCAGAGCCAGCAAACAATCCTTTGTTGATGTGGCCACAACCGAAAGCGAATCCTGTGATATAGTAAGGCTTGCCAGTACTTGCAGATTTCAGTACAAGAGTATCTTCAGCAAGGTTCCCTTGAGAGACGGACCCATCGCCGTAACCCACAGTATAGACGCAGACTCGCGGAGCGCTGGTTGCAATAGTGTTGTTACTCCTGCTGCTGCTGCTGTTGTTGCTGCATTGGTAGTAACTGAGCTCTTTGCAGACGGGAGAAGAGCATGGCAGCGTCCGGAATGAGGAGGAGCGCGCGGGATTGAAGATGGGTCCGATCTGGTTGTAGCAGTCTTGGCATGGTTTGCATTGTAGCCAGAATATTTCGCTCCCTGTGTCCACTGTGGCTAGGACTTCCCGTGGAGGTGTGCCCATCTGCAGAAACGAGAGATCAGAATAGACATCTGCATGAAGCTGGAGAAGAATCTATCCTAGCGAGATCTGCTTCTGCGAGAATCGGAGCAATAAAAGTCTTGTTACCTGGATGGTCATGAAATACTCGCCGATTCCGGCATTAATTCCAGATCGCACGGGACTTTGCACAGTCGATGAAGATCCATTTGCTGACTTCGTCCCGCGAGTAATCGTCGAATTCCAGCTGGTCGAAGAAGAACCAGCTGCTACTCGCGTCATCAAAGTCTGCACGCGAGCATTATCTCGTCTCAGCATCTCTCTGTGCAAGTCCTCGCGAGACGTAGTGAACAAGCTGCCAGAGAAGTTTTTGAAAGGTGAGTTGGGAGCATCTCTGTGCACCAATTCGACCAAGATGGATGCTCCCGCAACAGACTCTCTCCGCCCCAAGCTCTCATAGCTACTTGATCTGGAGCTCAACTGTCGACCATTGCTACCCTGGATAGTCATCACCGTTGTTTCCCGCGAAGAATACGTCTCCTGCTGCACAACGCTCACCTTGGGATGCTCCAAGACGTCCACTGTTTCCTCCTGTGCTTGCAAATGGAGCTGCTGCCGCTGAGATCCCAGAAAATTCACGTCAACCTGCATCTGCCCATAATGATCTTGATGGCTAGTTTCCACAGACATTATACCCACTGCGCGATCGACGAAAGCAAAGAACGCGATCAAAACTAGATACTGCACCAACAGTACCCGTGCAGCACCAGTAGCTGCAATACCCAATCCGGCGGGGACTGCCATTCGACCTCTATAACCTGCATCGCTGCTGCTTCTACGAATTGCACCAGGAGCAGCTCCAAGAGATCCTTCCATCAAAAAGAGCTTGCAATGACCCAAATCACTCCCACCGACAAACTCCAAATCTAATTGAATACAACCGGAAACTACCATAGGAGCATCGGCCTACCGAATCCCTCGCTAGATCAGAATCATCAAACTGTTGCACATTAGCAACAATGAGACTCCTCCCGTCCAAGGCAATGTTTTTTGTAGCCAAAACAGAATTTGTGGCTATCGAAGTATAGCAGCGAGCAAGCAGCAGTCACACTGTTCTTATAACCATGACCCACAAAAGGAAAGATCACACAGAAAAGTTCTGTTCCAAATATTGGCCATGGATTATCACCAGCAGAGGAGACACGACGAAGCAGCAGCTCTCAAATGGCTTTGCTTACTTCTTCAGCTCCAAAAGCAGGCAGAGGAGCTTCAAGATCGTATCTTCAGCTTTTTTCAGGAACGGAGGGAAAAGCAGCTGCGACAGCAGCAGCAGGAGCTTTGCAGAGATCACCGTTACGCGGTGTCAAACCGTTCCATCATGGGGTGCCTCCATCACCTATGCAGTTATTTACTGGGAACTCTCAGCTGACTTGCTTGGAATTCTCAACTGCTTTTTCTCAAATTCTCAACTTGCTCGGAACTCTCGACCTTTTTTGACTCCGAATTCTCAACTTGCTTCGACCTTTTTTCCTACTCGGAATTCCCGTTGCTACAGCGTAAATAGGATTTTCCGAGCTCAAATCCCAACGAAAGAAAGAGAGTTGCCAGTGCCCATTGCATCATCTTCATCATAAATGTCAAAAGTGCTCAAAATTACGGCAGTCGGACTGGTCTGCGAACGGCCATGTGAAGGACGACGGAAGGAAGGATGATCATGATCATGATTCACACATGCGCGAGAGATGGCGGCGCTCGCGCGGGCGCACTCCGGATCGAATTTTGTGTACTAAAATGAATGCGCGCTCTTTCTGTGTTTCTCGGGGACTGGGGGATCAGATCCGGTCCTTCCTCGGCCGGCCGGCCGCCACATTCCTCGCAACTGTCCTTAAGTAACTCAAGCGCCGCCTCCCACCACATTAGGTACTCATGAGTTAACACTGCGACCATGAACGTTCTGCGACGTACTTTCACTCCTCCTCAAGGGCTCTCTCTCGCTCTCTAAGGGCCAGTCTGACTGGCCCTTAATTTTGTATTTTGTTCATCAATGGTTCTCAGTCTCTAGTCTAGAGGGGTCCTTCATTTGTGTTTCACTCAACGGCTTTCCTTGTGTAACTATGTGAAGGGGCTTTTACTGTGTACTTTCAATGATCAAGGGCTCTTAGTCTCTGCTGTGAAGGGACTTCTAAATTGTATTTCACTTGACAATGGCTCTCACTAGTCTCTACTGTAAAGAGGCCTTTACATTTCTGTTATTTCATTGGTTAAGGACTCTAAATCCGTACAGCAAATGAGCCCTTAATTTGTATTTTACCAGTCAAAGGCTCTTAATCTCTAGTGTAAAGGGGCCTTTAAATTGCATTGCGATGGTTTAAGGCTCTCATTGTCTAGGTGTAAAGGGGCTCTTACTTAGGTTTTCACTGGTCAAGGGCTCTCTCTCTTTAGTGTGGAAAGGGCTGTTATTTTTTGGGAGTATTTCAATTGTCAAGGGCTCTTAGTTTCGAGTGTGAAGAGTCCTTAATTTGTACTTCAGCAACAAGGGCTTATCTAAAGTAATCTCTCATGGAAAGGTGAGTTAGTTGCTGATGAAACCCATGCATGTAGATGGTTAGTAGATAGACAAGGGCTAGTGGGTTGTTAGTATCATATAGGTAGTGAAAATGTTGGCAATTGAGCTAACCAGGGTGGTTAACTACGGAACCATCAACCTAGGCCAGAAATTTTATTCAACATAAAAATTGGTAACCCATATTACCCTGGGTTTTGCTGAGTATCATTGGCTCTTAGCAGCAAAGACTGAAAAACCTAAACTACCACCAAAACTGAGGAGTTTCACCCCCAGTTTTGGATTTGTCTTATATGCAGCTTCACTGCTGGCTAATATTTTTCGTTAAATCAAGCCTTATCAAAATAAGATCCTGTATATCTTGGGGACTTACTTATACCCAGTTTCACAAAACAGTACGCAATTTCAGTCATTAGCTTTCAGGCTACACTCAAAGTGGGGATGAAACAGGGGTTATTGGGTCAAACTAGGGTCCAAAGATAGGATGACTTTACACATAAGTCTAATAATATCTATTGTGTTGTGTTGTGTCACCTTGGGGCACTGGAAAACTGGGTACTGGTTTTAACAAGAGTTTAACCCTCTTCCAGCTGAGTGCACTTGGAAATTTCAAAATCCCAGTTTCTGACTAATGCGCTTGTCAGTATGGAAGGAAAACAAAAAACACCTTTGGTACTGGCGACAGTGAACCAGCACCCATGGAAATGTCTTTCACACAAAATTCACTTTAAAACATTTCTCCCTTATAATGAACTAGTTTGAACCCCGTGCCTAATGCACAGGTGTGTGTATTTGACGATACGTATTACAAAATTACAATTATAAACTACATTTCCAAAACCTCTCTATATACCGCATTTCGCATGTATTCATCAGGACCTTGGCCACTGAAAATCTTGTTGGGTTTGTTGCTGATATTGATATCAAAATCTTGGGGGTGCCCCCCCTGGGCCAGGGCATGCCTTTTTTAGACAGCGACACATGCAGAGAGAGGGGCGTTATTTATTTCTGCCAGGTTTTCTTCCTTGTATGATGCTATCCATGGATGGATGATGGGACAGATGGATGGACGGACGGATCACGTGAAAAACTTCACAAAAAACGACCACAACTTCCTTTACTATATGTAATGCCCAGCCGCCCCCTTAGGTGATGAGTAAGTTATTGCATGTTATCTGCACCTCAAAGAATGTACCATTTCCACCCAGAGAATGACTTCTAAACAATTTATTCACCAAATGGCAACTTTTTAGCAAAATATTTTCTCCACTTTTTTCTCAGGTAATCATCATGGGGATGGGGGTACAAAGGGTACAAAAGAGTGTTCATTGCCATAGTTTTCGTCATTGGTGTCACTGTTTTCCTCAAGCTCGGGGTCAATGTGAGCAGTCTGCAACCAATTATAAATGATTGTTTAATTGATTGACTGCAGATTTGAGAAATGGAGAGCAATGAGAGAGGGGTATCGGACTTGATAGGTGTTTTTTTTGGGGGTTAGGGGAGAGGGGTGGTTGAGGTCAGAGGAAAGTATTGTATTCCACCAAAGTTGATTTGTGAAATGGGAAAAAGAAAAAGAAAAAAAAGACAATATGATTAGGTGAACTTTTTTTCCTTTTAATTTTTACTTCTCTGTCACAAGTGAACGCAATTTATTGTGAAAAAGAAGAAAGAGAAGGCATTTTTGAGATCTTCCTATTCATAAGCATTTCCAATGGCGTTCTTGTATTTTTAATCCAATATTAGCTCTTCCTATTCACATTCATAAGACACTCCAAAGGGAGGAAATAAAGATATATATCTGAAACATGATATAGCTTGTTTGGGAAAATTGGATAGGTACTTTACTTGTTATTTTAAATTTTAAGTTCTACTAACAATTGATTGTTTAAGTTACAACACTATGAGTTGGTCTAACTAGAAGGATTTGGTCATTGAGAGCATTTGAATTCCTTTCCATTAATTTATTGTGTAACTCTTTAAAAAGTTTCTGATTTTTGAGTCAAAATTGCTTGTGATTTTTTGAACATTTTTCCTTTCTCTTAGGAGAATGCAGAGCTTGAATTCGTTCTTCCTAATTAAAAACCTAGAAACTTCAAAGCTTCTCCTGGTTTTCTGATATTAAAATTTGAGCAACCAGTTCATGAAATTTAATAAGCCAAAGTCATAAATGTGAACAAGGAAAAATATACTAAATAAAGCAGAAAACATTTTGAACATTTGACCACCATACAGTGATATGAAATTGTCAGAAAAAAAGTGCTTGTGCTTTCTAGTTTTAGTAATCGTTTTGTTTTAATACCTTAGGTTTGGATCTGTAGTAAGAATTAGAAGTTTTTTAAGGTTTTCTTTGTGGCCATACTTTTTGCTTTTCTTTACAAGCAGTAATCACTAATTTATTTGGATTTACATGTTGATTTTCGAATTTTTTTTAACAACCCAAAAGAAAATCTAAATTAGTGATATTTGAAAGATGTCAAGAGTAGTCACAAGAGGCCTTAGAAGGCAATGAGAATTAGAAGACCACTAGCAACATGTCCGTGAGGCGTTTTAACAGCTGGTGAGAATCAAATCACCCAAAACAAAGGATGGAAGCAATGAATATTGGTTCTTTACTTTGTAAGTTAAAACCACTTCTGCAAGCAGGGCAGATTCATGCCGCAATCAACAGAGCATTGGCCAACAAATTAAATGAGGAGATTTTGTAGACTCTAGTGGAGGGACCAATAGTGAGTACCCCTTCAAATGCAACTTGATGCTAAACGAGAGGTGTGGTGTCAACCTAGCAAGAGTCATAGCCACCTCTTTGAAGGAGAAAATTCTGCTGATTATTCAAATGGGAACTCAGCACCACTATATGTGCACGAACTTGAAATTCCCAAAACTTGAACCTTAAATAACTGAAAACCCAAAAGACATCAACCTTGGTATCCAGTGGTACTTTGTCTCTTTCCACTTGCTACCAAGCCAAATACTCCAATTTAATGAAATCAGCTGCCAGTATCCAAAAGCATACAGAGAAGCCAGCCAAATGAAGCATTTAGACCTATTACGAATTTTACCAGCTTACTGATCTTGCCTGGCTAATCCCTGCTTTTGGATCTACTAAGATCTGCTTGCTTTCATGCCTATTTTAGATCCTCAATCCATTGAGAATAACATCTCTGCGGATTCTCAGTTGGAAGAACACCTTCCATGTTGTAGGCTTCCCCCTTAACTACATTTGGCATCATCACATTTTCATAGATTGAGACCTAGACCAAAGAACAAATGTCTGCAACTTCCAAGGCAGACGCTAGTTGTGTTTTCCTAGAAGTAGGAGCCAAATTCAGCTACCTTGGAATCCCAATTTCTTCAGAGCTATAATTTTCAGCTGATTATTTGCAGAAAGGCATTTCGTGAGAACATTGACAGCAACAACCTGGTCTTGCTGAAGACATTGAGACCCAGAATGACATTGCAGTCAATTGCCTGCATGGCTGGCAAATTCCCAACTGCAAACTGCAGTTCTTTTGAGGAGACAACCTTCTGCTGTGTGCAAAGGGACACATCAATGCTCGCATTTGAAAACACCATTTTTTGACCTCCAATGCCAACACCTGATAATCCTGGCACTGCTCCTCCCTTTCCACATTGGTACATGTCAACAGCCATTGTAAATCTCAGCTGGAAAGGAAAAGCACTTGCACTTCTTGCAGGCTTTCGACTCAAATGCAGACCATGACATAAATCACTGTTTCAATTTCATGCTAAAGGCAAGAATGGATATGTAACTCTGGTGATAGTGCTCACCATTGGTGCACCAGGAGGCCTAGCAATAACAGGGTTGGTGACACTGAGACATGATCCAAGGTCTATGATACCTGACTGCACATTCCCTGGTCTCATCTCCACCTGCTTTCCCATAAGTCACTGACATACACATTCATGGCTTGATTAGTCAACAGAATTGGAAGCCCATAAAAATCCAAAAAATCCTAAACACTCAACAAACATCTGGAATTTGTGGCTCTTCAAATCTATACTGTAATACATACCTTTTCTTCATTCAGCTCAATAGGTTTAGGGTTTAGGGCTTGCTTACTTACTTTGTCATCAAAGTAAAGAGTTGCAACAGGGATGGTGGCAAGGAGCTGGGATTGATTGTGGGAAAGAGAATAGCAAGTGTCAAACAAGCCATCATCAACCTCAACTCACCTCACATGCGCAGTTGCAGTTCGAAATGCATCTCTGAGAAGGCTGTAAGCAGGTTGTGCAAGGCGAGTGATGGCTGTCCCTGAGTCCAAGACCACACCACCATTCCCATTCTCATCTACCTCACACAAGGAATCAGGGAATTCGAGCTTCAATTCAGTCCCCACTGCCACACCTGTGACCTTGACATAGTAGTAAACTGGCATTTGTGGATTCTTGAGCATGGAGATGTACTGTAGCTCCTCCTGCTAACTCTGACACCAGCTTCAGTTCCAAACCTGATGTAGCTACTGGCATCCGGGTTCCAGAACCTGTCTGTGAGGCAATAAGAGAAGCGGTTCGTTGCAATTGCCGCTGAAGCACCCTGGATCATCAGAAGCTGTGAAGGCACCGAGAGTTTCCCTCTTCCTAATCCTAGAATGCCTGCAGAGCCAGCAAACAACCCTTTGTTGATGTGGCCACAACCGAATGCGAATCCTGTGATATAGTAAGGCTTGCGAGTACTTGCAGATGTCAGTACAAGAGTATCTTCAGAAAGGTTCCCTTGAGAGACGGACCCACCGCCGTAACCCACAGTATAGACGCAGACTCGCGGAGCGCTGGTTGCACAAGTGTTGTTACTCCTGCTGCTGCTGTTGTTGTTGCTGCATTGTAAGTAATTGTCTCTGCAGACGGGAGAAGAGCATGGCAGCGTTCGGAATGAGGAGGAGCGCGCGGGATTGAAGATGGGTCCGGTCTGGTTGTAGCAGTCTTGGCATGGTTTGCATTGTAGCCAGAATATTTCGCTCCCTCTGTCCACTGTGGCTAGGACTTCCCGTGGAGGTGTGCCCATCTCAGAATCGAGAGATGAGATTAGATATCCCCATTAAGCTGGAGAAGAATCTATCCTAGCGAGATTGCTTCTGCGAGAATCGGAGCGAGAAGAGTCTTGTTACGTGAATGGTCATGGAATACTCGAAGCTTCCGGCATTAATTCCAGATCGCACGGAACTTTGCAGAGTCGATGATGATCCATTTGCTGACTTCGTCCCGCGAGTAATTGTCGAATTCCAGCTGGTCGAAGAAGAACCAGCTGCTACTCGCGTCATCAAAGTCTGCACGCGAGCAGTATCTCGTCTCAGCATCTCTCTGTGCAAATCCTCGCGAGACGTAGTGAACAAGCTGCCAGGGAGTTTTCTGAAAGGTGAGTTGGGAGCATCTCTATGCACCAATTCGACCAAGATGGATGATCCCGCACCAGACTCTCTCCGCCCCAAGCTCTCATAGCTACTTGATCTGGAGCTCAACTGTCGACCATTGCTACCCTGGATAGTCATCACCGTTTTTCCCCGCGAAGAATGCTGCACAACGTTCACCTTGCGATGCTCCAAGACGTCCCCTGTATCCTCCTGTGCTTGCAAATGGAGCTGCTGCCGCTGCGATCCCTGAAACTTCACGTCAACCTGCATCTGCCCAGAATGAGCTTGATGGCTAGTTTCCGCTGACATTATACCCACTGCGCAATCGACGAAAGCAAAGAACGCGATCAAAACTAGATACTGCACCAACAGTACCCGTGCAGCACCAGCAGCTGCAATACCCAATCCGGCGGGGACTGTCAGTCGACCTTTATAACCTCCATCGCTGCTGCTTCTACGAATTGCACCAGGAGCAGCTCCAAGTGATCCTTCCATCAAAAAGAGCTTGCAATGACCCAAATCACTCCCACCGACAAACTCCAAATCTAATTGAATTCAACGGGAAATTACAATAAGAGCATCAGCCTACCGAATCCCTCGCTAGATCAGAATCATCAAACTGTTGCACAATAGCAACAATGAGACTCCTCCCGTCCAAGGCAATGTTTTCTGTGACCAAAACAGAATTTGTGGCTATCCAAGGAAGCAGCGAGCAAGCAGCAGTCACACTGTTCTTATAACCATGACCCACAAAAGGAAAGGTCACACAGGAAAGTTCTGTTCCAAATATTGGCGGTGGATCATCACCAGCAGAGAAGACAGCACGAAGCAGCAGCTTCTTAATATGGCTTTGCTTACTTCTTCAGCTGCAAAAGCAGCAAAGGGGCTTCAAGATCAGATCTTCAGATTTTTTCAGGAACTGAGGGAAAAGCAGATGCAAAACCAGCGGCAGAAGCTTCGGAGAGATCACCGTTACGAGGTGTCAGACCGTTCCATCATGGGGAACCTCCATCATCTATGCAGTTATTTACTCGGAATTCTCAACTGACTTCCTTAGAATTCTCAACAGGTTTTTCTAGGAATTCTTAACTTGCTCGGAACTCTCGACCTTTCTTGACTCGGAATTCTCAACTTGCTTGGAATTCTCGACCTTTTTTCCTACTCGGAATTCCCGTCACTACAGCATAATTAAGATTTTCTGATCTCGAATCCCAATGAAACAAAGAAAGATGCCACTGCCCATTGCATCATCTTCATCATAAATGTCAAAAGTGCTCAAAATTACGGCCGTCGGACTGGGCTGTGAACGGCCATTTGAAGGAGGACAGAAGGAAGGAAGGATGATCATGATTCACGCATGCGCGAGATGGCGGCGCGCGCGCACACTCCGGATCGAATTTTATGCACTAAAATGACTGCGCGCTCTGTGTGTGTCTCTGGGACTGGGAGATCAGATTCGGTTCTTCCTCGGCCGGCCGGCCGACATATTCCTCGCAACTGCCCTTAAGTAACTCAAGCGTCGCCTCCCACCACATTAAGTACTCGTGAGTTAACACCTTTGGTACTGCCCACAGTGAACCAGCACCCACGAAGGATGGATGGTAAGTGGTCAGGAGACAGTTTTCTGTTGGGTTCCAGTTCCCTAGCTAACTATGGTGGTTATCTCAGTTGCTTTTTTTTTTTACTACCTACCTACTAACAACTCACTAGCAGGTTGTCAGTAGGTAGGTAGTAAAAACAGCCCTTACCTATGTATAAACTATCTACTTATCATCTAGTGGTTATCTATTTTCTTACCTATTTACCTATATATGAGACCCCTTTCTTACCTAATTGGTTACCAAGGTGAAACCATACACTAACTCATTTGAGGTTCATCCATAACTGAATAATAACAGGAATCCAGTGGATGGTGTGATGGTGGGTGATGGTTCACTGTGGCGCTTGGTATTACTCTTTGCTTTCCCCTCTTTGGGGCTCTTTTGCCTGCCTGGTCTTTGGTCCTCGCTCTTTGTTTCTTTTTCTCACCTGCTCTTGGGTGCTTTGTTTTTTAAAAGCTTGGCCGGGTTCCATCATTTCAACCTTCGTTTGAGTTGTTACCCCAATTCAATTCTCTAGATTAATTGAAAATGAGAGTCCTCTTAAAACTGCAGTGCAGAAGAGTCCTTGCAACCGTCCACAAGGCCCTCCCTCAGTTTGGTTGCTCCCGTCTTGGTCACACTACAGTGTAGTCACCAGTGTTGTGTGGTTGTCTCCTTTTTCTTATAAGAATTGTTGCTTCTCGTTCTTCCCAACACTGGAGAGAATCAACCTGATTCTTTAAAATAAATTAAAAAATCCACTTACAATAACCAATCAGGGTATCATTTTTTTAATAAAATAAATCAACCTAGTTCTCAAACAAGACAACTTTCATAAATGTGAAAACAATGGGTTTTTTCATATCTGATTTTCACAATCTGGATGCCATTTTTTTTTTAAATTTCACTAAAAAGTAATTCTTTATTTTAATTAAAAAATACAAACAAACATGTGTAAAGAATGATGAAAATGTTACACTATTTTAATAATAAACTATATTTGTAAAATCTTGTCCCTTTCAAATGGTTTTTCAAATTCCTCTAATTCCTACTCTAATACCCTTTAAACATTGCATTAGATTTAATTAGCTCTATTAAACTAAAAAAGGGTTTACAACCAATCCTAGGGTCACTGAGCCAATTTTTGTTCACATAAATCAATTGTTTAAGTTGTCCTATTACAAACGACATCTTTTAAAAGTAGTAACTATTCCCACCAAAACAAAATCCTTTCAATCTCAACAAGAATCATCTTAACTATAGTCTACCTACTATAACAAAAGGTGATTGCTTTTTCAAAATTGCAATTTTAAAAATGATAATTTTGTTAGCAAATTTGCAAGAGAAAAAACAAATTGTTAGAACTTACTGTTAATTGAAACTAATTATAAAAATTGCAACATATATATTTTTCATTATAACAATACATCAAATAAAAAAGTTACCTTGTTTTCATTAGAATATTCAACTTCCTTGGGGCCAAACCAAATTCAACACATGCCTTGTTTCACTTTTGTTGACCTTTCCCACATTTTTTGGGCTATGT
>Ga0116228_10003857_pt1 | contig 13242 bp, 15 predicted proteins | sample S1TSphfallax_2_FD_89694 | JGI IMG/M metagenome (GOLD analysis project Ga0116228, IMG submission 89694) | Host-associated microbial communities from peat moss isolated from Minnesota, USA - S1T2_Fc - Sphagnum fallax MG | ecosystem: Host-associated > Plants > Peat moss > Unclassified | place... | reverse complement strand
CTCTTCCTGCCACCACAAGCCGATACAAGGGAAGAGATGAAGGCCTGACCTCAAAGTAATTCTTGGCTCTTTCTACAGTTTTTCTTTGTCTTTGTTTTTGTTGTATTTTTTTTTTTCTAGGTCCCGTCTTGGAGGCCAGTGAATGAATCCCCGTACGCTCCTGCCCTGCGGGGCAGAAGATCGTGACCCCAGTTTACGTACCTGCAGATGTGATTTGACTGACCCAGCTCTTGCTACAACTTTTGCACACTTTTAGATCCCTTGTGTGCATGAATTTTCGTTTTAGTTGTTTTGTTTTCTCCGGATGGTTTGACGGACAACTGTTTTCTCTTTGCACTGTGTGTATGAGTACAGTGGAAGACGGTCTTCAATCAAGGGTTCGTTGTCGCTCAGTGCGCTTGGCCGTGGGATTTACGCTGCTCCTGGATTGGCAATGTGCCAGGGGGACGCTGACATCACGGCTTTGCAAGGTTTGAGATTTATTGCTCTTTTCCCAGTTTGTTTGAAAACTGCAGAAATGATAACCCTAGGTTGGTTGTTGTAAGGTAGCGGAAGTTCTTGGCATGAACCAAAAGCTTAATATCTGGACAAATAAATATTCTAGGGATTACTCCCTCTTGGTTCCCTGGGGTTATGATTCACACAAGCACATGCTACATTTTGCAATGTATTTTTGGAAAGCCAATTGGGACAGAAACTTCCACCTCATGAAGGTTCTTATATATAGAAATCTTTCTTGATAGCAAAACAGTGAAAATCCACCATGACAGATTTGTCAGGAGTGAGATTGAAATGTCTGGATTAGTTGGATTCCATTGACACCAAGGAGGAGCTTCTCAAGGTGTAGCCAACAATACCCATCCCTCACTTCTCTATAGCTGGAAGGATTGACCTAATGGGTCATGTTAGGCAATTAAGTAGCATGTAAGATTTTGTGAGGGATTCAGAAATGTCCGTCCTGGCTGCGGATTTGAAGCATGCAGGTCAATCCTTGAGGATGCTGCCTGCTTATTCCAAGATTGATGATGCAAAACAGACCAAAAAAATGCACCTGCTACTGCTGTGCACAACCATAATTTCTTCCTTGGCCAACAGAGTACTAGTGGGCAATGTGTCAAGTCTTGGAGGTCAATCTTCTCAGGTGCATTCCTAGCAGAGATCTGAGTATGTAGCATGATGGTCAGAACCCATCAAGCAATTATTGTGGAAGGGGAGGCTGCATGGCAGCTCATCGCTGCTATTCCTGAGGAAGGTGATGGTCTGACACTTTTGTGAGTGACTCTCATAAGGTTATGACTGCACTTGGTGTGATCTACCTTCAACTTCTCTTCTGTGGTTGCATAGATATTTGGTTGACAACTGAGGAATGGATTTTGATGCAGCTTCTGCAACTCACAGAGCATGCAGTACGAGCATCTCGCTCACACTCCATTGGTCTTCACTGCCTCAAAACACAAATAATTTGAGGCAGCCGCATGCTGAGTATCAGGATATGAAACTGTCATTGCCAACCCGGCTGCCTTCATCCTTTTTGAAACGATCACCTGTTCCACGACAAAAGATGCACTCCCGTATTTCATCTTCTGATGTTTTACCACAAGTGTCTCTGGACATTTCAGTGGATGAAAGGACTGCAGGGGATAGGCCAGAAAAGGCACAATCTCCATTGTTGACGAATGTGGCTTCCTCAAATAAACCCAAGGATGGAGAGAGAGTAGGAGTTCTTCTTTTAAACTTGGGGGGACCAGAGTCACTTGAGGATGTGCAGCCTTTCCTGTTCAACCTCTTTGCTGATCCAGTAAGCCTGAGCCTTCTTCTGCTTGTTCTGTATTTGGATCTGATACTGTGTTCTAAGCATTTGCTCCACCCACTAATCATAAGTGTATTCTGTTGCATTTAGTTCTTGGAGAAAGAGATAGAGAAGATATTGGCGCTCTTCATTTTGCATGCACGATGAAGTAAGGTTTATGTGGACTTGTGCAGTTGTGCACAGCACATTTTTGTGCAATAAGGAAGGCATATTATCTTACCCTGAATCTCATTGTTGAAATCAGGACATCATTCGGCTGCCTCGCTTGTTTAGATTCCTGCAACGTCCACTTGCACAGTTTATATCAACTTTAAGGGCTCCAAAAAGTGCAGAAGGGTATGCTGCTATTGGTGGAGGCTCCCCTTTACGTCAGATGACAGCTGAGCAGGTATATGAATGGCCCCTTATTTCTTTCTACCCCTCTTCTTGAAGCTGCTGTGTTTCAGCTGTTATTGATCAATTCCCCATATCATTTGCCCCAACCTTTACTGGTCACTGAATCCTTGTCTTTTGGAAGTCTAGGAACAGAGAAGGTATAGGGTGCTGGTGCTGTGAATTGACTTTTGATAAGTCAATGTGGATGCAGAAATTCTATGTGTGAAGTAGTACCTGTGTTGTATTCCCACATTTGCTGACAGGGTGCATTTTCAGACATGATCAGGTTTGACAAGTGTTTTTGGTTGATGTACTTCTCAATTTTCCCCTGTCTGTTTGAGATGTATGACATCATTTTTGGTGTGTATGTGGGGATGTGGTATTTTTGTTGTAGGCTGATGCTCTTAGCCTTGCACTAAAGGGCAAAAACTTACCAGCCAAAGTTTATGTGGGGATGCGATACTGGCACCCTTTTACTGAAGAGGCTATATCTCAGGTACATTTTTCAGTAGCATCTGCACTTTCTGCAAGTCTGAACATTGAAATGTTGGTTGCCTTGATGTGTTCGTTTAAGCTTCCTCCATGTTCTTGACAAAGATCTGGGTCATGAAAGTTTGAAGTAACATAAATACATGTTTTTCTTTACTGTCGTCAATATTGTGGACCTATTCAAAGATGATGATGCATGCATGGGTGGGTGTGCAGATTAAGAGTGATGGGATTACAAGACTTGTGGTGCTTCCCCTGTATCCCCAGTTCTCAATCTCTACAAGTGGCTCTAGTCTCCGACTTTTAGAAAACATCTTCAGGTATTTCATATAGGCCAGAAGGACTTTACTAATATCTTTACTAATGTTCTTGGCCATGTATCAGATGTCCATTTCTTTTCTCATCAAATCTGTTTCTCAATGAACTGTTAGGTTACATTGTTTGAGCAAATGGGTTATGAGCTATGAATGAGGGAAGAGCTTGAACTTGTGGGTGGCAGGGAGGATGAGTATCTAGTGAACATGCAGCATACAGTAATTCCATCATGGTATCAACGTGAAGGCTATGTTCAGGCCATGGCTAATCTCATTGAGAAGGAAGTTTATAAGTTTGAGAAACCTGAAGAGGTGTGTTTTGACATAGCTTTGTATTTCATCCTAGACTCCTTCCTTTGGTTTGGTTCGTTCCAGGTTAGTTCTTTGTGATGTAACTATGACTTTGTCTTGCTATGAGATTTCAGGTGCAACCCTTGATGCCATTGTCAAAGAGAAGAATGTTTGAGGTTTTATGGGTCCAAGGACGGCTTGTGCAGGAGAAGAACTGCAATTAATTGCAACATAGTTGTAAATTTTTTGGAATGAGTTGTATTTGTGCAGGTACACATCTTCTTCAGTGCTCATGGTGTGCCAGTGACTTATGTGGAGGATGCTGGGGACCCCTACAAGGCTGAAATGGAGGAATGTGTAGAGCTCATAATGAATGCTGTCAAGGACCGTGGCATTAATTGTCAACATACACTAGCTTATCAGGTTCCAGTCCTGCCTTGGAGTTCATTCTGATATACTCTTTGAGGCAGCTGATGGGGTGGTGAATCAAGGCAGCCTATCTGATTGCTAGAAGAAACTTTTGGGAGACTTTGATGAGATTCTTGAAGCTGGAATGTCAGAGTTGCTTCTGTGGGACACTTAACAAATAGTGTCACTATAGAAGTCAACTAGTTATAGAGATGTGAAGTTTTTCCAAATTTGTTGAGTCAATATGCTGAATGCCAGTAAGTTTGTTTCATAACAGCAGATAATGTACCTAAAAGGCTACTGTCTTTTTGCATCTGAAATGTGAGGTGATTTCTGCTTGCTGCAGAGTCGTGTGGGACCAGTTGAGTGGTTGAAGCCTTACACTGATGTCACGATTCGAGAGCTTGGCAAATGTGGTATCAAAAACCTCTTAGCTGTACCTGTTAGGTTTGTCTCATTTCTCCTGCTCTCTATGTCCTTTCTTGATTTCATGAGCCTAAGGTATGGACTGTTTGTTTTCTAATGCTGTTGATGTGTCCTCCTCTTAAAAGTAGCATGAAAGTGTTTATTTTGTAATCTGAAGAAATGTTTTGGAGGAATCAGTTCTGGGAGGGTATGTAAACATCACAGTCACTGAGTTTTGAGAAACAGTTCAAATTCTTTCATGTCCTTCCTCAGTCTGCTTACATATTGTGGCATCACAGCTTTGTGAGTGAACACATTGAAACCTTGGAGGAGATCGACATGGAGTATAGACAGCTTGCACTGGAATCTGGAATCAAGAATTGGGGTCGAGTCCCTGCTTTGGGATGTGAACCTACCTTTATTGCTGACTTGGCAGATGCTGTCATTGAGGCTCTACCATATGTTGGAGCTATGGCAGTATCCAATCTTGAAGCCAGACAGGTCTGTCCATCTGAACTGAATGGATCTGAGTTTTCTTTCCTGTGTACTTCAGGTCAAGAGTTCTTCAACAGAGAGATAGGAAGGTTCATTCATTCCTCAAAAATGCACCAAATATTGCACAGGAGCTGTGATCATAGCTGTCTCCCGATGTTTGTTAATCCCCATCATTGTGATGTTATTTCTGCCAATTTGGATGTCCTCTCAATTCCTAGTTTGATAGAACTCTTTTCTAGAGGTACTAAGTATACAAGGGCTATTCTTTCTCTCCTGTTTATACAAGAAGCTATTGAGAAATGACTCAAGAAGTTTGCCGATAAACAGGAAGAAGAGGCACAAGGAAGTTTGAGTGAATGGAAGTCAAATGTGCTGTTTTTGCTCAGAGGAGGACCTGTTATCTCCCCATGTTTCATTCCTCTTCTCAATCTTCTTCTGTTCCTTCAGTTGATGTAGATCCTGAAAGGTTTCAACATTCTTTTGTTATTACCTTGGATAAGTGTAGTAATAATTGTATTTGGTCTCGAAAAGCACTATGTTTCTTCAGTTTTCCTTTTAGCCTGGTTTGAGATTCAAATCTTGCAGAGTCAGAGATCCTCAAATTTCATCATTCTTGTAACAAGGCCGATAGTTTTACGGGTGAAAAGTGTGGCCAATATCTTCCTTTCCTTTGTGCCATTTGGAAGTTCTATAGAACCGGCCACAGTGAACCAGCACCCACCAGTGCACCATCCACTGGATGCCTGTTATAACTCAGTTGTGGATGAACCTCAGTTGAGTTAATATTTGGTTTCACCTTGGTAACCAATTCTGTAGGAAATAGGTCTCATATATTCTTTTGGTCATTGTGCTTATAAACAAATCTATTGATATCCTGATGGGTACTAAGCGTGCAGTCTATTTAACAAATCTCTACCTCTTTTCATATATGAGTTTGATTTTTCGAAGTGTCTTTTGAGATGCAACACCTACCCTGTTTTGCTCCAGAGGTTATCTGTAGTTCATAGGTGATCTTTTCGTCCTGGATTTTCTGAACTTCAAGAGTACCAAAACAAAGACTTTTTGGTGTCAGCATATGTCCTAAATTGGCCTGTGAGTTGAATTGTACTTCTGATGGCTTCTCTTGTAATGTTGTGGATTTGGCCATAAACCAAAGTCCTAGAGGTGTTTTTTGTGATATCTTTCATAAACATAATCAACCACCAGAGTATGCAGGTATTGACATGATCTGTATGCCTCATGTTCATGTTCTTTCTAGTATTTTTATTACAGCAAAGTTTGGCCTCACATTTGTTCCAATATCTCTACTACTGCTTAGTTGGGCATTATCAATAACCGGTTCTACAGGTTCTGGAGGCTTTTGTAGTTGTAAAGCTCTCTTTGTTTGTCAGATGGTCAGTCTTATTCTCCATCTGAAGAATGGAGACTACCCTCTAAAGATTCTTCCAAAGAGGACCAGAGGTTTGTTCAATACAACAGAATTGTTCAGAGTTTTCAGAATGATTTTGTAGATTTTTTGTAATTCTTGCAGCATTCTGAAACTTAGGGAGCTGATGAAGTCCATGGGGAAATTGTGGGGATAAGTTGCTATTGTACATGTTACTGTTGATGGTCCCTGAATGAGGGAGAGACTGTTACTGTTGTTCATACTACACATCTGTGTATTTTCTTGTCTTTTTGTTCTTGGCTTGTCCCTTTTGTGTTGTTGTTTTTTTCCAGTTCTGTAAGTCCCTATCTGGAAATTTTTCTTTGAGTTAAAAGGAGGAGTTTTAAACTTGTTTTGGTTGTCTTAATCATAAGTATGGAGATTTCTCAATGCTCATGAGAGTAATTTTCTGAAACTAAAAAGAAAAGGTTTTTTGCTTGGTTCTAATTACCTTTAATTGTGAGTATGGAGATTTCTCGATACTCATGAGTGATGTATTTCTGGGAATTCCAGCTATGGTTATAGAGTATCTCTTTATGGAAACTGTGACACAATGCATACAAAAGCTGTTAGACTAGTCAGGCCCTGGATGGGGATTACCGTACAGTTTTTCTTTGTTCTCAGAAAATGTTTCTAAGGGAATAGACAACCATAGCAGCAGTGTGCTGGTTTGCTAGTTGTTACGTTGCATAATCTTAATACCTTGGATCTCCTTGAGTTCTTTGTCACTGCTACAAGGACTGGAGATTTGGTGTGCTGAGGATTGGCCTTCTGTGTTTTACAGTCTCTTGTTCCTCTGGGCAGCGTAGAGGAACTGCTGGCTACTTACGATGCACTGCGCCGGGAACTACCAGCTCCAGTATCCTTGTGGGAGTGGGGGTGGACAAAAAGTGCAGAGACTTGGAATGGACGGGCAGCAATGCTGGCAGTTCTGCTATTGCTTGTTTTGGAGGTGACTACAGGACAAGGTGTTTTGCATCAATGGGGAATTTTGCCACCAATTAACTGAAGAGGAGACATCAACATGTCATGTTTTTGTAGGTCATTTTGGTGGTCTATGCAAAGAACATGGTACTAGACCTGCTCACTTTTGGTACCTCCTTTGGTGCATGCCCTGCCTAGAAGACAATGGCTGTGCATGCCAAGAACAAATTTCCTGCTGACAGTGGAAAACCTTCTGGAGGTCTGTTGGAGGGTGAGATAGTGGCTGTTCATTTCTTCTAGCATTTTCTAACTGGTGAAGTCTTTTGTAGATTCTCCCTTCTTAGACTCTTTCATCCCCATACATAGAACCTCAAAACATTTTTATGGTCCTATCATCAAAGGTGACTAAAGAAAGTCCTGAGGCAAAGTTGGATTTTAGGTTGATCTGTTATGGTTCCAGAACTCCAGAAAGCAGGGTGGGCTTGCCTCAGAGAACTGTTAATTGTGTAGCTTTGTAAAGCACACAAGGACACAACGATCTATGACGACAGCTCATGCAATGTAGATTTTGGAGGTTTGAGTTCCATAGCAAATGGTGAGTTTTTTTGGATCCAAATTTGGACTTATTAGTCTCCTTTGAAGCTAGACCTTAGTTGATAACATTATCCTATAGATCAGGCATAGACAAGCCTGATTGTTCGGCCTATGTTTATGGTCGAGTTTTATGGCACACTTTTTGTCATATTCTTTGTACCATATAAAGTCCATAAAGTGTCAGCCAGACAAATGTGACATTGGTGAGCCATCTCAATTCTGGGTAGAAAACATTGGTGAAAATTTTGAACTTTCAGAATTGAGCTCTCTGTGTGGTTCTAAGTAAAGAAGTACTTTGAAAGTTCATGAAAGTTCACAGTGAGAAAACAATGGTTGAAATGTACATATAACTAATATGCTGAGCTTTGTAGAAAACTAACAATTCCTTATTGCCCCTTGATCAAACTTTTCTCTCATTGTTTGTTTGTAATTGAGAAAAGGTGTTGCTCCTTTGATTTCTCTAATGAAAGCAGCAGTGCATGCGGCAGATGTAACTCACACTTCCACATGTATGTGTTCTTTGCTTGGATAAATGCCACATCTTGCCTGGCTGATAACTTGCAGCCATTATCCCTTAGCTTCTGTACTTTGATGAGACAAATTTGAATTGCTATCTGCTGGTGTGAGATCATCTCCACCCGAAGCAGTAAAAGGGCTTGTACAAGTTATTTTGGATGAAGTACAGCCTCTATTAGTGTGAAACTCAGTCTGGACATATAAATGCGCTCGCAACACAGTGGCCTCCAAGAGGGCCTGTAAATGAAGATGACGGGCTTTGATTGGCTGGTCATGTTTACTCGTCAGATGGTGGCATTTGATTAGCCTCTCACTTTATATTGTCCAAGTTTCCATGTGATTGGGGATGCGGAAATAGCTTTGTCAGATGTAAACACAGCTGGAGGCTCAAATAATGGGGTATGGATGGAGATGCTGTTACATTACAGAAAACTTCAAATTTCTTTATGGCATCATATCTGAGTCATTCGGAGTCTTTCAAGTGTGTGTGTGTGTGAAGGTAGGGAGAAAAAAAATACAATTCTGGTTAATTGACAGAATCATCATTACCCATCAAACTCTTTTGATAGAGGAGAGATGCGGTTTTTGCTATCTTGACTTCAGATATTGTAATTGCATCATAACTATGATTTTCTGACATACAATTGATTCAAGGTTGCAGGCATATGCAGAAATGCTCTGAGTGGGTTTTTTACACATTAATTATTTGTATAGCAAAGCATTGCCAACAACAACACAGTCCATCCAATGAAACTTATGTGTACTTGAGAACCTCTTGAGGACCTCCTAGAGAAGATTATATTCTTATATGACTTCTGGTTCTGGTAGTATAAATGTTTCAGAACTGGAGAATTGTTAGATCCAATTGTTTTTTGAATACAAAATAAAAATTCAAAGAATTGCTTCTTCTGGTTATTTCAAAACCCTTAAAGGACCAGGGGTTTCCATGAAAGAACTATCAGTTATTTGGGTTTCCAATTTTTTTGAGAACCATGGTTATGAAGCCTACGAATCGCCCTTGCAACCCTAGGGCAATTCATAGGGTTCATAACCACAACTTTGTGAGAGCATTCTTCTTCATATATGAGTGTTATCCTTATTAAAGTTGTACCCATTCTAACACTTTTAAAAAAAAAAAACTGTTTTCACTTGTCATCCTTTTTTTTGTTGTTATTCATAAAATATAGATTTTTTTATTACACAACCAAATTTAGCATGAGATTGTTGAATTTTTATTATGATTTATATTTAATGTGATTGTGTTAGCAACCATCTTTTGGTTGCTTATTTCAAGATTTGCATTGAGAATCACATTTAGGATCAAATTTTTTTTAACATTTGTGAAAGACAATTTGATTCTAATTCTAACATCAAATGCAAATCAATTAAACAATTTATTGTTCATTTAACCATTTTGATTTGCTTTGGACCCCTAATGAACAATTCCATCTCATCTCATGTCTATGAATAATTTTATTAAGTGTCAAATTTATGATTGCAAGTGAATATCGTAGTACCTTTTTAGGTTTGGCATAGTAGTGCTGAATAATTAATATAATTTGGAGTTTTTATTTCATCACCACAGTTTTTGATTTTGAAAATTTTGACATTTAATGATTAAATACAATAAAATGATAGATATTCTCATAAAGTATTTGTTGTACTTTAGGTTAGACTACTTTTAGATAGTGTGGGTTTAGTGGGAGGGTGTTGGATTTTGTGTAGTAGCTCTACCTTTTATGGTATGTTCAAAGAAAACTATCAAAGATGATTTAGTTATTCAACTCAATTGCGTCTAGTCAAAGATTGCACCGATGGTGTGGATCAATTCACCTTATATTATGGGATAGAAGCTAGGATGTTTTCATATGATTAATTTTTATATTGTGAACAAAAAAAAATTCAAAGAAAAAAAAGATGGGGACTATGAATTACATGATGTGAATTGGGAAATTGACAAATTAGGTTTTAGGATTTTGAGATGTAATGGATAAAAGATTAACACAATGCTAGACTACATCTTGGAAAAAAATAAAAATATTGATTGACCTATTTTCAAACTTATCTAGATGCTAAATTGATGCATTAAAAATGATGTTGTACAAATATAACACATGTTTTCAGCATTATTTTAGTTCATGAGACTTGGGTGGAATCACATCAATAGTTTGAAGAGTCAAAAATAGTTGTAACAATTGCTTATTTTTTCATGTTTTAATGTCAAAATTTGTACCAATGTTGCAAGTCATTCAAAAGGACTCATTAAACATTGTAAATTTTTTTACTTATTGAAAGATTTTTGAAACATAACATATTTCAAATTATGTTTTTTTTAAAAATATTTACACAGTAATATATTATAACATTTTGGTATAGATTTGAGTTTTTTCAAATTTTAAATGGAATATTTTAAAGATATTTTGGAAATATTTTATATAAACAATCACCCTATTAGGTGTGCTTTATTTTTTTGTTACTCATTTCTTGGTACTTTCAATGGAGTATAGGTTTGCAAGAATGGTGCATTGAAGAGCTCACCATAACTAAAGCATGTGAAGGGAATGTGCACAACTTTTAATTTATGAGTATCAAAGGAAAATGCTATGGAATGTTTCATAGTGATTATTGTGAATTTGAAGTTGCAAGTGGGTTTAAATTTATGAGTGATTTAAAAGCATTGTTTTGAGTTAAGGTATTTATGGATACTAGAGAAAAACAACAAAAGATATCAATAGGGTTGTTTAAGCCCATCACAAAAGATGAGTGCCAAAGCATTTTGCAACATGAAGTTCATTTGTGGAATAAAGTAGGGCATTGGAAAAAATACACACTACATAATGAAAAAATGTCTAGTTGGCTAACTCAAGAAATTCAAAGCAACATTATACGCAAACTAGAAAGTCAAGCAAGATTCAAATGAAGGACAAGCAAAAGATAGGTCTTGGGTGCATAAGCACAAGACATATGTGAACTAATTTCAACAAGATCTACAACCACCCATTGTTGCAACATCAACAAATTTCATGATAAAAACATGGATGCGCTCCATTCCTTAGAAATTGCTGATAGAAAACTAAGATGTCTTAATGCTTATGAAAAACTTGGGAAAAAAACATGTAGGAGTGGTTTATAGAGGTAGGAGAAATAAAAGCCAAGTATAGCCATGTTGAGGTATGCACGAGTGTTAAAAATAAGAAGCATAACTTGCCAATACTTGAGAATCATTTGTGCTAAGAAATTTTATGGTAGCATTGTTGCAAAAAATGAGCGAGGCGATCAGCTTTTAACAACCTCCACTATACAAACAATACTCTGTGGAATGCTTGGGTCTTTGGCTCCTTATGTTCTTTGTAGCAATAAACACATGGTGGGTTTAAGGTTACTCAAGAATGGACCCATCAATTCATGGAGCATCAAACATCGAAAATAACAATAATTTTTTTGAAGGGCCAAAATTATGTGTCATCTTATGATCCAGTGGACAGCAGATTCATATATTCATGTATTTTCCATGTTTAAAATCAAAAGAAATGAGAGAGACAATAGAAACTGAACTGAGCGGCTTCCAAGTTTACATGGCACATTCATGAGAACTGAGAAAGAATGAAGCAAAGAACAAAGATGGAGACCAATCTCATTTCCAAATTGGGGCTTTAATTATTAAACATAATGTTGAAAACTCACATCCCTATTCAAAATTGTGACATGCAAGAAACATATCAAACCCAAGAACTCCATTCCCTCATGTATTATGCATTTCATATTTCTTGAACTCCAACTGCATTTATTGCACTTTTGGAATGTTGGTACAAACAAGCAAGCAATTGCAAAAGGAAGATTTATACAATATCCGGTTTGGTGATTCTTCACAATTTCACAACCTTGTTGAGTAAGTTGCAATGAAGGGAATGTTTGGAAGGAGGCAGACTAGGAATTTTGTGCTAAGTTTCAATAAGCAAACCTCCCAAGAATCTCAACCATGTCAGAGACCTTGGCAAATTGCAAGGTATCTTGAACTTTTGATGTTTTTTGGATAGTGTCTCTAGAGCTTTTGACATTGTTGTCGGATATTTACCAAACATTTTGAAAAAATCACAAATAATTAAATTATCATCAAACTGGCTCAAGTAATACAGTAATCAACAATCTCAACACTAATGTTTTTTCTTTTCTTTTATTATTTCAATTCAGTGATATCCAAAGTGGTGATCATCCGTAAGAAGATTTAAAAAAATTTAGCTATAAACAAAATATGAAAATGAAAAAAATTATGCATCCTTACATTTTGTTGAGTACCTATTGAACCCTAATATAAAAAGAAATTTATCAACAAATATTTTTTGAATTATATATTTTTTGGATGGAATAAAACCTCAAAAAACCTACTATCATAATAATTTAAATAATATTTCAAAGTATAACAAATAAGCAGGTGAATTTTTTTGATCCTGGCCTAACTTATAACCAACCAGCCAAAAAACTTTCACATGAATGCTTGACTCTCATCATTTTCTAGTGTGGAGTTGTTGAAGTTTTGGTTTCTTGCATGCCCACAAAGATTCAATTTCTATTTGTTTGCTGAAAATTTGAATTTCCACGGGTGGCATCCTGAAGAAGAATCAATTTGTACTCACATGCCAAAAATGCAATTTTTACTTGCATGAAGAAGATTTAAAATAGGGTGGTTCAAATTTTGATTATCTTTTCCTTATCGTTGCACAATAATCAATTATCTCAAATGTTCACTTGGCTACATATGATTGAATTGATGATTGAATTATCCAGCATTCAAAACTCCATGAGCAAAAAAAGTGGAGTTTTGAATCATCGACAATTCAAGTCTTTTATGAACACTTTATTATCACCGATGGGCTGGTTGCAGCTACTTTAGTCCGTGCAAGTCGGGTTTGGCTTATGGTAATGGATTTAAACCTTTATCACTCTAAATGTTTCCATAAATGCAACTTATCATTGCATAATCATTTAATTCAGTCATTTGGCAAGCATTCAATTTCGCATTTTAGTTGTAATGATTGACAAAATAATCATGAAATAAGGAAAGAAAAACCCCAAGTGAGATGTTCAAAGCTTCACCCTTGATGATCACAAAATTGAGAACATAATTGGAGTTTAGACAGTAGATGATATGAAGGACAAAATCAACCGTTGAAGCCTCCCTAATTTCTGGACATGAT
>Ga0116228_10003856_pt1 | contig 13245 bp, 10 predicted proteins | sample S1TSphfallax_2_FD_89694 | JGI IMG/M metagenome (GOLD analysis project Ga0116228, IMG submission 89694) | Host-associated microbial communities from peat moss isolated from Minnesota, USA - S1T2_Fc - Sphagnum fallax MG | ecosystem: Host-associated > Plants > Peat moss > Unclassified | place... | reverse complement strand
GTCCCGTCATCCAGCCAGACGGACATTTCATCCATCCCCTTAATCAGGACGGACAATAGCTAAAAGAAAAAAAATGTAGTCTTAGTCAATACAAAAAAAAATGATTATGGGCTGTCCAAGGCCTAAATATTTTTTTTCTGGTCTACCAAATCTTTTGCCTCAAAAAATCAGACTGCCCCTGATTTCTTTTTTCTCTGGAGTCAGTTACATCTGGGGAAGCTCCACAGGGAACGGGCAGTGATTGGAAGAATCTTCCAGACACTGCCCACACAAACAGACAAACAAACAATGTTGCTTTAATTTTTATTAATTCACATGGATTCATATGATAAATCTATGAACATCATAATTATCTTTAATTGTTTGATTGGTCCAACAACTTAACTATAGTTAATTTTAATGTTAAACCATGTTTTTTGGAAGCAAAATGCCTCCAATATCTTATGTGACATTTGATGGAAACTAAATCTCCTAAATTTATTGTGTTTCCATCAATTAATTTGTTAGTGTTGTCAAAAATTTGAACTTTGTTAAATTTTTCTACATTGTCATTTTCTATAGTGGTTTTTTGTTTTTTCCATGCCAATTGAAGTAGTTTTGATGTTGTTGTCGTTTTTGTTTTCAACCAAAAAAATGATGAAAACGACCTCTCAGTTGCCATGCCAAGTTAAATCAGTACATTTTTCTTTCCAATATTGATTCCATTCTGATATTTTATTTTTATATTCTTTTATGAATTTTGAGTCATTCAAAGAAATGTAAAATGTTGCATCTACGTATGTGTTAGCAAATGACATTTGATTGTAATTTCTTTTTTCCCCCACCCGACAAGATCATGTAGCTCCAATGAATAATGCAAAAGCTATTTCTTTTGTCTTTGGGTTGTAAAGTGTGTTGTGATAGTTTGAACCTTTTGCTAGAGCACCCCATTCAACATCCTTTATGTTGATAATGTGATAACCATGTTTTTCATATTGATCATAAATGTTTTTTTGAATGTTATATTCTTACAAATCAATTTGACAATTTACAAATTTGAAGTGATATGTTGAATTATAATAATTTATGTGTGTGATATATTTAAAATTATGAATTTTGTATAAATGTAAAGGTATTTACCTTTATTTTGGATGGGATTTTAATACTTGATTTGTTGGATTTTGTTATTTTATATATCTATGACAATAAATGTTTATTAAAAATGTTTTTTTTTGTTATAATGAAAAATGATAACTTTATTCAAGGGACAAAAAAATATTATTATTATTTGAAAAAATGAGTTTATTTTATTACTTGTGATGTATTTAAAATCACCTTTGATGAAAATTGAATGTTTGAAATGTTTGTTGATATCAAAAATTCCTTTTGTTTTATATTTTCAAAACCAAAAATAGTTTTGAATTTGCACAATCAAATTTAAATACATATTTATATCAATTTGGTCATTTTTTGGATTCTAGGATCAATATGAATCTCTATACCAAGTTCACATCAATATACCAACCCAACAATGCAAATAACACATGGGCCATTAAACACAAATAGTTATCCAATCTAAGTTTAGATTAAACATTTAAAGTGAAAACACATGATCAATATTTAAAGAAGTGAACACATGAAAATTTGTCAAGTAATGTTTGGGTGCATTTTATTAAGATTCATTAAAGGATGCATCCACCCACAATAACATTTTCCTTGGTGAAGTCTTGTGTTAAAGGGAATGGTATTGGTTTCCGGGCACATCATTTACCATTAGATGATAACAAATTTCCATTTCTATGAATTAAAATTGATCATTGTTAGACATTACATTCTTATGGAAATAAACTAATTTTTTAAAAAAAGATTAATTTTAATTGCAAGCCTTGAAACCATTTGTATTCATAAACTACTGACACCAATTGCTACAAAAAAATGCATTCCTAGTTGTGTAAAGGGTTGCATCTACATGATTTGACTCATCACTATAATTTTTACAACAACTTGGGTCATTGTTAACTTGTTTGAAGGTGCATATTTGGTGCAAACAATTGTGATTTTGAATACTTGGAATATTTGTCTTTTGTAGATATATTGTCATGGCATGGAACATTGAATCAAACACATCATCATTCATATTAAGATTATTTTGGTTCATTCTTGCCAATACCCAAAGTATTATGTGTTCAGATTTACTAGAGTTAGGATCAAGTGGCAAAACATAGTGGCTCACACACAATATGGAGATCTAAAAAAAAATCTTTTACTTTGCAACTCTCTTTTTGGTATTCTACCTTTTGCTTTTTTTTGGTTTAAGGATTAAATTATTGTAGAACAAAGAATTATGGATTTGTCAATCCTAAGGTGAAATAATGTGTTTGTTTGTGAGTGAAAGAAAATCACAATTGTAGTGTCAATTGTGCACGTGTGTGTTTGTGAATGAAAAAGAATGAAGATGCAATAGTTTTTTTCAAATGTATTTTATGAATGAGATTGAACCTATGCAACAAAAAAAAAAAAAGGGCGATGGTAGTTTCAAAAACTACCAAAACGAAAAAACTAATATGTTTTGTGTGAAGTACAAGGTAATTTGAAAAATTGTCTCATAACTTTGAAGGATGGATTGTTAGATGATTAGGGTAGTAAGGAGGAGGCCGGGGGGAGACCTTTGGAGAAGGAGATTAATCGATTGGTTCTACCTTCACAACCATGGATTCAACATCATCGAAAATCTAGAAGAATACATAGTAAGCAATGGCATTTGCGGCAACCTTCTCTCTATCTTTCTCTAATGGTAGTAGCAACTTCTTCTTTTTCTTTGCTTACTTGATCTTGCAAAAAGAGATTTAAATAAGAACAAGAAGAATGGTCATATTGTGCACATAATTGCTTCCACAAGTTGTTAATTGATGTTGTTTTATGACAAAAAAAGACAAAAATCGAAGACCCATTGTAGGTTTTGCTTAGGAGGCTCTTTGTCAACAAAAGGACACTCCTTTCTAATGTGCTAAAATGTTGTTATTATGTTTTCAGTGTAGGAGGTGAAGGTCTATATTCGGAAAACAATTGTATTGAAAGCTTGTCTGGATTGAAGCTTTTGATTTGTCTTTCTTTTCTTGCTTTTGCATTTTCTTAATCATCTCCAAGAAACTTTCCTTTGTCATACTCTATTGGCTCCAAGTTTTCTTTACAATCTCTTGATTCTAGTTTCATGTCAAAGGTGTTCCGTCCCCACCCACTTTCTTGATTTTAGATCTCACACAAATCTACAACAAATCTAACTTAGCTACTTGTAATATGGAAGAAGAAATTTTTAACTTGTTATTTCTCGCAATTATTTTCATTTAGAAGAAGTGTTTACGTATTTGCACAAGAATTGTTTACGATGCATAAAACACTTAGAGCCTTTGAAAGACCTTGATATGATTGATTTCAAGTTTTTTTTCCCCCTTTATATCAAATCGCCATTACGAGTAACAAATGAAATGCACACGAGCAATTTGATGGAATGGAACCCCAAGTTATGTTGTATCACATCTAGAAACAAAGGAAGTCTTTTAGAATACCCTAATTACAAAAAATGCAAATTCTCATGAAAAGTTCGAAACCATCAATGTTTTATATAACATTGTCCACAACCTAAATCATGGTGTGTACTTGGAGTTATGTCCATAATAGGCAGCTCCTTGAGAGTTAGGAAATAAGAAAGAAACCCATTGTTCCATTAAAGAAGACATGGAACTTTCCTAACATGTGCCGGTGGGTGAAAGATGTGTGTGTGTGTGTTGTGTACAACGAGAATACGTTGACTAAGTTGGAGAGGCTCTCATGCTATCGATTTTTGACAACATTGAATGTTGCAAGTAATTACTTACAATCCCTTGATTCCATCATTCATCTCATGTAGTGCCCAAACATTATGTAACCGTGCACCTCCTTTCCACCCTCTATCATTTCATTTGATTACTTACTTTTTAATGTTTTTTCTGCATCTTTCCACTCTTTTCCACTTTTGAAACAATTGGACTTTGTGTCTTCCACATGGAGATTGCATTGTGGGTGCATCTTTCCACTCTTTGAAACAAATGTCCACAATTTTTGTCTTCCACTTAGAGCTTGCATTGTGGGTTATGAAAATTTTCATCATCGTGGTGGAGGGAGAAGTAGTGTTTTAAATCTGTCAAAAAACAAGCTAGGGGATAGAGATGGGGTGCTAAAGGTGGTGAAAACATTACATGTGCTTGCCTATTTGCACCACACCCCTCACACATTACACATGAAGATGATATAAAAGGTTAAGGAATTACAACAATAATAGCCCTTCTAGTTCATCTACATCTATGTTTTGATTTTATTTTCTTATAATCAAAATCTGAAGAAGAAATAATTTCTTTGTTGGAATTATTTGAAGTTTTAAATGCCATATCGAAAATAGGTCCATAACTATTGTGGTGCTTTTATCTATTTCATTTATGTGGGAGGCAAAACCAATTGTGGAAGGTGACATTGTCCATCTCTATAGCTCATAATCTGTGTGCATGAAATGGCAACAAATCTATTAATGAAGACAATGTGAGACTCGACAATGAGTATTGATGGAGAGAACTTCAAAGAGAAGAAGTCCTTACCTACTGGAAACTTAAGTAATCAGTTAAAAACTTACAAGTGGAGATATAATTTTTTCAAAGATGGTAGTGCATGATTGTACATACCATGTTTTGTGAAGATAATTGTGTTAGTATGATTTGGAATCAAGAAAGTAACCATTGGTGCCTCCTAATTTGTAGCTTTACTCTTATATACATTATAATTTTTGAAAGTTTTACAACTAGATTTTCAATTTAGACTTCAATATATGAAAGGATATCATTGATCGCTTTAGTTGCAAGGAGGTACTACCCATGATTCATTTTTGGTTAAAAACATGGCATTAATATATATATATTTGTTATGTGGGTTTTGAACAACAACCCAAGAAATTAAAAAACCCTAGATGCTACCAAGTTTAAATCTGGAACTAAAGTTACATGTGAAACAAAAAAATGTTAAAATGAAAAATGTTAATTTATTTTTTTTCACTTCACTTGCATATTGTTACTTTTTATATGTCCAATTATCTGATTTGAAATTGATGATTATAATCATTTGAAGTTAGTTACAAAGTAGTCTTATATTGAGTTCTTACCCCATGTTTTGTTATTTCTCTATAGGGGAGGGTGTCATTTATTGAATAAACATGAATATAAGAGGCATCATAAACACATTTGTTGAATTTACATGTGGGAGCTTTTTGTTTTGAAGGTTCATTGGCTTCTTTTCCTTTTAACAATCTAACATTTAGTTTAAGCATAAGTATGCAAGAAAATAATCAATTTGATAACATAATAGGATTGAAATTAGCAATGTTGTGCACTTGTTTTCTAGTGCAATCTTATAGTTTTGGTGTACTGGATGAGAAGTTATTTGTGTGGAATTTTTTCATCCTCTCTTCACACTAGGCTATTTTAACCTCCATTTCCCAAGTGTTGTGCTAGCAACATCGGTAGTACTCCTTTGGGTGTTGTGCAAGCTTTCCTAGAACAAAGTTGTTGTAGTACACCCAAAATACTTGGAGGATGCAATCTTCTTTTGTTCAGGCTTGGTTTTGTTTCCTTTTTTACTAGATAATGGCAATCATAGATCATTCCTAATTATGGATATGGGGCAATGAAATTTGGTGGGTTTTGGTCTTGTCAAGGTACACAATACTTATCATCAAGGTATATAATATCTTTTGTTGGTATGTATGCAATGGGTTGGTGTAAATAATGTCGTAATAGTTGCAACATAGTAGATGAAACATCAAGAACCTTAAGATTTTTTTTACTTTTTTTGTAAGTCGAATGTGCATTAGACTTGTGCCAAAAATATAAAAGCTACATTGCCTTCTATTTGGTGTCAAATGCAATCTTGAGATATTTGTTTCAACTTATTTTTGTTGTTGATGTTCCATATGTACTGCCAAAACCCCATCCAAGTCTTAATCCAACGCCACAACCTCCACCTTCCATAAACATAACTAATGATTCAAATTAGCCTTGGTAGCTTTGAAACTTTTACAATATGACATACCTTCATTTACCTCCTTGCATATCACAAAAGAAGGATCAAAGTTCAAAAGAAAGATTAAAGTTCAAAATTTACATTGAAAGGAATGGTGGGTTGAAAATACAAAGGCAAATTTTGACATGGATATAGTTTACTTGCGCCAAGGCCCAAAGTTTGCAATGGGGGTCCTGCAAACATTATAATAGTGTAATTTCTCAACTCAATTGGCACACTCAATGTATAATGAAATGTTTGATTCACCATTCAAATACAATTTTGTTTATTTCACTTCTGCTTTTTGCAATGCAGTAACAAGACAACAAACAAAAAATTCACTTGCTTCCAAAGCCCCAACCAATTCCAAAGCCATAATCTATTGGTCTTCAACCAAAAAAAATGAAAAAAAACATTTTTTTTCCTCTAGTCTTCTCCTTGTTTCAAACACATACAAAAACCATATATCTCTTAATTAAACACATACATGTAGGTGTTTAATTAACAATATACACATACGGGAGGTAAAAAAATAGTCTTCAATGTCTTTAAGAGATTAAAAAAACCTACTTGAAAAAGAAGAAGAAACCCACAACATAGTGATGGCAAAATACACACAAACACCCAAAATTTCAAAACTTGGCAGTTTTGGAAAACAAACATAGATTTTCACAAACACACAAAATGTTCTCCTATTAAACAATCCTTCAAAAGCTTTCCATTTCATTAGTTTGATTTTGCTTTTTAAAAGTTTCTTCTTCCCAACATAGTTTCCTTAATTCTTCTTTCATATGTGCAATGTGAATGAAAGGACACATAAAGGAAGAGTTTTATGTTTAAACATTATGGGGTGGGCATTTTCTTCCACTATCAACCAACCATTGGATCACAAGTGAGTAGCCAAACTTTGAATGATATCTTCAAGTACATTGATAACTTTCATGCCACTAATTCTACACAATGGCAAATCACCACTTTGTAATACAACCCAAATGAACAATGTGATATTTCTTCATCTTTCAACATGTACATGTATAGTCTAGAAAATAATTCATCAATTGGTAAAATGTACATTGCTAAAAAGACAAAACATACCAAATTGCACATAAGTTGCATGTCATCGTGAATGCATTTTCAAGATGGGGGAAAGTGAACATACTAGATTTGCATAGAGACTACATATCCTATGATAGCATGATGAAAAATAATGATTAATTGCAAATAATTCCAAATGTTTTTTAGCATCAATTGTTGGCTGAGTTTATTACAACTAACTCAATTCCCTTCCCCATTCTACTTTATTCAAGCTTGCAACAAAATCACCATGAAAGGAATAATCACAGAACATATCCAATCTTATTAATTCCAAATAACATAATGGATGTAGCATCCCCTTCAAAGTCACATCATAAGAAACTTCTTTTGTGTACTGAAAATCTTGGGTTCATGTGGTTGATGGATACCCTAAACCATAGTTATCACTGTCCCAAAGTAGTTCTATAGACCTTGTAGGTAATCCCTATGCTATAATTGCATAAAAAGTCATTAATATGCAAATTTTTTTGGGGAAATCGTAGGCTCTTGATGCCATTGCTTGGTTTATAGAAAGGAGCTCTAAAGGATCACGACCAAAGACAGATGATTGTGAGACCAATGGCTGCTTGCTTGCTCTAACAAATTTAAAGGACAATGGGGTCAAAATGAAATCAAAAGAGCCCTAGGTGTTACTTTACATTAGTCTTGCATGTCCTTTTTCCCCAAAGTAATTTTTTCATATGAATGATTTTTTTTTCAACTTGTTATGAAAAATGGTTAGAATTGCCCTAACAAGTCAATTTTTTTCTTAATCATTATTTAATAATACGAATTTGTAAAAATGTACAAATTCCTTGCAAATTCTATGTATTCATCTTGAAAAATGATGATAATTTGAAATCTTACAAAAATATTTAATTTTTAGATGTTGAATTTAATGTAACATATAATAAAGTTTTTTTTAATACATTGCGTACATTATACCCCATTTATATGTGGTAAAAAACTCTTGAAGTTTTGAATTTTTGAATTTTCAAATGTACGTACTTTGAATTTTCAAAGTTTTAGAATTCCACACATTTGAAATTGTGAATGATTTTTTAATGTGTCTAATAGGTTAGTATCATTCATATGTTTTACTATCAATTTATTTATATTATTTAAGTCATTTGAAAGTCCTTTGTAAAAATGTCTTCTATTAATGACATAAATTTTCATTTTCAAAAGTCCTTAACTAAACCAAAACTTAAAATTGGATCAAATGGTTTTTTTCTTTGAATTTCTTAACATTCATGTGTGTTAAAAAGGAATAATGTGCCATGATTACCATGGTTTCAAATGGAAAAAAAACAATCTCTAGTTTTTTATGATAGAATTTAACATTTGACACCTTCGGTGGCTCCTTTCATTGTACTTTTACCCAATGACATGAACATATCATTGTTGCTGGAAAAATAAGGCCTTGTAACTTAATTTATAAACAGGTCCTTAAAAGGGTCACTATTAGATCCATCAATTGTTGTAAATAAGACAAATATTAGTGATGATGTTAAAGTTGATAGCACTTGAAAAGTGACAACTGAGAAACAAACCATGTCATGAAATAACAATCATGTATCTTCTTCTTCCTCCCCTAAAAACTAAAGGTTCAAATTGGTGGTGGGTGGGTATTGATTTTGGTAGGTTTGAACTATCAGTTGAATTTCAAAACTAGAACCATTTAAAAAAAAAAACTTGACAAAACTTTCTTATAATTAGAAAAGACATTTGAAACAATGGATTTAAATGAATTTTTTGGGGTGCAAATTTTCCCTTTTAGATTGTCATGTGAATAGCTACATCCACAAATTTGAAATACAAAAAACTAATATTATGTAGTTTGAAAATGGTTATCATCATCTAATTATAGTGGAATGCATCCCAATCTTGTAGAAATATCCTTTCAATAAAATTGGTTGAATTGTTGTGACATTACTTCAATGTGAAAGCTCCATACCTTGCATGGCACTTAACATAACCTATTTGAATATGCATGAATCACATAACTCCAACAATAAACTTATGCCCCATACCCCCACAACATATGCCACATTCAATGGCCCCAATAAACTTGAAGTGGGGCAAACTTGCACACTACCACCATCACCCAAACCCATGTTAAAGCTAGTCATTGTTTTTGGGAAGTTGCCCCCAAATACAATCAGAACACAATATGTTGGGAAACATTTATGATCTTTTAACCTTCCAAAAGAAACAATAGCCAAAATGAATCTACTTGATGCATAATAAAAAAAACAATCACAATATGTCTAGTGGCATTCATTGCCTTAAAGACAAATTCATTGGCATTGAGCTTGTTTTAGAAAAAAACAAAATGAAGGTTTGTATGGCAATTCTTAAGGAGGCTTTGCAAATCAGCTCCTGAACCAATCATAAGGACTTTAAGTTATTGTAAACCAATTGAGATGTAAAACACTTGAGATACAAGATATCAATTCAAGATAATAATAGTGGGTTCAAACTTCACACCTTACCAAGTTTGTCCTCAAGGTAACATAAGGTCATGTCATAGCTCAAAATCAATATAACAATTCCATCAATGAAAATGTAGTCCATTTGTGAGAAGATGATTCCATACTTGCATGTGATATTTGCCATTGAAATACATATATAGAGAGGTGAAGACAATAGAAACTCCAAATTAAAAGCAAAACATGAACTTTTGTATGTAGTTTTCCACAAGCCGTCAATGGTTAATTTGTTTGTATGGTTATCCTATGAGTTGATGGCTTGGGTCAAAAAACTTACCAGTAACAACAAAGCTTGAGAATGGAGAACATCAAGCCATACATAATGAAAACACCTTCAAAACCCTAAACCCTAAATCGCTAAAATTTTATGAAAATTCATGACATGAACCTTGAACTAAAACTCTTGCTCATCAATCACACAACACACATTCTATTACTAAGAATGAAAATTCAGTACAACAATAAATTCATTTGACCTTGTGGGAGTTCGCATTGTAGCCAAATCCAACACTAGTCCTAACTTGATAATACTCCTTTTGTTCACAAAAGTGGAGACACAAAGCACATACTTGTGTGATAAGGATGATGATAAACAATTTTTTTTTCATCCAAAACATCAAAGCTGTGAAACAACACTAGAACATTTGATGACTCTATTAAAATGCAAGTCCACACATATCCCTTCATGATGTCATAATGGATATTATGGTGACAAGTTGTAAACTAAATGGAGTCTTTATATGTTTTCCACATTGGTGAGCTTCACTATTGTTAACACATTCTCACCATTTTAGACACAACATCATGTTGAGTGGGTCACAACAATTCATGGTCTACTAACAGTTCCTTCACATTGTAGGAAAAGTTCATTTGAATGAGTAAGTACCTTGGTGATGATAGGAATAGTTTCTTGGTTAGTGATTTTGGACCAACTAGCCAAGAAAGTTGAAAAGATATTCAAGTGAATCAATAATGGTGGTCTTGCCACATTTGTGTGGCGCATTAACCCCTATATGTCCCCACATAGAAACCATCACACATAGACATGGGTAGCCTAGTTGCCATTGCATATTATGCATTTGCAAATCCACAAGCTGTAAAAACAAGTGATGATAAGCACATAAAAACACTTGCTAAAGAAGATCAATGCTCAATTGGAAAACAAAATAGATTGTGCATCATCATCATTGTTTAGTTCAATATTGGTCACATACCATAGGGGTCGAACATATTTTCCTTTTTTATATTTCAAAGTATGTAGTTTTAGTTCCCGTTTACACCATAGAAACATTGGTACATAATAGTGATAAATGCAAAAGAATTCTGACATTGAGAGATCAAACTCATTGAATTTCATATTTCTTGAAGGCTTCACTCCTAGTAGACACCATTCATCAATTGTTTGCGCCACACTTTCCTTGGTGAATCTTGTCTTTGTAAGTAAAGGGCCACTGCAAATGCATCAAACAATCTACAATATGAATCTTCAGATTTAAATAAAACTTTAGGCATAAAAAAATGAAGTGAAGAAAAAGGAGACAACTGCAACAACGTAACAATGGTGTATAAGGATTTTAAATAAGAAAGAGTGTTATTCTTTTGAAAGACTAGTGACCACAATCAATTAGGACATCTTCCTCTTCATGAAAATATACCACATATTCATATATCAATTTCATCAAGCCATGGTGCCATGCAAAAAAAACACATTCAAGCAGCAAAAGGAGTAAATGCACTCACCTTAATATGCTTGCAATTTTTGAGTTATTGGGTTGTTTATTATTAGGAGTGCACGAGGCATGCACATATAAATAAATCATAATTCATTTGAGGTTGATGTACATAGCTCTTGTTCTTGATTTTCAACATTCATTTTGGCAAAGATGTTGTGCAAAAACTTCTCCCACAAAGGGAGAGAAAACAAAAAAAATTGTATTTGAACTATGTCATAGTTTGAAGCCTTGATGATATAGTAGATGCACAATTTAATGAAAGGAAAAAAAGATAAAAGTGCTTGAAGAAGCTCTATGCTCGCATTTCTAAGCGATAACAAAAAAAAATTGAAAAAAAATGTCCATTTTAATAAAATCAAGACTAACATGAAAGCCAATAGAATACACACCAAAAGCAACAAAGTTCATTGTCCTCACACCATCCCCTACTTTTTTTTTTCTCCAAGATGATCTTCCAAGGACGCAAACAGCCTTCACACAACCCGTTTCTTTTGAAGTTGGCTCCTTCATTTCTTAGTGCTTTGAGCTCTTCTCATAGTTGACAAGAAGATTTTGATTGCAGCGATAAAGGAACAAGACGACAAACAAAGAAACAAGAAAAAAAAAGTTGATGCTAGTTGAAATAAAAAGAAAACCATCACAACCATCCCTAGAATTGTCTCTAGAATTTTATAGGGACAACCATAAGATAGATTCTACAAGTCTACAAAAGATCGTGTAAAATCACCCATATATTAGCTCCTCAAAATTTGGTCATTGGAATTTCATTTGTCAAATAGTTCAATCTTCAAACCTTTTTCAAGAATATAAATCTAAAATTCTTTACAAAATATGAAAATTTAATTTAAAAATAATAGAAAAATCATTAAAGGTGTCACACAAATTTATAAGATTTTGATAAAATAGGTAATCTACGAAAGTCGAGTGGATGAATAGGAATTTAGTGGATACTTATCCAAACACTATAGTATAATATGTTTCATCCAAACTCCAGAAACTGTCCAAGGAAGTGTGAAAAGGAAGGGGGGAAAAAAAGGGGAAAAAAAAAAGACAGAAAAATATTTTCGAAAAATAACGAGTATAAATATTGAAAGAACGAAAAGCAAAAAAAACAAGAGAAGGGTGGCTGGCGACCGGTGGACGGTAGCTTGTCGGGCTGTCGATAAGTTCTAACCGGTAAAAGGCCGGGAAGCGACCGTTGGACGCGCGCTTGAATTTCAAAATTCAAATATGAAAGCAAGGTACCTACCCGCCCGCCCAATTTTTTTAACCCATTTTGATTTTACCATTCCTTACCCCTTTCTTGCTTGCTCTGGTTTATTTACCTACAGGCCAAAAGTTAGTAAAAAAATGGGAATTTACTATTTACTTACACCCCTACGTCCTCCATTACCTACTACCTACCTTCCTACCTACCTACCTACACAACGCGCTCTGCAGCAGTTCAAACTCCGCATTCGGTTCTCCTCGCGCTATCTCTCCAGCAGCTTTCGTTCTCCTCTGGCAGAGCTTTCCAGCTTACGAAATCTCCAATTTCGCAAAATTCGCGGCATGGGTTCTCCAATTTCTTGAGCTTTATGTCCGCTTGCTGCTTCGCTCTCAAATGGGTTCTTTTTTCTTTTTGTGAAATCTCGAGCAATGATGCACTATTTTGACGATTCTGTTTGTGTGCCTGTAGGTATGTTGTATTGGGGTTTGTGTTTTGTTGATGTTTTGTGAGGAGACAGAAGGGGAAAAAAGGAGGGAGAGTAGTGTCGTGTGCAAGCCGTAGAACTTTTTTTGTTTTTTGGTATTTCTGGTTGTTGATTCATTTTCCAACCATGGGTGGAGATGATGACGATGGGGATGTCATGGCTTCCCATCATGGGAAGGGAAGTGGTGGTGCT
>Ga0116228_10003854_pt1 | contig 13250 bp, 9 predicted proteins | sample S1TSphfallax_2_FD_89694 | JGI IMG/M metagenome (GOLD analysis project Ga0116228, IMG submission 89694) | Host-associated microbial communities from peat moss isolated from Minnesota, USA - S1T2_Fc - Sphagnum fallax MG | ecosystem: Host-associated > Plants > Peat moss > Unclassified | place: USA... | reverse complement strand
TGTCCCGGGTGGAGTCCCGGGACTTTGGGAGCTCATAACTCCCGACTGCAAAGTCTGATCGCAACGAGGTCTAAACCAAACTTGTAGCCCTCGTCGTTATCTTTCCAACGACGTATCGCACATTCAATTCTGACTTCGGGAAGATATCAATTCCCGACTTTTAGTGGTCGGGAGTCAAATTGCCAGTTTGACTCCCGGCCCTTCTTTTGCCCATAACTTGGGCGACAGATGTCCAAATGGCCAATGCGAGGCCATTTTCGATATTTTCGCTTCAAGACCTTTCCAATGACACCAAGAACACCTCAATGCGAGGTGTTTTGGGTCTTGTTGTCGAGCTCCAAACATTTGGAAGTCCCGGAGGACTCCAAATCCTCACTTTTTCCAAGTGTTGGGCTTCACCCCCACACTTGGCCAAAGTAGGGTTGCGACAAGATCTTTGATTGGGACGAGGTTTGAAACAAGCATGTAGCTCTCCTTGAGAGCTTTCCAATGGTGTGTTGCACTCCACCTACATACACCGAGGTTGGGTCGATTCCCGACTTTTAGTGGTCAGGAGTCAAACTGCTAGTTTAACTTTTGGCCTTTCTTTTTGCCATAACTTGTGTTTCAGATGTCCAAATGGTTCATGCAAGGCCATTTTCGACATATACACTTTGATAGCTTTCCAATGATATGAAGAATGCCTCAAGGCAAGGTGTTTTGACCCTTGCAATCGAGCTTTGAAGTTTTGGGAGTCTCGAAGGACTCCCAAGTCCCCATTTCGGGAGTGTGAGTGTCATCCTCACACTCTTCCAAAAGTGGGGTTGCCACAATGTGAAACATTTTGAGATATTTTTGGATATTTTTCCTTGAACTAGGTCCCCAATAATGTATAACAAAAGGTAGTTCTTTTCATGTTATTTTTATTTTATTCAACATTAGTTTTGGGTACAATATTGGTTGTGTTATTTTTTTTCATGTTTTGTTAACCAAGTATGCTCAATCAATTGACATCATTTTCATCAATATTCAAATGGCGTAGCTTGAATTGGATTCATCAACACTTTGTTATCATGCATGACCTTTATTTGGTTCACATGTTTGCTAGAACATCAATCACCTTTATTCCATGGTTTCAAAATCAATCTTTGAAAATTTCAATGCCATTTTCAAAAACTTGGACAAGGAACACACGACCACTAGCAAGTTACAATCTTTTCACTAATGACCGTGCCCAACTATGGTGTATGAATCAAAATTCAAACAATTGGCTTGCGACATATCATGGGATGAAATAGAAGTCATGAATTAATTCCAATTTGGGTTAAATACTACAATGAAATACTTACTATTCACCATGTTAGACCTTTCAAATTTAAGTCAAGCCATAGCACAAGTTTGATTCGATAACATGTTTTTTGAATATTGGCAAGAAAATCATTGGGAAACATCACCTACACAAAGGAGTTTTTCACTTGGTGTACGACCTCACCTTATGGCAACTTCATTAAAGGATAACCCCATGCAAATTGATGAAACATGATTCAATATTTTCATGAAGCAAGAGAAGTAACAATGATGTGTAAACAATCTTTGTTTGTATTGTGGAAAACAAGTTCATGTTGTTCGTGAATCTCCAAAAAAACATGGTCAACACATAACACATGCCATTCTTGTTAGCAACCCACAACTTAAAGAATCAAGAAACAAAGATGTCAAATTTCAATAAAGTATGCGAGGTTGAACCTTGATGCATTATAAGAAATTTTGTCATATGTAACCATTTTATTTGCAATTACATTTGATTATGAGTTATTTGCAGTTACTTTTGGTCATTTTTTGTGACTATGTTGCAATTAAATTGTGATTAATTTATTCATCTTTCCATATGCACAATTTTTAATATGGTTTTCATTTGAAAAAAAACTTACATGTCCCATTAGTTACATAGTGACCAAAATTAATTGTACCACTATGGGGTGGATTTAATCCCTAAGGGTACGTACGAGAATATATTAACAATGTAACATGGGGGTATTTTTTTGGGTGTATTAACATCATATTTTACTTTAATTTTTAGGCATATTATGCATATGTTATGCATACATTAAAAAGATATATGTATAATTTATGTGTATTAAGGTTATTTACCTACCTAGCTTAAGTGCCATGTGACATGGTCTAAGTTTATGTTTAACATATGTGCCATATGGCCTAGGTTTGGGCATAACTTTGGTTAGCCCAAGTCCCGAGGGCCTAAGTTTAACTAAAAATTAACCTAGGTCAGTTTAGGTTTAAACAACATATAACCAAGTTTTTAAAAATTCCAAGGTTTAACAAAAGTTTGCTAATTTTGAATTTAACCAAGGTTTAGTCATGGTTGAACCAAGTATTAGTTTCAACAAGTTTTGGCCAAGTTTTAGTTTCACCAAAAAAATTCCAAGGTTTAACCAATGTTTAATTTAACCAATATTTAATCACAATTTAATAAAATTTTAATTTAATCAACATTTAACCAATGATTAATTGTGATTTAACTAAGTCCAATGTCTAGCCAAGTTTCAATTTAATAAAAATTTGACCAAGTTATAATTTTTTAATGCACACATTGCTATGTAGTTTACAAAATTGAAAGAAAAAAAACATATATGGGATATATTTTATAGTTACAACTTAGTCACAAACTAATTTGCAACTATAAAATGTATCCAAATCAAAGTATGGTTGGGGCACCAAAAAAGATTGTCTCCTTTTATATCTAATGGACCTTTTCACGTAAAACATGTTGTTGTAACTTAATGGCACATTCATATTGAAAGTTTGATTACTTCATGGATAGATACATTACTGAGGTACTATTATATGCATAACATGTCAAATTTGAACAAGTTTTAGGATTCCTATTAAGTCCTAGAAAAAAATCTATAACTTTGTTTCCTGAGAAAAAAAAAGTTCAAGGACTCATTTAAGGAATGTCTAAACTTGTTTTTTGGGCCCAAAATTCTTACCACAAACACGTTAGGTATTAATGTATATAAAATTTATGAATGTGACAAAACCAAGTGCCCTATTGTAATGTAAAAAGTTTCAAAAAGTGAACTTTTATAAAAAAATTGGGCCATTGATAAAACATGGCCCACATTGGATAAATTTTACTATTCTTATTTTCATAAGTGAAAAAAATAGATATTCTAGATGCTTATAAAATTTGGAACAAAGTTATTACATTTGACATGAAAAAAAAGGGGAAATCTAAAATAAGTTATAGGAAAAGTGAAAAAAAGGTGAATTTGAGTTCTTAGGAATGAATCCTTAGTATTCTTTAGGGGGTACCCCAATTGTGCTTTGACCCATCCCATACTTTTTGTCCTCCCTTTTAATTTTGTATATTATATAACAAGGTGCAGTAAAAACATTGAAAAACACCAACAACAACTTAAAAAACAATTGCCATTTGATGTGAATCAACCAAAATGGCTTGACCCTAAACGTTAAACAAAATATCAAAATGAAATATCTATTTAATTTAACAACTTACCTACCTAACTAATTTAAGGAAAACATGTATGCTTACCTCCATAATTAAATATTTACTTTAATTTTTTGTTTCATATTTAATTTAAAATTAAAATTAAATATTTGTGGATGTGTCACATGTCACAATTTTTTAAATTAAATATATATATATATATATTTGAAATAAAATAATATGTTGACACTTAACGACATATCATTCACTATTGTTACTCACTAAAATAACAACATGGTAATCACAAACAATAATAAACATACGATCAATCAAAGGATAAAACTATAATTTGTTGATTGTCTCTTTCATTCACAATCCATGTCATTGCAACAGTGGTCACATGTGGCTTGTCCAATGCAACTATTGGGATTTTAGTTTTATACATCATTTGCAACTAAAAATGAATCATAAGAACCAATTGCAAAACCTCATTTTTCTTCTAATGATGGGTCATGTGACAAAAATGGTCTCAATTTATCCTTGGACCCAACACCACGTTTTTTGACCTTCCAATCATTATCAAATGCAACAAGTTCATGGCAACATAGACAAAACATTTATTGATTTCAATGCATGTGCATTTTTTATCAACAAATAATTGGTCCAACAACGTAAGTTGGCTTTGGTGGAAAAGGACAAACCACTGCCAATTGAAATCATCAATAGTTGAAATTTTTCCTCAAGACCTATAACACATGAAACCAAAAGATTGGAAGTTACTATTGGGTCAAACATTAGCAAAATGGTTTTCAATGTCATTTCATCCCCAAAAAGTCTTGTCATCATTGCATTATTTTGGCTCATTTTACATAATGCACAAGTGGATTGCATACAAAGAGTTTTCATTTTGAAGCACCAAAACACAAGGCCTTAGAACGTGAAGTTGTTATCACAAGCATGTTGAACAAAAATCATGATCATGTTCATCATGCACCCAAGAACAAGCATGAAGATGGGCATGTGCAAAAGTTGAAGCATAAAAATGACCTCGGTGGTGTGAAAAGATCCAAATGTTCCAAGCCATTGTTTGTAGCAATGAAAGCTTTCATGCATGTTGCAAAGAAAGGAAATGTGTTCTTAATTTATGTTCCTCCCACACCATATGTTGGGTCACATTAACATGAGACCTCTTCTCAAATTTTAAAAATACAAGAATATGTTTGAAAAAAATAATGATGACACCTTGCCAAAGCACCAACCATATGATTGCACAATTGATCTTGAAAAGGGTGAGCAACCCCCATTTTGACCCATCTATAACTTGTCACAACATGAAATTGTGATGTTTTGAAAATACATGGATGAAAATCTTATAAGGGGTTCATTCAACATTCCAAATCTCCAAATGGTGTTTCAATCTTGTTTGTCAAAAAAGAAAAAATTGATTCCTTATGAATGTGTATTGATTATTGTAGCTTGGATTAGCCTACTATTAAAAATTAATACCTTTTGTATTTTGATCATGGGTTTTTTGAATTAATTAAGTCACACCAAGGTGTATGGAAAGATTAATTTACATATAATGTACAACTTGGTTCGTATTTTAAAAGGTGATGAATGGAAATGGTGTTTTGAACACACTATGGCCATTTTGAGTACATTGTGATGCTTTTCAGTTTCACAAATGCACTTGTTGTATTCCAACATTTAACAAACGACATTTTGGTGAATATTTGGACGATTTTGTGGTCCTTTAAGTCGAGCACATCCTCTTTTTTGCAAAGAACACAGGAGACCATGAACATCATGTACATCTTGATTTGGACAAGTTCAAAGAAGTTAAAATTTATGCCAAATTGGAGAAGTGTGAATTTCATGAAATCAAAATGAAGTCCTTGAGTTGCATCATTTCTAAATATGACATTTACATGAATACTCATACCATTGTGGATCGGGCTACTTTAACTTATGTTCACAATGTTTAATGTTTAATTGGATTTACCAACTTTTATTGATGTTTCATTACACATTATTCCACAATAGTGGCCCTTTTTAATCATTTAATTCATAAAGATCAATCTTTTGCCTAGGGAGTTATTTTTCAATCTTTCAAAGCTTTAAGTTCACAACTACCTCACTGTTGATTCATGTGAACCCTTCCAAACCTTTTGTCTTAGATATGGATGCTTTTGACTTTGTATTTGGCATTATGTTATCACAATTTGGAAAAGACGGTTTTTTTCACCTTGTCAACTTTCGTTTTTGTAAGTTTTTTCATGTTGAAATTACCTATGAAATCCATGACAAAAAACTATTGATTATTAGGGATGTATTTGAAGAGTGGTGTCATTTATTTGAAAGATACAAAATGAAATTGTTATGTACTTGAACCACAATAACTTTTAGTATTTCATGACAATTTGTGTTTTGAATCGACATCAAGTTCAATGGGCAATTATCATGGTCTCAATTTTGGTTTAACATCACCTACCATCCTTGGCATCAATAAAGGAAACTAGACATGTTATCTTGTCATTTCTACTTCATGCCTAAGGAGGGAGGTGTAACCTATGACTAATAATGTGATGTCATTTTCAAGCCTAAACATTATCTTTGATTTCAAACGTTGTTGATAACTTTTGATGACAAAACCTTTTTCTGTCAAATTTATGAGGATTTGAAAAATGATCCTTTTACTGTTGGCATTGAAGGTTGGTTAAAGAATTGAAGTCAAATTCAAAGTTTTTAAAAATGATCATGACAAATTCAAGTTTTGAAATGGTTTGTTGTATTATGTAAGGCATTTGTATGTACTTTATGGCCTTGTGTGACTCCAAGTTCTCCAAGACAAACATGACATGTTGGATGTAGGCCATTTTGGATTCAACAAGACAATGGAGTTAACATCTTGAGATTATTAGTGGATCATTTGACAAAAATGGCTTATTTTATTCCTTACACTAAAACAATAAATATAACAAATGAACAACCAATTATTCTGGATCATGGGAAAACCTACCTTTGGGTGGTATAACTAGGAACCACCTCACCAATATTTAAGGAAAGGTGGACCCAATTTAACTTAACAAAAAAAAATGTAGATGTTTACATAAGTTACATAAGTAAAAGATTTTTGTTCTTGAAATTTTTTTTCACATATGTTCTAGTTGATATTACTTACCCCTTATCATTAAGTGTCAGTTGCACCATTGTAATTTTATGGTTTATCCATTATAGTCATTAAAATATGTCCAAATTGTCAATTGAAACAAAAAAAGGGGTGTCGTCACAATCAAATGAGCCAAAAAAGGTGTCAAATGATGAAGAAAAATAGTCAAAATAGAAAAAATATTTATGTTTTATCATTTAAACCCATGGCAATCATGACAAGTTGTTCATTTTTCATTCACATGAATATTAAGGAATTTAAACCAAAAATCCATTTGATAAAATTCTAAGTTTAAGTTTAAATTTAGGACCTTTGAAAGTGAACACATGCTGTTTTAGAAGGAATCAATTTTGCAAAGGATTATCAAAATGTTTCATATACTAAAAGAAATTGATGGGAAAAAAATTAAGAAGATAAAAACTTATTAGCCACATTCAAAAAGTATTCATACCTTAAAATATGTGGAATTCTAAAACTTTAGAAACTAAAAAAAATTCCCAAAATTGATTCAAAATTTTGAAACTTCAAAAGTCCTTTACCACATATAAATGGGGTATAATGTACATGATGTGTTAAGAAAATTTGGAACTTATTATACAAGAAAAAATACAAATTTGAGAAATCAATTTTTGGTTATGATTTGAAATTGTTATCATTTTAAAAGACAAAACATTGAATTTACAAGGAATCATCACATTTTCAAAAATTCATATTTATTCAAAAATTATAAACCAAAAAACGTAATGCACTTGGACAATTGTAAAAATTTATTATAACAAATTGCAGAAAAAATTGTTCAAAAACTCATTTGTATGAAAAAAAATAATTTGGGCAAGGGACATGTAATCCTTTCCTAAAGTAACGCCATTGGCTCGTTTGCTTTCATTTGCACTCAATATTACAAAATTTTAAACTTGAGCACAATGGCTCTTCAAGACCTCTATTCCCAACCTTTAAAAAACTGTTCAAAGTTTTGTGGTTACCTCAATCTAGTATCTATTAAACAAATGAAAAAGAGGATTATTTGAAGCTTTCCTATAAATTAAAAGCATTACAAAAGAGAAAAAAACCAAATGTTACTTTCTAAAAACCTTTTCCTTGACAATTCATTTGGAATATTAACATTTAAATGTTAATATTAAATTGTTCATCATCCACCATTTCAAGAAAAGTTTCCAAGTCACCTTCACCAATTGAAATCAATGGTGAACAAAAATACAAAATGGAAAAAAAAATTTGATTAAAAAATACCAAATGATTAATTGTTATACTTCATTCATTAGCAAGGTTGTGATGTGATCAAACACACATGGGAGCTAACTAAACACCTATCAAATGGATGGATTTAGAAAAAATAATCCACTGATGATACCTAGGTAAGCCCAACGCTTGTTATTAATGCAACTTGTTATCAAAAAAGGAGGTGATATCATGAATGACATCCCTAACATCATGGCCAACATAATTTCCAACATCATCACCTACATCATTGCTTATATCACGTTCAACATCACTATCGACATCATCATGGATGGAATTCATCCATGAATGTTCATTTTCATCCATTTAAACAAAGTTCATTCATTGTTCATTCATAATATGATTACAAAAACTCTCAAGAAAGTTATTTGAAATATTTTGAGACATTCCAAATTAACTTGAATTTTTTAAAGATATTTTTCCCTTGAACTAAGTCTTTAATAACGTATAAATGAAAATAGTTCCCCTTGTGATATTTTAAATTTGTTTGACATCAATTTTGGGTATGATATTGCAACATAATCATGTTCTATTTTTTTTCATGTTTTTATAAAGTCTTGTTTGAACTTATTTTACACACTTTGTGTTTTTGTCTTTAACATGATTTGGATTTAGAATTAAACTTGTTTTTTTAATGGTTGGTTTGAGTCATTTGAAAGTTTTATGTCTGGTTGTTTTTTTGTCAATAGTTTTTATTGATAATAATGCAATTATTTTCATAGTAACAAAACATGTAATACTATTTTTTTCCCCATTAAGTTATAATAATTAAATAACTTTCTACTTCAATTGTTTTTCCCCAATTGTGAACACAACCAGGTCATAGCTTTGCAACTAAAGCATTGATCAAAATATAAAGTTATAGGTTGTGATGTTTGTGAATCAAATTGTGATGGCTTAAAAAATGACATTTAACATTTTTTATATGTAAACATATGTTAGTTAGAAATTTAAAATCATTTTCAATGTTGCCACATGAATAGCCTATGTATTTTCAAAATAGTTGCAACTTTCCAATGGAAAGTGATCATGTTGATAGTAAATATTTCAGCCATTTTCCATTACTTTGTTAATATCATAGTTGCACATGTATCATTGTGATACAACAAGGTAATGGAAAGTTGTCCTTAGTGTAGTATGTGTAAATTTTAATTGTGCAAATTTTAAATGAAATGAGTGACAAATTGCAACATAGACATCAAGTGCTAAACTTCAACATTCATAACAAATGTTTTATTCAAAATTATGTGTGATGTCTTTGATGCAAATTGGATCAAATCATGTATTTCAAACTTTACTTCACTAGTTATTAGCAACTTTGACATTTTCATTATAAAGATATTAGGATAGCAACAATTCAAGGTCACTATTTTTTTGTTGTCTTTGGTGAAAAATTGCCACATGGCACCAAGAAAATAATCTAGTACAATTCATCCAAAATATTTTTGGGAAAAAATTGCAAAAGTTGCTAAATTTCAAGATTTTTTTATAAAAATGGCATAATTGATTGAACAATCCCTTCTTGAAGGTCACAAAAATATAACATTCTTAATTATTTTTTTCCCCCTCTTTGACATGTAGCCAAATTTGGCTAATTCCATCTTGTGGATGATTACCCAATGTGGGCTATGTCACAACATTGAAAAGAAGAGGGAAAAAAAAACCCCCATGGTCATGAATGAAAAATTACATGTATGAAAGCAACTCTCTAACTCCACATATCATTCTAGTATAGAATTGTTAAAAAATTTCATATTATTATTTTTGGACAAAATGCATGTATGTGGCTGAGGTAAAGTACAATTGACATATGTATTGAGTTGTTTGGATTTTCTAAATCAATGCATATAACAATGTTTATAGTTTATATCAAGGGTGAGTTCACATATTGGTCCAACATTGGTTCAAATATCCAAAACTAAGGTATTACCCACCGCCAGCTTTCCAAGTTTCTTCAACTCTTAAGATATGCACAAGCTCAAATTGGAAGCCTTATCAAACTTAGACTCCAAGAGCCTCATTATTTGAATTTCATGTTTAAATCCACAAGTTTGGAAAATTTGTGACATAGTTGTTCAGATCATCTTTTACATGGGTAGATCTGGATGGTTCTTAGGAGTTTAAAAAAAGAAATTTAGGACAAGGTATTGGTTTAGATGAATGAATTATCTAGATTAGCAATTTCCTCTAATTAGTGTGTTGTGACCTTTCTTCTTACTTTTAGGACTCTTTTAGTGTATTTTGATTAATTCATTATATTGTCTATCTTGAATCAATTTTGTCTTGCACCTTTGTTTTGCTTTCCTACCAATTTTGTCTTGCACCTTTGTTTGCTTTCATAACACAAAAAGGCTTCTAAATTTCAATTATTTCATTCAGTTTTATTTCATTTTGAAGCTTATTTCAGTCCAAAGTCCTTGTTGACCAAATTAAAGCCCCATACCCTTGCAATTAACCTAGGAATCCTTAGTTTTTTCTTATTGTTGAAGATAGACCTAATTTCCAAGGCTTTAGTATCATTGGAGGGCAATCTAAAAGAGGTTAGGGGCAACATTAAAATAGTGGTTTTTCTCCCTATTATTATTGAAGACACCCCGCCCTAAGTCCTCAAGTGCCTCAAAATACGTATGGTTGGATTCTACAATCGTGTGCTAGGTAAAGCCCAAGGCTTCAGGCTTCACTATGCTTAAAGACCGATCAGATTATATTCTTACCTCATAATACCAAGTGAGTTTTTCATGAGAAGAAATGTTTTAAAAAAAGCAAAAAAAGTGAGTGTTTTGAAAAACCTAACGCTTGCTCTTGTGTTTTGAAAAATGTAATGAGAGCATTACATATTATGAAATGCCCACCCTTTGCATATGCAAAATTACGCTTGGTAACATGCCATCCTAATACACTAGGAAAATTCGACAAAATCCTTTACACATACAATAGAGAGTCTTGGAGTGAGTGTTCTAAGTGAGAGGAGGCAATAATAATATTTAGCAATAATTTTGGCCAAAATATAAAGTATGAAATATTCACGGTCAATTTTTTTTGAAAATTGGGTACAAATGGTCTACCAATTACATGTCAAAGATAATTCCTAGTACCAGACCTCAATGAAGATATCGAATGCTTTTTCCATATTGGGAGTATGTATGTAATCACAACTGGGCTGAGCCAATTTGAGGCTTAACAACCATATGATTTTAACAAAATTTTAAAGGAACCATGATTTGCAGCCACCTTTAAGCTAAGGTAGGGAGTAGACTTGTTATGTTGATGGGAATCCCAATTAAATCACTTGTAAGAACTCAACTCAATCCTTGTAATTTCACAACTCCATCATCTCCTTCATTTAGTAGTGAACTTGTTTGTTTTGTTTTGTTGGCCTTGCCTACCAAGGCAAGGATATATTGTGTTTAGATTCATTATAGAGTATAGTAGCTTAAGGGATTTGGGCCCCTACCAGGTAACTAATACTAGGTCTATTTTTTTATACGAGGATTTTGGAAAGATGATATTTTGGCTTGGGTTCAAACTTGAGATTAGTTATAATATCTTGAAGGATTTTGGTTTTGTTTAGAGGGTTTTTTTGGAAGATTACATTTTTGCATGGTGAAATATTCAAGCTTCCATAATTCTTCTTTTGCCTTGAGACACTTTTTAATGTAAATGGCAAAGGCCAGAGTGTGACTGACACACTACTTGTTCTTAAGAGTTTCAATGGTTTTGTTACAACCAATATTGGTCTAGTGTATAAACTAGGCTCGTGAGTCGAACGGGTATCAACACGAGTATCAAGAATCCTATAAAAGTTTGGTATGACCTGAGGCAAATACCATCCTTGTATCAGTAGTACCAGCTTGGTAGGGACCACGGTTGGTCTGGTATATAGTGTAGGGGCCTGCATCTAGTATCAACACTAGTCGTAAGGACCTCGCCAGGCTGGTATGAGCTAAGGCAATATGGGCCCTTGTACGAGTGCTGGTACCTAAATACCAGCAGGTAGGCATTATAAGTACCTACCTGCCTCATTAAAGGCAAGAAAGAGACCTGGTCCCTGGGACCCAATACTAGGACCGAGCTGGTATATATATATATATAAGGTACCCATTGCCCAATATAAGGACCAGGCTGGTATGTTCAAAGTCAATACCAGACCAACACTGGTTAGGTTAAGAGTTTTAGGACCTCAACTTTGTGTTGTAAATGTTGTGCAATGGTGAATAGTATGAAACTAACCAACTGTGGTAAGCCAAGCTCAAAAACCACGGTAACCAACCCTCAAAACTCATATGTCGAAACGAGTATGATTTTGGTGGTGAATTTAATCAAAATGTTTGTTGTGTACATCATTTGAGTATCCCTCAAGAAACAAAAAAAAAAAGAAAAAGTAAGGAGGAGGTCTCCAAGGTGATGTATGGCGTAAGCATGATCAAAATTTAGACATGCTTTTTGTTGCCAGAGTTGATCTCATCCTTTGCACACACATCATTGATTACAAAATCTGGAGAGTCTAAAAGCTCTCCTGCCCATTTGTCAATACAAGTTAGTAAAAAACTAGTAAAAAGCTACAATGAATTCCTGGAGACACCAAAACAAACATTGAAGCCAGAAAATGACAATTATAGCTATTTGAGGTAGTGGGTTGTCTTATGGGTGTTATGTTCGTGATGGGTTGTATGATTTGTTGTTTTTGTCTTTTAGTTAGATTTGTTTGTTACGTAGGTAATGAAAGTAGAAAGTGTGCCTGCAGAATGTGAGTGCCTTATTAGTGTATGATGCAACTCTAGTGCAGAATTCACTACAATATTGTTGTTCTTGGTGTGGTGTGGTGTGGTGTGGTGGGGACATTGCTGATTGATGGTGAGAGAAGAATGAATCTCCAATGGGTAGATCTCCAATGGGGCTTGAGTTCTTCAGTTGTGTGTGTTTGGATTTCCTAAGATATGGTTTCAAGTATTGTTGCATGATGACTCCATTGTTTTGACACGGTCATTTGCACCATTTGGTATGGTTGACAGCATCCAGAATCCATTTTAGTCAATCAGGACACCCAGTATGTATGACCTTTTCTTGTACCACATAGCTTGATGGGGGGCCCCCAAGGCACAGCTTGCAATTGTAAGAGCAAGTCTACCAGTAGCAATAAAATTAGACTTTGGATGAAGTACAGCCTTTTTTTAATTGGTGAAAATTCACCACAAAGTGAAATTAAAATTGAATTTAAAAAGAAAAATGAAGTGAGTTTTGGGAATTTCAATCAGCAGAAGTCAGGAAAATAAAATTATATATATATATATATATATAAATATATATTGCCATATTGCTATACTTGCTGTCAAGTTAAGTAACCAAAAATAGAAAAGGATGATTAAAAACGTT
>Ga0116228_10003853_pt1 | contig 13252 bp, 9 predicted proteins | sample S1TSphfallax_2_FD_89694 | JGI IMG/M metagenome (GOLD analysis project Ga0116228, IMG submission 89694) | Host-associated microbial communities from peat moss isolated from Minnesota, USA - S1T2_Fc - Sphagnum fallax MG | ecosystem: Host-associated > Plants > Peat moss > Unclassified | place: USA... | reverse complement strand
GGAGCGGGTACGCAAGATCAAGGGCATCGGGACCACGGAGACGAGCATCCATCTCGTGACCTTCACGCGCCCGGATTGATCGGCCGACTCGCTGCGCGTGCCATACTCTCGCACACGCGTTTACAAACCGCTCGAGGGGAACAACATGAAGGCAATATGGAAAGGCACCGTGATCGCCGAGTCCGCTGACACCGTGGTGGTGGAGGGTAACCATTATTTTCCGCTGGCATCCGTCAACGCGGCGTTACTCGAACCGAGCAGCCACACGAGCGTGTGCCCGTGGAAGGGCACGGCGAACTATTACACGCTGAACGTGGGCGACGAACGCAACCCGAACGCCGTGTGGTACTACGCAACGCCCAAGGACGCGGCCAGCCAGATCAAAGGACGCGTCGCATTCTGGAAGGGCGTCAGTGTGGTCGCTTAGCTGCTAGGCATCAAAGACACGACCACCGCCGGCTGCGTCAGTCAATTGATTGTTCCAGGCGAAGATCCCGCGAAGACGATCCGACACTGACGATGCGCTTGCCGCCAGCGACCACCCATTCCTGGCGATTGGTCGACCAATACTGCAGTTGACGCACCGGCACGTGCAGCGTGAGGCTTCTCGCCTCACCGGCTTTTAGCGTGATTCGATCGAACGCCACCAGACTGCGCGGCGCAAATAGCACGCCGGCAGGGATTTCGTCGGGAGCACCTAGGTAAACCTGGGGCACTTCATCGCCGTCCATGTTGCCGGTATTCTCGATTCGAACGCGCACATCGAGACCCCCGTCCGCAGCCGGGGAGGCATTGAGCGCTGAGTACGCGAAAGTGGTGTAGCTCAAGCCATGACCGAACGCAAAGAGCGGTTCGACGTTCTCGTGATCGAACCAACGGTAGCCCACGTTCACACCTTCACTGTAAGTCGTCTTTTGATCGACGCCCGCGGCCGAGCGCTCCGGGTGGCGCGGATCGGTGGCGGGATAGTCTTCGATTTGGTGTGCCCACGTCACCGGCAGCCGGCCGGCTGGACTGGTCTTCCCGATCAGCACTCGGGCCGTTGCCCAGCCACCTTCATCGCCGGGCCACCACATTTCCATAATTGCTTGCACCCGATCAGCCCAGGGCAGTGCGACGGGTTGGCTGGTATTGAGAACGACGATGGTATGCGGATTGACCGCCGCGACTTCTTCGATGAGACGATTCTGGTCTCCGGGCAATTCAAACGCGGGAGAGCGCCGCGCCCACGCGAAGACCACCGCCGTTTTGGCGCGTCGAGCCGCCGCGATGGCGGCGGCATGATCCGCTCGGCGCCGCTCCGGCGTATACCAATTGAGCCGCACTTGTACGGGCGCATTCGACGTGTCCGGGCTGATCGCGATCCTAATCGGGTGTGGACCCACCGCGAGTTCCACGGCATGTCGCACGTTATCCAAGCCGTCCGTGGTCGGAATGGCGTTATCCTGATTCGCCTGCAGGATGTCACCGTGCACGTCGCCCTGAAACGTGCCCGTCACCCCGACGCGCTTGCCGTCGATGAACAGACTGGCATTCGTCCCCAACGCCTGGAGATACATCCAATAGCTGCCGGCTTTTTCGATCGTGATCGAGCCGGTCCACTCCGTCGTCGTGTTGGCCGGGAGCGCGTTGCCACGGGCCACGGTGAAATTGATCGTCCGATCCGCTGGCGGGGCAGGGTTGCCGGTACGCACGAGACCTGGTTTGCCCGCGTGGCTCAGTGCCGAAGCCGGCACCGGCGTTCCGGTCATGTCGTCCTCCACGGCGAAGTGCGGATGGGGACCGCCGGAAATCGTGTTCAGTGCCGCAAGCGGACCGACTTGCCGCTCCGGCACGCCCATCGAGCGTTCGCCGTTGATGCCAATGGCGTCGACCTGCGCCGCAGTCGGACCGATGAACACGGTGGAAGCCAGATCGCCCGGCTTCAAAGGCAGCGCGCTGCCCTCGTTCTTCAGGAGAACGGCCGCCTCTTCCCCGGTCTTCTCGATGATTCGAGCATTGGCCTCGAGCGAGTGCGCGGTGACGCCTCGTTTCGATTGGCGATCCAACAAACCGAAGCGCTCCATTTCGGAGAGGACATGGCCTGCGGCACGCGTCACCGTGGATTCAGTGACCGCACCGGATCGCAGTGCCTCGTCGATCGTCTGCGCATCTGCCTTAAGACCCGCATCGCTGTCTGGCATGGGCGGCAGTTCCGGCTCTTCGGGAATGGTGCCGCCATAGATATCGCCCATGGCCTCGCCGTGCGGGTCTGCTTTTGGAGGCAACGCAGCTGCCGCGGCGCCCAGATACGCCGGCTCCTGATAGCCCGAACTGTCGGGGCCATCGATCATCTCCACGTCGAGGCCGTCATTCAAGAATCGCGCCGAATGCGTGGCGCCCCAATCCGATGTGACAAATCCCTTGAAAGCCAATTCGCCCCTCAGAATCGCGTTGAGCGTGGCGTCGTTGCCGCACGCGTATGGGCCGTTGACGTGATTGTAGGAACACATGACGGATGCCACTCCCGCACGCACCGCCGCCTCGAAGGGTGGCAAATAGACCTCATGCAGGGTCTGGTCGTCCACCCACACATCCGTTGCCGCGGTATCGTAGGCAATGAAGTGTTTGACCATGGCCATGATCCCTTGCGACTGAATGCCGCGAATCTCCGCTGCGGCCATGCGACTCGTCAGCAACGGATCCTCGCCGAACGTGTTGTAGGCACGCCGAAACGCGATGTCCCTGTCGATGTTGACGAAGGGCTGCAGGGAGACGTCCATCCCTAGCGCACGCGCTTCCCGCCCGATCACGACGCCGTTCGCTTCAGCGAGCTTGACGTCGAAGGTGGCCGCTACGCCCATCGTCGCTGTTTCCGCCTGAGACGGATGACGGGTCAGCACTCCCGGTGGCCCATCGGCAAGGCGCAACCCGGGGATGCCTAGGCGTGGCACGCCGGCGAGGTAGCCGGCCTGTCCCTGGTATTCGAGCGGCGGCTCGCGTGAGTCGTGAATGAGTTCCAGTTTTTCGGCAAACGTCATGCGGCTCAGTAGATCATCCACGCGGACATTGCCCGTGATGGGCGGTACGACGCTTTGGGCGGGCGCATCGCGCAGGCCGCACGACGCGGATAGCCCTTGCGCGATCATGAAAGCCAGCGTAATCGTCGCCGATGATCGGCACGGCCCACGCGTAAAGCCGCATGCCATGCCCTTTCCATGGGTTTTCCCGAGCCCGCTCATGGTCAAAACTTATACTTGGCCCGCACATAGAGGAACCTTCCCGTGAAATCGTAGCCCGCGGAGCCGGCCGCGTTGCTTTGATTCGCCGGAAACAGGAATGGCGGCGCCTTGTTAGTCAGGTTGTCGGCACCGACCGACGCAGTGAGTTTTTCGTACCGATAGGCGAGATTGACGTCGTGATAAAAGACGCCGGGCGCATAGTTACCCGGAAATTCATATGGATTCGATCCGCAGGGAGCGGTTCCGTACTGGCATTGCGAGGTGGGATCCAGATTTCTCACATAGCCGTAATAGCGCGTGCTCCAGTCCGCCGTGAAATGCGCGTTGGAAAATTGTATGTTCGCGAGCGCCTTGTAATGCGGTTCCGCAAAGTCCGCCGTCCAAGTACCCGCCTGGCTGATGGTCGTTCCCAACGCCGCGATATCGTCGCTGATGAGGTAGGTCAGCTGGCCATGGAAGGCCACGGTGCCCCAATCGGGTAGCGCAATCGCCTCGGTGGGGACGTGATAACGGAGGTCGAGATCAATCCCCTTGGTGGTTTCGGTCTGGATGTTGCCATTCAGTGCGGAGATGATTCCCAAATCGCCGGTGCCTTGGACTCGCGGCCCCACCAGTTCGCAGGCGGTGGCCTGCGACACCACGTATGGGGTACCGCCGTAGCAGGTGTTGAGCAGCTGCTGCGGATCCAATTGGCCGATCTCGTGGTTCACGGTCACCGAGTAGAAATCCACGGAGAGCTCGGCATTTTTGATCGCCTGCGGCGTGATGACCGTGCCGACCGAGTAGTTCTTGGAGGTCTCCGGTCGCAGAGCGGGGTACCCTCCCTGCAGGACGACCAGTTGGTTGACCGGCGTGATGTTGTTGGGGTTGCCGCCGACGGCGCGGATCGCCGCGAGGCACGCCGCACTGCCCTTGAATGCGCCATTGGAAGCACAGGGGTCGACACCGGGCAGTTCGTTCTCCGTGAGTCCACCATAGAGTTCCTGCAGCTGCGGCGCGCGAAATCCGGTCGAGACCGCACCGCGCAGACGCAGATTGTCATCGACCGCGTAGTTCAAGCCGCCTTTCCATGTCACGGCGTGTCCGAAGACGGAGTTATCGTCATAGCGTGACGACAATTGTGCCGACAGCATCTGCACCAACGGCAGGGACGCTAGCAGTGGAACGTTCAATTCGGTATAGACCGACTTGGTCGCATAACTGCCGGCTGTGGGAATCGAGTACACCGCGGCGTCGCCGTCTGAAACGACCGAATCTGGGGTATTGGTCAGACCATCGCGGCGATACTCCACGCCGGCCGCCGCCTGCAGGGGACCGGCCGGCAGATCTACGAGGGGTCCGGAGATGGATCCGTAGACATCCTGCTGCGTCAGTTCGCTGCGGTCGGTGTTGGTGAATTTCAGGTAGGCCGCCTGTGCCGCAGTTAACGTGTTGTAGCCGAAGAAGTTGGCCACGGAACATCCGGGAGTCGTCCCGCATGAGTTCATGCCGAGTTCTTGGGACAGATGGTAGAAGTTGATCGAATTGTCGACGGCGTCCACTCCGGTCGAATCAGCATAGAAATAGCCCACGGACCAGTCGAATTTCTGCACCAACTTGCCTTCCAGGCCGACCCGCAGACGATAGGTCTGCACCGAATCGGTGGTGTCGAGCGGGCCATCCTGCAAGAGCCGGGTCTTGATGGGTACGTTGATATTCTGTGCACCGTAGAGAGCGAGCGCGTTTGCCACGTTGGTGGGATTGTAGGGATTCAATTGGCCATTGGGCAGGAGCGCGGCGGAATACAGTTGGTTCGGAAATTGCGGCGTCGGGACATTGCCGAGCGGCTCCGCCGACAGCGTTTCGATCGAATCGCGGTCCGTGTAAAAGGCTTCCACGATGGCCGTGACGTTCGGTGCGAGTTCATAGCGTCCGGTGAGGTTCACCTGCTTGCGCTCATCGCCGGAAGTCAGGCCCTGGGTCTGCAGGAAATTGTAGTAAACGCCGCCGCTCGCGAACGCGAGGTCGTGCGGCGGAAGTGCGCCGCCCGTATAAACGCCGCCACCGATGGGGTTACCCAGGGTATAGGCCTGCGCTGAGGGGATGCCGCTGGTGAGGCCGCTCGGGAAAAAATAATTGGTGCCGTTGATGTTGCCGATGGCGCCGGTCACGCGGCTCGAGATACCCGTATAGGCATTGTAGCCGGCCCCTGGATTTTGCGTGACCGCCCAAGGGCGGTTGGCCTGCTCGATCGGGTCGCTGTGATCTTCCGAGATGTTGACGACGATGTTACCTCGGTCGAAATTGTTCCCGAGCAGAATGTATTCGCCATGGCGCGCGCCGTCGCCGTAAGTGGTTTCGCCATACATGACGCCCACTTCGGCGCCCTCGACGTTCTGCTTGGTGACCACGTTGATGACCCCACCAATCGCATCCGCGCCATAGATCGAGGACGCGCCATCCTTCAAGATCTCGATGTGATCGATCATGGGCACGGGAATGTTGTTGAGGTCGGTGGCGGTGAACGTGCCGAGGCCGTCCGTATTGATCAACCGTTGGCCGTTGACCAGGATGAGCGTCCGCTGCGGACCCAGATTCTTAAGCCCCACTTGCAGCGCGCCGTTGCCGCCGTAATCGGTATTCGAGGTCGATCCGCCCGTGAAATCCGTGGCCGGCAACTTCATGAAGATTTGTTGGATGTTGGTGGCGTCGGTCTGTTCGATCTCTGCCGCAGTCACGACCGTGATCGGATTTGCACTCTTGGTGTCGCTCGAGTTGATGCGACTGCCGGTGACCACGATCGACTCGAGGCTGACGCCGCCGGCCGTTCCCTCATCTGACATAACCGATTGCCCGATGGCGAGCCCGGATACTGTCATGGCGCCGATCGCAAGCGAAGCAGCGCGGTACTGTTTCATCATGTGTCCCATCCCGATCTCCCTAGTCAGTCGATTACCTGTCGAATGTGCTTTCCCAGTGGCGTCCAGCGCTCGGCCCTTCTCGCCGACCCATGAGGCATCCCCGGCGTGGGAAAAAGAGTGCAATCGATTACATGACGTTGTCAAATTTTTTTAAGCCCCGTCGCGGACGGCAACATGGTACGAATAGCGTATGACGAAGATTTCACCCCCGCGAATCGCGCCCAGAATGACGGACGTGGCCGATCTGGCCGGCGTGTCCACGGCGACGGTCAGCCGGTGCCTTGCGGGGAGCGACCGCATCTCGACGGACACCAAGGCCCGGGTCGAGTCGGCGATGAAGGAGCTCGGATACACGCCGAATGCGGTGGCGGCGAGCCTACGCCGCCGGGAAACCAAGGCCATCATCGTGATGGTGCCCGATATCAGCGACGCGTTCTTTTCGGTGCTGCTCCGCGGTGTGGAAGAAGAGGCGCACAACGCCGGCTACAGTGTCTTGATCGGCAATACTTACAATGACTTGGAGCGCGAGGAACGCTATGCGTACCAGGTCATGACCAAGCGCGCCGACGGCTTGATCTTGGTGACCGGACGGCTGCCAAAGTTCGGCGGGATCCCAAAAAGCGCGCTGCCGCCCACGGTCGTCGTGAGCGCCAGCATCAAGGGTGTGCGCATCCCGACGGTGCGAATTGACGATACCGCGGCAGCTCGCGCGGCGGTGGAACATCTCCTGCAGTTGGGTCACCGGCGGATCGGCTATATCGGTGCGCCAAAGCAGCACGTGCATACCAAGGACCGATTCGCGGGCTATCAACAGGCCCTCGCGGGCTACGACCTTAAGATCGACGAGACGTTGCTCGCCTATGGCGATTTCTCGAGCGAGTCGGGCAACGCGGCCGCTACGACGTTGCTGCGCCTTGCCGCTCCCCCCACGGCGATCTTCGCTATATCGGACGAAATGGCCATCGGGGCGGTCGGTGCGGCAAAGGCCGCGGGGCTCAAGGTTCCGGACCAGATTTCCGTTATGGGTTTCGATGACAGTCCGTTCGCAGTGACCTATGACCCCCCGCTGTCCACGGTCCATCAGCCATTCGACTCCATCGGCCGCGTCGCCATGCAACTCATGCTGGAAATTCTCCGCGGCAATGCGGCGGTCGCGGAGACCGTGATCCTGCCGACGCGGGTCTTGGTGCGCAGCAGCACCTCGCCTTTGCAACCCGAGCAAGCCTGATGTTTTCACTAAAGTGCGCAATCGATTGCGCCGGTTCCGTCTTGCGTGGCAGTGCCGTGGTCGCGTCGCTGTCACTGCTGTTGTTCGCCGGGCGCTGTGCGGCGGCTTCCGACCCGTTACCGGTCGAGGTCATTCACTTTTGGACCTCCGAGAGCGAGGCGCGTGCGCTCCAGGTGTTGGCGAAGGCCCTCGAGCAGCGCCACGGCCGGTGGATCGACTCTCCCATCGTCGGCAGCGATGCCGCGACTTCCGTGGCGTTGAATCGAATCAATGGCGGGGATCCGCCGGCTGCCATGTTGTGGGAACTCGGTAACCGCGTCACCGCACTGGCCGATGCCGACATGCTCAATGACATGGACAGCCTCGCCGCGCAGGGTCGGTGGGCGGCCGTACTCTCTCCGCTGGTCATGCAACATGCGGTCTTTGGCGGCCATTTCATCGCCGTACCCGTGGAGATTCATGGTGAGAACTGGCTTTGGTTCAATCCCCAGGTATTGAGGGAGGCGCAGGTGCCAATTCCCACGCATTGGTCGGAATTTTTTGCGGTCGGCGACAAGCTGCGGGCACACGGCGTCGTGCCGCTCGCGCTCGGCGGACAAGATTGGCAGGAAGTCATGCTGTTCAACACGGTCATGCTCGATGTCGGCGGCGCACAGCTGTATCGCGACTTCTACATCCGTCATGATCGCAATGCCGCCCGCGGCGCCGCCATGCAGCAGGCCCTCGAAACCTTCGCCAGGCTGCGCAGGTACGTCGATCCGGGCAGCCCCGGTCGTAGCTGGAACCAGGCGACGCAGATGGTGATCACGGGTCGGGCCGCCATGCAGATCATGGGGGATTGGGCCAAGCGTGAGTTCACCCGCGCGGGCCTCACCGCGGGCAATGGGTTCGGCTGCACGCTCGCGCCCGGCTCGAGCCACAACTACATCCTCGCGGTGGACGGCTTCGCTTTTCCGAAGACCACGGATCCCCGTAAGCGCGCCGCGCAAGATCTGCTGGCCGGAATCGTCATGGATCCGGCCGTGCAAATCGCCTTCAATCAGGCCAAAGGATCGGTGCCGGTTCGACGGGATATTGCGCTTGCGGATCTCGATGCATGCGGCCAGATCGGCGCTCGGGTGATGGCCGATCCTGGGAGCCAGCTGCCGAACCCCGCTCTCGCCCTCGACTCGGATGGCGAGGGCGCGGTCGGCGACGTCATCGCGCGCTTTTGGTTCACGCCCGCCATGTCGCCGTCGCGTGCCGCGGCTCTATTGGCCGATGCGATCGCATATCAATGAGAAGGCGGTCGCATCCGCGGTGGCTGCCGCGCAGTTTTGCCGCGAAGCTCGCCCTCCTGCCCACCTCCTTGGCGATGGCGGCCTGCTTCTACGGTTGTCTGGTCTGGACGCTGGTGATCTCCGTCAGCGCATCGAAGCTCTTGCCGAATTATGGCTTCATCGGTTTGATGAATTACCGACGCTTGTTCGCGGGCTTGCGCTGGGAAACAGCCTATTCGAACCTATTCTGTTTCGGGGCGGCATTCATCCTGATCTCGCTGCTGCTCGGTGTGGCGCTCGCGATTGTTTTGGATCGCAATCTCCGCGCGGAGGGACTGTTCCGCGGCATTTTTCTCTATCCATTATCGATGTCGTTCATCGTCACCGGTCTCGCGTGGCAATGGTTCTTGAATCCCACCCTCGGACTGCAGCAGTTCGTCAGAGGGATGGGGTTGCGACATTTCACGTTCGATTGGATCGTCGATCAGGATCGGGCGCTCTACGCGGTGGCGATCGCCGCCGCATGGCACGCGGCCGGGCTGGTGATGGCATTGACACTGGCCAGCTTGCGCGGCATCGATCCTTCCGTGTGGAGTGCGACCCGGGTCGACCGCGTGCATCCGATCCGCGTGTACTGGCACATCGTGCTGCCGATGATCCGCCCAGCGATTTTCACCTGCATCGTCTTGCTGACCGAAATCGTCGTGAAATCCTATGACATCATGATCGCGATGACGGGCGGAGGTCCCGGCGGGGCCACGGATCTGCCTAGCCTGTTTATCGTCGATTTCTCGTTCCACCGGGCGAGCCTTGGAGTCGCCGCCGCCGGCGCCGTCGTGCTGGTGGCATCGGTGATCGCCGCGCTCGCGCCGCTGCTATACCTATCCAGGAAACCGCCGTGAACGGGGCGCGCATCGGCAGAGTGGGACTTTACGTATTTGCCGTGTCGGCCGCGCTGTTTTTCCTGATTCCGCTCTACGTCATGCTCGCGACCTCGCTGAAGTCACTGGTGGAGATCCGCGCCGGATCCATATTTTCGCTGCCGGTTGCACCGAGCCTGCGCGCCTGGAGCGACGCTTGGAGCAGCGCCTGCACCGGCATCGCGTGCGACGGCATCAGTCCCGGTTTTTGGAATTCCGTCAAGATCACCGTTCCGAGCGTGGTGCTGTCGGTCGCCATCGGCGCGGTCAATGGCTTTGCGCTATCGATGTGGCGGATTCGGGGGGCGAGGCTGTTCCTCGGATTGTTGATGGCCGGAACCTTCATTCCATATCAAATCATTCTCTATCCCTTGGTCAAACTGGTGAGCGCCATCGGTCTATTCAGCAGCCTGCCGGGCGTGGTGTTCGTCCAAGTCATTTTCGGGTTGCCGATATTGACGCTGCTGTTCTACGGTTATTACGGCTCCATTCCCATGGATATTCTTTCCGCTGCACGCATCGATGGCGGCGGTTTTTGGTCGATCTTTCGGCACGTGATCCTGCCGATGTCTCCCGGCATGATCGCCGTGGCCGTCATCCTGCAATTCACCGGTGTTTGGAATGATTTTCTGTTCGGCCTGATCTTCGCCGGCCGCGACCATCTGCCGATGACCGTGCAGCTCAACAATCTGGTGAACAAGTCGTACGGCGAGATGGAATACAACGTCAACATGGCGGCCACCGTGCTGACTGCCCTGCCAACCCTGTTGGTCTACGCCGTCTCGGGAAACTACTTCGCACGCGGCATTGCGGCCGGCGCCATGAAGGGCTGACAGGTGTCTGGCGTCACGATCATCGATGCGCGAAAATCCTTTGGAACGCAAACCGTTCTCGATGGATTGTCGCTCGACATCCGGGCGCGCGAATTCGTCGTTTTGCTCGGTCCTTCCGGATGCGGCAAGTCGACCTTGTTGAACGTGATTGCCGGTCTCGAGACGCTGGACAGCGGAACGATTCGCTTCGGTGATCAGATCGTGACGGATTGGGAACCCGGCCGCAGGGGTGTCGCCATGGTGTTCCAGTCGTACGCGCTTTATCCCACCATGACCGTTGAGCGCAACCTGTCCTTCGGATTGCGCATGGCCGGTACTCCGGCCGCGCAGATCCGTGCACGCGTCGCCGCGGTCGCGGAGGTGCTGCAGATCCGCGATCTGCTCAACCGCAAGCCCGCCCAATTGTCGGGCGGACAACGTCAGCGCGTGGCGATCGGACGCGCCATCATCCGCGACGCTGCGCTCTACTTGTTCGACGAACCGTTGAGCAATCTCGATGCGAAGCTGCGTGTCGAGATGCGCCTGGAGCTCAAACAGCTCCATCAGCGATTGGCGGCTACGATGGTCTACGTCACTCACGATCAGATCGAAGCCATGACCTTGGCCACGCGCGTCGCGGTCATACGCGGCGGCCGGATCGAACAATATGCCGAGCCGCAGGTGCTGTACGACAGACCGGCCACGGTTTTCGTCGCCGGATTCGTGGGATCGCCCACCATGAACCTACTGTCCGCGGTACTGCGGCGCGATGGCATTCGAATCTGGGCCGAGCTTTCCGGCATTCAACTGCCGCTGAACCAGTACCCGTTTCGACAGCGTCCAACAGACGGACACAAAATCATCGTCGGACTGCGGCCAGAAGACATTACGCTCAGCGACGCGGGTTTGGAGCCGGGCAACGGCATCGATGTGCCCGTGCTGGTACGGGAGCGCCTGGGTGCCGCGAGCATGGTTTGGTGCGAATTCGGTCGTGAGCGCCTGGCGGTGTCGATGGGTTGCGAGGCGGCGGACCGGATTCGCGACCGGATACGGATCAATTTTCGGTCCGAGCGTGTTTCGATATTTTGTGCAGGCAGCGAACAGCGACTCTGAAGTCGGTTGATCGCGATCCGTGATGTCCGTGTCCGGCGTCCCAAGATCCTGCGAACTGCGTCCTTGTTCTGATCGGTACCGCACCGATACAGTCGGCGAACTTTTTAAATCCACGGCGCCCGTATGTCCAATACCAGAGTCAAGTGCGGCGCCTGCCGAACGGATGTCCCGCTTCCCTCCTTCACGATGGCGTTCCAGCCCATCATCGACATCGATAGCGGCGAGGTCTACGCCTACGAAGCGTTGGTACGACCGACCGGTGGAGGCAGCGCGGCGGAGATCTTGTCGCAAATCAACGAGCAAAATCGTTACAGTTTCGACCAGGGTTGCCGGGTCAAAGCCATCGAATTGGCGGCACGCCTGGAAATGGATGCGCTCTTGAGCATCAACTTTCTGCCGAATGCCGTCTATCAGCCGGCCGCCTGTTTGCAAAAAACATTCGAGGCTGCCGAGCGCGCGCGGTTTCCGTTGCATCATCTCATGTTCGAAGTGACTGAAAACGAACCGTCGCGCGATGTCGGCCATCTGCAATCGATCTTCAATGAATACAAGCGCAACGGGATGATTACGGCCATCGATGACTTTGGCGCGGGTCATTCGGGCTTGAACATGCTCGCGGATTTTCAGCCTGACGTGCTCAAGATCGACATGGCCTTGACGCGTTCCATCCACACGGACGAGGTTCGCACCAAGATCGCCGGCGCCATCATCGGCTTATGCGACAGTCTGCACATCTCCGTCATCGCCGAAGGCATCGAAACGATCGAGGAAGCGGTGGCGTTGCGGGCCTTGGGCGTACACCTTTTTCAGGGCTATCTGTTCGCAAGGCCGCTACTCGAGCAGTTGCCGGAGGTCCCCGCGTCGATCATCGACTCGGTGCGCGCCACCCACGAATCGATGATTCTCGATCGAGCGGCGCCCTTACGTGCGTCAACCGTGCGTGGACGTCAGTCCCGCGGGAAATGACAGGCGACGCTGCGTTCATCGGTGAGCGCGGCATGCAGCACGGCGAATCGACCCTGGTGGCGGCGCATCACGTCAGCGGGCGTTGCTACCCTGTCAGTAATGCGGGAGGGCGTCGAAGTCCTCGATGAGCACGCGTTCGAGCTCCCTCGGGTAGTCACCGTAGTTGACGACCGCGTAATGCAAGCCCGCTCGGTTGTCCCAAAATGCCAGCGTGTTCGGGCTCCACTTGAAGCGCACTTGCACCTCGGGCCTCGAGTAGCCGGCGAGGATCTCGGCGAGCAGGGCGGCGCTCTCGGCGCGGTCCCAGCCGACGATCGAGGGAGACTGCGAGAAATTGACCCAGACGATCTTCTCGCCGGTTTCGGGATGGATGCGGACCAGCCGATGCGCGACGATCGGGTACTCGAGGCCGACGCGCTTGAGGGCGGTCTGAAAATCGTGCACGACGCACAGGTCCTCGATTTTCTGTTTGATCTCGTCGGACAGATTCTCGTACACCGCGTGGCCGTTAGCCCAGATCGTATCGCCGCCGAGCGGCGGAATGTCGACGGTGCGCAGAATTGCGCCCCAGGTCGGTCGTACCAGCCAGCTGGTATCGCTATGCCACACACCGCTCTTGGTCTTGTATTCCTGGCGCGCGATGGTGGCGGAAATACGATGCGACTGGGCTGAATCGGCTTTCACGCGATGATCGACCTGGCGGGTGGTCGGATGCTCGTAAATCTTGCCAAACTGGCGCGCGAGGGCGATCTGCTGTTCGCCGCTGATGGGCTGATCGCGAAAGAAGAGCACGCGATGCTTGAGCAGCAATGCCTTGATGTGATCACGATGTG
>Ga0116228_10003852_pt1 | contig 13252 bp, 18 predicted proteins | sample S1TSphfallax_2_FD_89694 | JGI IMG/M metagenome (GOLD analysis project Ga0116228, IMG submission 89694) | Host-associated microbial communities from peat moss isolated from Minnesota, USA - S1T2_Fc - Sphagnum fallax MG | ecosystem: Host-associated > Plants > Peat moss > Unclassified | place... | reverse complement strand
TGGTAGAACATGACATGTGTTTTGCAAAGCCACAACATGTGATAGAAGTGTGTATAACCATGCACCTTGTCATGTTGATGGTTGTGAAGTTTTGTTAGGTGTGAAGTCAAAAGTTAGCAAATCCTAAAAGAAAGTTGTTTCTTGTAAAACATGATGTGTTCACAATGCATTCAAATTTTAGGATTATTTCAAACTTTTATTTTATCATTCATGAATAAAGATAGTTTGTAGCAATATGGGTTTAAGGGGGAATTTCTAACTATGGTAGGAGGCTATATTTCCCTTGCTCTTTTGGGCAATTTCATAGGTGAAAAGAAGCTTTGGGAGGATAAGTTGTGGAATTTTTTAGAATGAAAGGCCTTACTACCCTATTTTTTCAGAATTTTTTGAAAAATAAGGAATCATCAAATTTGTGGTTGTCTTCCAATGAAACATTAGAAATCCTACCAATAATAACTATTCAATTTTCTTAAAGGATAAAATATTTAGTCAGTTCCAAAAGTTAGACCATGTAAATCTTCCTTTTTTGTAAGTGTGGGCGTTGAATCGGTTTGAAAACATGTGCATTGTGCACTAAACATCACATAAATTGTAAAATGAAGCCTTGTTTACAAATTTTGATAAAACGTTATTTTCATCCCATCTAATGATCAATAAAAATATATATTACAAACTTGAATAATGTGTAACATTTAATATGAATTCTCAATATTGTTCAACTCATGAAATGTGGAATTGTTTTTTTTAAGACCCACATCTACATTGACTACTAAACACCAGACTTTAGTGGCAAGTGGCAAATTTTCCCTCTAGTGATAAATAAATTGAGTTTTTTTCAAATTAATGAAAAATAGGCAAATGTTCTTTGGATTGTGTACTTGCCAAAAAAATAATTAACTTGGGCTTTGAACTACTACACATACCAACAACAATCAACCATTATTTTTATAGTGTGTTTGAATGAAAATATTTGGAAAATGGAGATATAGTTTTATTATTTTTGTTGTTATGAAAATGTAATTGCATTTGTGATACATTGTAAATAGATTATTTTGGGTTGAATCCAAATGTTATATCAACTACATATATTATTGTGAAAAGTTCACAAGATGAACCATCTAGTTGTTGCATGATATTTTCATAATATAATAAATATTTTACATTTATGATGTTAGTTAGTAATTGGATGGTGTTGTTTGGTTTTTTTTTCATTGTCAGTGTGTTTGAATTATATATTGTGCAATGTAGGTCTAGTGTGTATTTGGACTAAAATCCAAATGATTATTGTCTATGAAAACATGTTGAAGACAATTTTTGGTTAGGTATCTTTGTGTAGTTATTCACATAATATTTATGTATATGTGTTGTTGATATCCAAACAATTGTAATTTTTGAACATACAATACTTGCATTGCAATTGTCAAATGTTGGTTGTTCAACCATTCATTTGGATTGAAAAGAATGTTTTCTTTTTTTTTAGTTTATTTAAATTTTTCATGGTAGTAATTGGTGATATTGTTGTCAATATTGGTATCAATTGAATGATTGATCATAACTAAATGTTTGTTTTTTTCTTTGTAGGACTTCAATGGATAATTATTTTGAACTTTTGTTGTTGTATTATGGAATAGGTTCCAACATTTTTAATGATGTCTTGGATGGTAATATTTCATAAAAGTACGAGTCCATCTATGGATCATAAACATGATAAGGTTACGTTATGTTACACATATTTAAATGCATGTTCTTAAGTGATTGCCAAAGGCCTATGATTACGTTGTCAAATGTTTGTCCTTGTGTTTTGAAATTTGTGAGATAAAAAGCTAAGGCAAGAGGTAATTGATATCTATTAATTATGAATGTTTGGGAGGTGTTTGATTTTGATATGTGATGGGTATTATTGGTATGACATTTTTAGGGAGGCCTTTTAGTTGTATGTTTTGTAATTTTATGTTCTTTTTCATGAAATCATCAAAATTGATTTATACATTTATGGGTGGATGCATTGTAACATCTTTTTATATCCATTTAAATATATTAAGGATACATTTTCAATGTATTCAATGCTTATGTTTACAATTCTTGGTCTAGGATATAAATTTTTCATTATAACAACTTTCATTCCTTTATATATTTTAAAGAAAGGTGTTAAGCATTGAGTTTTACTTGTGGACATTGTTTGTTTTATAATTTATTTGGTATCATTGTGTATTCAACCTTTTTTGTAACTATTTAATTGCAACAATAATATAACATTTTTGTTTTCATGTTTTTGAATGGATATATATCATGTAATGGTTTATGGCATTACATAATTAAAAAACCATGAAAGTTATTGTCCTCCATGGATCATTGAATAAGTTGACGTTTACATTAAATAGAAAATGGGTATTTAATAAATAGAAATATAATTTTAAAATATTTCCAATTCAAAGGTTTTGTAAAAGCATATTGAATGTCTTTGTTTTGTCTCATTTGCTCTGTTAAAATAATATATTTGGTTGAATGTAATTTTCCCAAAGGCTTTGTGACTTTTTTGTGTTAATTTTGTGAATGTAAAAATCAATTGTATGTTTGTTGAATATAAAGGTGTGTCATTGATTGGGAAACATTATAAAATATCTCCCATGAACATTATGTTGATTACTCTAAATGGTAAAACGTTAGATTTTAAATTTTGTGGTTTTAAGTCTATTGTGGTAAGCAAACTACAACCGACCATGGATAATTCATCAATGAATTGGATATTTGGCCACGTGTTTATGATTGAATCAGGTTTGATTATAGTTGTGTGTTTATTGATCAACAATCCCAATAAAGAATGTATTGTTGTTCCATTTATTAAGAAGGCTACATTTGCAATGTATGTTATAATTCAAAGTTTTTGTTGGTTTTTTGTTTTCAAAAAAATAATATTGGTTAGCTTTTATTATCTTTACTAGTACTTACAACTCCTCCTATGCATCGTAATAATTAATTTTTTTTGTAGTTACAATGAAATTTACAAATAAAATGGCTAGTAAATTATTTGATTTGTAATTTTTTTAATGATGTTTTTCATGTGAATAAATATTTGATTCATCAACGAAGGTTATGTTTTTATTTTCATTTTCAATATCATGTCATTGCATGTCATTAAATGGTAAGTGGAATAATTAAAGAATTATAATCTCATTTTATAGGCCATGTTTGAATATTCAATATGGACATGATTTTTTTGGTGTTGACTCATCAAGGTCTAATATATGTGGAAGTTTGAAATCTTGATTTTGTTGTTTGATCAAAACTTAAAGTTCGATAATGAATTCATATTGTGATTATTGATATTTTTATTTTGTGTTTTTGTTTTCATTGTTTCTATATGTTTTGTTATTTCGGTTGCATAGGTTTTAATAATTGTGTTACATAATAAATATTGAATTAATATTTGTTCAAGACTAAATTTTATTTGTATATTGATGTTTTATTCTTATATGTCATGGATGTTTTGTTGGAGTTTATTTTCAATATCATCCTCATAAAATGGATTCATTGTTGATTTTTCTTTTATGTCTTCTTTATCAAATTTAAGTTGTGTTGATTTTACTTTTAATAATCTATCTAAATATCTTGATTCTTTACATTCATGTAAAATACTAATTTAAAATTATTATTTTTTGCAAATCAATAAATGTTGGGTACACATTATTTAGTGTTGATTCCCAAGATATAATGATATCTAATTTGATTTTGAAAAATTTATGCCATAATGTAAATAAAATATAAATTTCTCAATGGGTCATTTTTTGTGAAAATATTGTGTAATTTTGTAAAATTGATTGGTACTTTGAATTGGTAAAGATTGTGAGTGTTGTATTGAAGGTGTTCATTATTAAATCTGTGACAACATATGTTTTGATTTTTATTTATATAATTAGATATGGACTTAGAGAATTAAAATGAATAGGTTTTTATTGGTAATTGATCCTAAAATTATGTATGATATATTATTGATTTGATAAATTTCTATCAACTCTGAAAGTTTCATAAATGTCATTTATGTCATTATCATTTTCATTTTGGGCATTTTGATTTTTTTCTTGTTCATTCACCCATGTTGACAAACTATATTAAGAAGGTATGTACGTGAAATCATGATTGATCATGTGATATGGTGAGTTCAATAAATAACTAGTTGTTTTAGTGGTTGATATTTCTTGTTGACCTCCTATTGTATTTAAACAACATATGAAGAGACATCAACTTTTGTCGATCAAATTGTAGTTATTCTTTGGGTTTTCATTTATAGTTTTAGTTTTTTGTATTGCAATTTGCAAAATAGAATACATATGTGAAGTGTAAATAAATGTTTTTGTGATGTAATCATCAAAGATTTATTGTCCTGGATGGAAGTTTCTATAAATTTCAAATTATGATTGTACTTTGAAGTCGATAATATCTATGGATTTGCATTGTTTTACCATTTATCAATTCTTTTTATGTGTAAAAGTTTCATTTCAATGTTAAAATGAGTTTCATTGACTAAAGGTTGAAGGAATCCATACTTGCATAATTTTTTGAGGTATTAACATCTATTTTGTAGCATGTTGGATTACATACATGTCAAATGCATATGTTCATTAGTTTATGAATGTCATTTTAGAATAATTTTGTAAAGGTCTTTCCTTTAGGATCTAGTGGCCTTGTGGTGCACGGATGTATGTTATTAAGATTGTAATCAATGTAGTTTATATTTGTCATTATTGGACATGAATTATAATGATTGATGTCTCGTGTAATTATATCATTTAAATAATTAATCATATTTTGTGGAAAATTCTTATCACCATGCAATGTTTGTATAAATGTGTTGGGATTTGGAGAACCATTACACCATAATGATGTGTGGATATGTAAGGTACCCACATTTTTTGCAATTTTGTAACATCCATAATGAGCTTTTGTGCAACTGAAAACACCAACATTGTTGTTAAATAAAAATTTGGTGTTTTTTTACATGTAACATATATTTGAAAATAACATTGACAATAGCGTGTACAAATATATTTTGAACTTTTGGATTTGTTGCTACATATTTGCATCGTTTGTTTTTTGTTGACATATTTTTGTCATGGAATAAATCAAGATTTATGTTTTGTCCAGTTCAAATTGCTAACAAATGATGATGAATGAGTGTGAGATTTAGAGTGAAAAACAATTTGGTGTTATCATATTAAAAATTTGGTCTTTTTGTGTTGCATTACTATTTTCAGAGGCCATGATGTATTTACTATAAACTTTTAAATGTTGTAATAAACATAATATATATTTTTTGGAATGTATGTTTTGTGATTTACTAATAATTTTGTTGAAATCTATAGTTTTCATTTCATTCAAGAGTTATCTTTCATTCATGTTCAATGATTTTGATACTCTCAATTTAATTCCAAGGCAGATTTGTCTACATTGTATTATGTTAAATTTTTAAAATGGAAATAAATGATTTGTTTTGAAGATTGATAACGAGTTTTGTCCAAATTCATTGAATGTTTTATATGAATTTGTAGTGATAATTTGATGGGTTTATAATTCATTTTGGGGACACCAATTCCAAAAGAAAATAAGGTGGGAAACATGCATGTTATTAGATTTGGGTTGTTGTATTTATTTATCATTGTGGTATGATGAATATAGGACAAATATTGATTATGAAATAAAATTTGGAATGTGTGTAGTCATTTGTTCTGGTTAATTTATGTGTTAGGTGTTTTATTATTATTATGGATTTTTATTTGTGGTACTTTAGGTAACTTAATGTAACTAAGTTTGGAACCGATTCTAGTGTGAACACAGTTTTAGACTTTTGGTGTTTAGGATAAGTAATATTTTGGATTTTGAGACATACACACAAGTCTTGTGTTTTCAAGTTTTTCATTTGGAATGTTTGTGTAGGTTTTGTGATTTTGTTTGCAAATCTTTTGTGTGCTTGGATTCTTGCATGTTTTTGCTAGGTGGCAAGTTTTTTCCACAAGTGAGCCAAATCTTTGAAATCCAAAAAAATTGTTTGATTAAATATTTGGTGCAAAACTAGATCTTGGTCGTGTTATTTGCATTAAATTTTGTTGTTTTTTTTGCTTGGGAGTTTTGTTTAACATTATGTGGTGTGTTTTGTGTTAATTGTGTTATTAGGCTTGGGTGTTATCAAATAAGAATTATAGTTGGGAAGGCTAGTTTGGTCTGCTTCTTGAACAAATGAACCTTGTTTGATGAATTAACATTTTATTAGTGATTTTCCATAATCACTCTATAGGGAATTGAACCCTAGTTGGGACTAGACCCTGGAGTGGGAACAAATTGGTGAAGGGAGGACTTTGTTGCCATTTGGGTATTTGTAAGAACAATAAATAATAAATAAAAATAAAGGGGGAGAGCAAGGAATTTTTTTCCTTGCCATTGTTGTTGACATAGATAACAGTAATGGTAAATTCCACCTCCACCACCACCACCATCACCAATCAAGCTTAGAACATCATTAGTCGTCATTGTCATTAGTTTCATGCAACCACAACCATATCAACAATTGCAGTTGTAGCATATAGAAAAGGGGCATGCCATGGGCGCATGCATGTGATGCCACCCACCATCGCTAAGCAAAGCTCGAACACCACCATTGCGGCTTTTATATAAAATGTTATCAGTAGTGGCAAAAGGAGCAACATGGAGCTTTCCTCCCCATTGTCATGGGTCATCACACACCAAAGTAGTTTGAAGACCCCAAAAAAAGAAAAAGGAGAGGAAAGGGGTAGTGGAGAGAACTAAGTTCTAGTCACCATCATTGGGAGTTTGAAGCTCTATTCCAAAGCTCCCAGGTCTAGGCACAAGTGGAGGTTCATGTGCCTTCAGCTAACTTGGGATAAGAAAGTTTTAGGGGTTCCAATTTGGGGCGTCCCTTTTTTATTTTATTTATTTTTTCTTTTTGTTAAATCTAGGGCACAAGTTTGGTTCCAATCCGACCTTCCCAACATTTCATTTTTCATCCATGCGAAGGATTTCATCCAAAATTTGGATGAAATAAGTTCATACATGCAGCCATGGGTAGTTAGTGGGTGAACAAAGGTTGGTAATAGTGTGGATAGCTTAGCCAACAAATAGCCCACCTATGAGTGTACACCAAACAATTTGACCCCTAAGACCTAACATAAAATTAATGTTTAATTAATTTCCATTTTCATTTTGAATTTTCATTTTGAATTTTTTCAAAAATTCATATTTTTCACATACAAAGTTGGACCGATGAACTTTTGGCATCATTGAGTTTTTGGATAGGAGAGTTACATGCGTGTGAAATTGTTAAAAGCTTTGGAGACAAAAACTTTTGGAAGCTAGCAGTTGATTTCACATTCATGGAATTGTTTTACATTTATTCTTTATGAATTCATACCTCACCCATATTGAGGAAAAATCATAAGCTTTCTACATGAATGAGTTCCAAGTGAAGAGCATTTTTAATTTGGAAGTTTTCCAATTTGGAAATGAAAGGTTTGGAGGTTCATTCCAAGGCATAGGGTTGTTGCCAATTTTTGGTGCCAAACACTTGGTGGTTCAACATTGTGTTGGTGAATCATATATTTTTATACCCTATAGGTGGTGGAATGTTGCACCACCAAATTTTTAATTTCTGTTGTAATTCTTTAGTGGGGACTAGAAGAGTGGAGATTTGTGTTGTATGCATTTGTTCATCTTCACTTTGTGTTTAGTTTGTGTGAAATTGCACCAAGTATTTTCCAAGCTTATTGTCATCATTCTTAAAGGTTAAGGTAGTGGGAAGTTTTTTCTTGGATGTGTTGGGCTTGTGAATTGTGATTTCACATTTCATTAACATCCATCACCTCATGCAAAACAGGTAATCTTCAATGACGAGGTCATTAGAGCCTTGTGGTGGGATCTTTGCTTAGCTATGTTGGGCTTGTGAATTATGATTTTACAATTCACTAGCATCCATTGCCCAATGAAAAATCGGTAATTTAATGACAAAGTCATTGGAGCCCTATGATGGGGTTCATTAAATGAACCTAAACCAAATTTTGCCCCATTAATTCTAGTCTACAAGGTGTTTGGCAAGGAGATGGGATTTTAGTGGCATGGTTTAGGTGATCATAAATCATTGTAGTGTTGTTATGGTTGTGTTGGATTTGAACATTAATCATCCCATGTTGTGTTTGTGGTGGTGAGATCAGGTTGATGGCCGATAAACCATATTTGTTGTGTTCACAAAGTGCCCAAATTATGTTGGCCCTATAAAATGTTTTTGCATACATGTGCAACATCCTTGAATTTATTTTATAAGAATTATGGTTTAAAGGGTAGGATAAGCCATAACATGTTCAACATCCATGTAGGTTTAGCATAAGCCGTAATAGGTTCAACAAACCTTGATTACCAAAGGTCCCAAATTAGATACCCAAGCTAGGTTTAAGGTTCACCATGGAAGGGGAGCAACATCCAAGGATAGGGAATATGGTTACCATCACTAATGGTTTTACTAGGTGTGGGGTGCAATTTAGACCACCCACACCACCTTCATCATCATCTAAAGGATAATCTTTAGATTCAAACACAAGTTTATTTCTAAGGTTTGTCACCACACCGTTACTATGGGTCACATGGAAAAAATGTATGGAACCACTAAAGGGCCCCATTGATATTCAAGGGTGGTTGGCACCATCAAGTTAGATGATTTATTCCAAAAGTTTGACAAATGGTGTGACATGCAATAGATACGTAATACCCATCTATTCACACCTTTCATGGCATGGAAAAGTTTGTTCCAACATTTGGAGGGGCTGCCTATGGATGATTAAAATTTTGAATTTAGGTGTGCCCATGAGTTTCATATTGAAGAGTTGTGGCTATATTAGTCGCCCACTTATGTTTCCATCACAAATGGACTTATGGTTTTAGTAGCTATAATCACCACTTCGGCCATCACCAATTCGATAAATGGAAGTGGGAGTGTTAAAAGTAGTCGATATGTTGGAGGTAATGGAACCATTGGCATTGGTGGGATTGAACCTTCCACCAACACATGGGGTCCATTGCTTGCATTAAACCTAGTTGTGGATTTTTTTTTGTAAATTATGGTGAAATTATTAAGGGTTTAAGATTGAAAAGTTTAAAAATTTGTAGGAATTTTAGCATAAGCTTCATGAAAGCTTACGGGAGGCCTATGCATGAATGCATAGGTTGATCATGGTATTACAAGGTGTTATAGAAACCCAAGTAGTCCAATTTTGGTATGGGATATTTGATAAGGAGCTTAGGCTTTGGGTGCAAGATGTAACTTTATTATAACTTGCCCAATCCACTTTGGCTAGTGTGTTCTAATTGTTAGAAATAGTTGAAATGAACATGGTGGAGGAACAAGTGGTCACCTTTGGGTTCAACAAGGAAAACTCAAGGAGTTTTTCAACACCATCAAATCAATAATCACGAAGCCAATCAACCAATGTTGGATCACCCAAGGCCAAGGGGACCAAACTAGATTCAAGTGGGGGTTCCACATCGTAATTAGCAAAATAAGGTGGAAAAAACAAATGTTGGAGGTGCGATGGGCTTCATTAGAAATTTATTTGTCAAAATACATCACAAGCCACAACCTCCAACCTTAATCCCAACTAGCCATGCTCCCATTGCAATGCATATGGGCATGATGCCAATCATTACTCCACATTTCATCCATAATTACAATAGGGCTAGTCCCTTTACTGGTGGTCGTGTTTCATTTGGCAACCACATTGTGCGAGAGTGGAGAAACAACAAATGTGGTATTTAACATGGAGGAAATTTTTGTACCTCTTACAAGTCCCCACTTAGTTTGTGAGGCCAACCTCATTAAAATACCCAAGGTTCAACCTGAATCCTAGCATGTGGCCATGGCCAAACTTCATGACCTTCTAGTGTGATTAACCATTGATTAGGCTAATTTTATTCCTAATGTCATGGTGGTGCATAATGAGGAAGGAGTTTTTTAATTGAGAGGGGCATCAACACATTGATACTAAGCCCACACAATGTTGTTGGACTTTAATGTTTAACCATTAATGTTGGGCAAAATTGTTATTGAAGGTTTTGGATTTAACTTAGGTTGATTTTGACCCATGTCCATATTAAATTTCAACATCCATGGGTGGGTCAAAAAAGGTTCAAAGGCTAACCAAACAAGAGATTGTGATCCAAGTTAATCCCAACAAACTAGCAAACTACATTATAATGCAGCCTTGAATAGTGGTCTCTTGTGATGTATTGGTTGGAGGTATGGTTTTGTATCCCTTGGGGGTTACCATTGATTTTTGGGAAGAAATTGCATATTATCACTTTGTTTGGCATACAAAAGTTAATCACAAGGTTTCATTGTTATTGAGATACATTGTGGGGCAAGTAGGAAAATCTAACAAATCAACTATGTTGGTTGGATTTTCAAGCCTTTTGCATGGATTTGAGTTGTTGGAAGGTAACATTCATGACCAAGATGCATCTCCAACTAGTGAATTGGCAATGTCAAGGCCACAAGGGATGTCAATTATTCCAATTTCCCCATTGGATCCCGAGCCACCACGGGGCACATTGACCAAATTTTAAGCATTAGTTAGTTGTTACATTTAGTAGGCTTGGCACACTTTGCTGTCACCAAGCCCACAATCATTCATGGATGTTGGTAATGGGCCATCAAGGTTGAGTCCATTGGATACCATGATTATTCAATGGCATATTCCCAAGGATGGGATATGCCTATTCAAGAACTATTTGGAACCATTAATTATGGCCTAGCCATAATGTTGCAATCATGGATTTGTGTACAATGGTACCATTATGTAGAGAGGGATCCACAAGCTTGGCAAACTTCCATGCATCATATTATGATGTTACAACAACAACATAGGATCTTGTTGCTCACATTAGCAATTTAGGGTTACTAACACTCTTTACCAAGCAACATCAAATTGCTCAAGGCACCAAATTCAACTGGGATTGGGCCCAATCATTCAAGGTCATTTCAAGATGGTCGTGTTAATGTTTTTCACAACCTTATACTAGCCATGGATTTTCAACCCTCTATCAACATTATTTTGGGAGTTAATTTAGATTCTCCAACACATTTAGACATCACAAATGCACCCGTGTGCATACTTGTTGAAGACTATTCCACCATTGGGAAATTCTTGGTCAAATATTTTGATAACATGATAATAAAATCGAAGCTTGGATTGATGAGCCAATGTAAGTGGATGTTGTAGTTATTGCTTTTTGAGCTCATTGATTCTAATGGATTTGGATTAACATGGAATCACCAGAGGTGATTCGGCATGCATATGAGCTCATCCTTCGATCACCCACATGTTTGGTGGATGACACATTAGATCCAAGATGCCAATCTTTTGTGGTTTGCCATGAAGATCAACCATCATTAGTGTTTCCCAATAAAGTTGGCCTCCCAAAAATCCTTAGCTTGACATTTTGACATGATCAATATGTTTTGATTATGATTAAACATTTTTTGAAATTGTTGGAGTTGGTGTCACTACTAAATTGTAGTAGTGGAGGTGTTGCATATGCATTTTTGGATAGTATACTTAATAAGTTTGGGGTTCAAGCTAAAGTTTTCATTTACCAAGGCACCAAATTTCATGGGGAATTCCATGAATTATGTGAGAAAACATTAATTGATCATCGTACTTCACAAGACCATTTTGAAGTAGATGCATTAACTAAACAAATGGTGTAGATGGTGAAGGCTTCCAAAAATGGCTTATGAAAATATGGCCTCCAAAAAGGCCATACTTGAGATTACGATCTATAATTACCATGGTTAATCATGGGATATAGATTTAGTCAATAGGCCTTCGACCTTGCATCCTTTTCACCATTTTTTTTATTTTTTGGGGTCCAAAACTCTTTAAGGTGTACCACTAAGGAGAAAAAGGACCTAGGCAATAGTTTTTTGTGACCTATGATGTATGTTGTGTGGGTAATCTTCAAGAGTAGCCACCATGTTGATTTGTGATAATTGTTTTCAAGGTTGGCATATGGGATGTCTCATGCCACCAATGGAGAAAATGCTAATTGGCAAATGGTTTTGCCCTTAATGCACCAATAGACTTAAGTTCTTAGGGTCACATAGTAGAACAAATCTAAGGTTTTCTTTCATGGTGATTCACATTTGGTTGGGGATTTGAAGGATTATGGCTAGATGACTAACAATGGGGCTCACATTTGCACTCGGTTTAGTGGTCATTTTACCTTGGAACCATAGTGTTCATCCATGGTGGATTCCCAATAGGTAGTTGTGTATTGTTATTTGGCTTAAGGGGACCTTAATCCTAGATGGAGAGGGGGTTGGGGGGGGGGGTGATTTGGATGTGGTGTACTATTTAAGGTATTTATATCTTATGTATTGTAAAGTATTTTGAATGTAAAGTTTGTAAACCCTACCACACTTACATGTAAAATGTACTTTGAATTTTTGATGTACACATTTGATATCGTTTGATAATCCTTCTAGGATAAGTTTGATATCATTTTCAAAAATGCTAAATTATTTTTGACAAAATGTAACTTCAGAACACATCAAATTCTCAAAACATGGTGCCTTTGGACAACGAGTTGAAGCATAATTTGTTACATCAATTTGCATAACTACCTAATTACCTAATTTAGGTGGAGGTCCAGAATACACTAAATGCTCTAATATGAAATTCACATCCTCCATTTGTAATAGGGTAGGCTAGTCGATGACTGAACATTTTAACACTTAGGGCAAGTTAGATCCAAGGGGAAGGCTCCATTGTTTTCAAAGTCCAAACAAAACTTGAACCCCTCTTCTTAACACACTAACAATCATTGAAAATATATTAGAAATGAGAAAGTTACAACCCCCAAAGCAAAAGGTGTCAAGAATTCCAAAAAAACAAACCACCGAACATTACCAAAGCTTGTTCTTAAATACTCAAAAAATTCCTTGTATGTTATTCTATTGCAACCTATTAGAGTTCAAAGATGATTTGTAAAACTTCAGGTGATAGTCCTATAACATTTTAAATTGTTTAAAATGAATAAGAAATAAGAAAGTTATAAGGTTTGAAAGTAAGAGGGGTCCAAAGAGAAAACAAAAGAAAAAAAAATGCATTTTGTAAGTTGGAAAGCTTATTTTTCTTGTTGTTATTTTTTCATTACTCCTTTTCCTTTGCATTTCAAAGATGATTTCTAGAGCTTGAGG
>Ga0116228_10003851_pt1 | contig 13253 bp, 14 predicted proteins | sample S1TSphfallax_2_FD_89694 | JGI IMG/M metagenome (GOLD analysis project Ga0116228, IMG submission 89694) | Host-associated microbial communities from peat moss isolated from Minnesota, USA - S1T2_Fc - Sphagnum fallax MG | ecosystem: Host-associated > Plants > Peat moss > Unclassified | place... | reverse complement strand
TTGACGAGCCCGGAAAGTCCCGTCGCCGTGGTCCGTGCGTCGAGATCGATCACGCTCGCGTAGAACGATGCGACGACGCCGACCGCATAGACGGCCGTGACCGCGACGTTGCCGAGTAAGAGCTTGAGCGGCAGATTCGTCGGGCGAAAACTCGCGAGCTCGCCGACGGGCGGCAACCGCACGCTACGCAACACCTGGAACATCACGCGCGGATCGAACAGGCGCAGCGCCGCTTGCAGCATCGAGCCACGGCGTTCGAAGGCGTAGACGCCGCGCATGAAGAGCAGGATGAACGTGGGCAAGAGCAGCGTACCGAGAATGGCGCCGAGGGTACCCGCGCCGATGATCGCGCGCAGTTGCCACTCGAAGCGTCCCGGAATCGTTCCCGTGCAGCCCGCGTAACTCGCGGCGCCGTCCGCGAGGCTGCCGAGCGCGGGCGTTACCACGAGGTTCGCGAGACGCGCCGCTAGCGTGAAGAAATTGAAGAGCGAGATCGACGTGCCGATGCGCCCCGTGCGGACGCCCGCGATGCGCCCGGCGTACGCGCCGATCTGCAGCGCGGTGACGACGACGTTGAGCAGAACGGCGGAGACGAGCGGCACCGAGAAAAATCCACGCGCGCCGTACCGCGCGATTTCGGCGGGAGAACAACCTGCGGCGGCGTGCGCGACGTGCGCGACGCTCACGCGACGCTACGCTGCCAGTGAATCTCCGACGCTTCGACCGGACCGAGCACGCAGAGTCCGAGCGACTCCGGGGAAAACAATTCGCGTGCGAGAGCGACGACGCTCTCGTAGTCGACGGCATCGACTTCGCGCTCGATCTCCTCGATCGAGATCAGGCGACCGAAGTTGAACTCGCTGCGACCGAGCCGGATCATGCGCCCCGCGCTCGCCTCGAGCGAGAGCGTCAGGCTTCCCTTGATGTGCTCTTTCGCGAGGGTGAGCTCGGCGTCGGTCGGGCCGCTTTCGGCCATGCGCGAAAGCTCGTCGACGATCACGTCGACGCATTCTTGAACGCTCCCCGGCGACGTGCCGGCGGAAACGCCGAAGAGCCCCGCGTCGCGATAGCCTTGTTGGAACGAGTACACGCTATACGCGAGCCCGCGTTTCTCACGAACTTCCTGAAAGAGCCGGCTCGACATGCCGCCGCCGAGAATCGTATCGAGAACCGAGAGCTGGTAGCGCCGCTCGTCGCGCACCGAGAGCCCTTGCGTGCCGAGCACGACGTACGCTTGTTCCGTATCCTTCGTCTTCACGAACGACGCGGGCGTCAGCGTCGGGCGCTCCGGCGCGGGCGATTCGGCACGGCCTTCGAAGCCCTCGAACGCCCGCTCCGCGAGCGCGACGAACGCATCGTGATCCACGTTCCCCGCGGCCGAGAACACGACGCGATTGGGACAATACCGCAGGCGCATGTGCTCGCGTAGATCGTCGCGCGTGAGCGAGGAAACCGTATTCGCATACCCGATCGTCGGTTCGCCGAGATTCGAGCCCGACCACATCGTGCGGACGAAGAGATCGTGGATCATATCGTCGGGCGCGTCGTCGTACATCCGAATCTCTTCGAGAACGACCTTCTGCTCTTTGGCGAGTTCGGCCGGCGCGAAGGTCGAGTGTAAGAACATATCCGTGAGAACGTCGACGGCGAGCGGAACGTGATGGTCGATCACCTTCGCGTAGTAGCAGGTCGCCTCTTTATCGGTGAACGCGTTGAGATTGCCGCCGACGCCGTCCATCGTTTCGGCGATCTCGCGTGCGGAGCGGCGCTCGGTTCCCTTGAAAAGCATGTGTTCGACGAGGTGGGAGATGCCGCGCTGATCGTGCCGTTCCGCGGCGCTGCCCACGTCGGCCCAAATGCCGAGGGAAGCCGAACGCACGTAGGGCATCGATTCCGTAATGACGCGAACCCCGTTCGCCAGCGTCGACTTCCGAAACAATAAGGCGCTCCTGGACTATCCGGATACTTCAGGAGCCCGCGAGTGCGGGCTCAGGCACGTCGCCGCGACGACAAAGCCGTCGACTACGATTGCCCCCCGGGGCGCGAAGCCCCTTGGGCCGCGGAGCGTGCGAACGTCGCCACGAACGCCGGATCCCAGTACACGTCGGTCCCGCGACGAATGCGCGAAGCGTACTCGGAGCCCTCCACGCGGCGCACCGATACGGCGAAGACGGTCCGCGACGTGGGCTGCGCCATGTCGCCCGAGACGATCGCCCCGGCCGCGGTCGCGAGCGGCACGGTCGCCCAGACGTCCACTTCTTCCACACGGCTCGCGGCGAAGGTCGTGCGGACGAGGTCGATCACCTCGTCCGTGAATTCGCTCTGAGAGAGCGGCTCGTGAAACTTCACTCCTGAAATGACGAGGCCCGCGACCTCGTGCTCCATCGCGCCGTCGACGCGAACCTTCACGACCTGGGCGGAGCGTCGCTGCGCGAAGAGCACCGTTCCGAGCGCGACCGCATCGGGGCGACGGTTTCCCGCGGCGCGCGCGTACGCATCGACCTCGGCTTCGGAACCGCCGGCCCGAGCCGCAAGCGGCGGGACCGCGGCGAACGCGACCGATACGATCGCGAACGTCACCGCGGCGAGGACGCCCGTGCGCATCAGTAGCTCTGCGCGAAATACGCGCGCAGCGTTGCGGGCTCTCCGCAGGCGACGCAGGTTGCGGGCGCATCGAGCGGCCTCGTGTTGCGCGTCGTCGCGCTCGTCTCGGCCTTCACGGCCGCTTCGCACGCGGGCAACCCGCACCACGCGATGTCGATCATGCCGTCGCGTTCCTTGCAGCGTCGTAGAAACGTTGCGCGGTCCGTTTCGCGAAACGTGTGACTCGCGAGATGCGCGCGTGCCTGTTCGAGAAGATGCGCCTGGATCTCATCGAGCAGCATCGGAACGCGCGCGGCAACCTCCGCGAGCGGAACGGCGAGCTTCGCGCCCTCCTCGCCCTTCTCCATATCGCGGCGCACGATCGTCGCCGTTCCGGCTTCGAGATCTTTCGCGCCGAATTCGATGCGGAGCGGAACGCCGCGCATTTCCCAATCGGCGAACTTGTTCCCCGGCCGCAAATCGCGCTCGTCGAGCTTCACGCGCAGCCCCGCCGCGCGAAGCGTCGCGTAGAGCTCGCGCGCCGCGAGCGCGACGTCCTCGCTACCTGCACGCACGATCGGAACGATCACCGCTTCGATAGGCGCCATCTTCGGCGGAATACGAAGGCCGCGGTCGTCGCCATGCACCATGATGAGCGCGCCGAGCATGCGCCACGACATGCCCCACGACGTGGTCCACGCGTGCTGCGTCGTCTGATCTTCCGCGGCAAACGTGATATCGTATGCCTTCGAAAAGTTTTGCCCGAGCTCGTGCGACGTGCCCGCCTGCAACGCGCGGCCGTCGGGCATCAACGCTTCGATCGAGAACGTATGCGTCGCGCCGGCGAAACGTTCCGACGACGATTTCTCACCGAGCAGCACCGGCACGGCGGCGACGTCTTCCGACACCTCGCGATACACTTCGAGCATGCGCTGCACTTCTTCGCGCGCTTCCGCCTCGGTCGCGTGCGCCGTGTGACCCTCTTGCCAGAGGAACTCCATCGTGCGCAAGAACGGGCGCGTACGCTTCTCCCACCGCATCACGTTCGCCCATTGATTGATGAGGATCGGCAGATCGCGATACGACTGCACCCACTCCGCATACATCACGCCGATGATCACTTCCGACGTCGGCCGGATCGCGAGGCGCTCCGCAAGTTTTTCGTTGCCGCCCTGCGTGACCCACGCGACCTCGGGCGCGAAGCCCTCGACGTGTTCCGATTCGCGCGCGAGCAGATGCTCGGGAATCAGCAGCGGAAAGTAGGCGTTCTCGTGACCCGTCGCTTTGAAGCGCGTATCGAGCGCGTTCTGCAGACGCTCCCACATCCCGTAGCCGTGCGGCCGCAGCACGACGCAGCCGCGCACGGGCGAAAGCGAAACGAGCTCCGCCTTGTAGCAAACGGCTTGATACCACTCGGAGAGATCCTTCGCTTTCGGGGGGATCTCTTTGACGAGCGGTGTTTTTTCGACGGCGACAGAGTCTGACATGACAAGCGCGAGCAGTTCGAAGCCGGGTAGAGCACTCCTCGGAAAGGCGGTCGTTCGCGGGGCGCCAACGTGGAGACGATGCCGAAATTGACCCGGATCTACACGCGTACGGGAGACGACGGAACCACGGGCCTCGTGGGCGGCCAACGGATCGCAAAGAACGCGCTGCGCATCGAGACGTATGGCACGGTCGACGAGCTCTCGAGTACGATCGGGCTCGCGCGCACGGCCCTCGCCGAGGCCCGCTCCGCCGCCGCGGCGGCGCCGGCCGCCGTGCCGCGCATCGACGAACTCGATGCGTGGCTCGCCTGGACGCAGGATACGCTCTTCAATCTCGGCAGCGACCTCGCGACCTTACCCGGCGACCGCTGGCCCGGCATGCCGCTCGTCCGCAGTGAGGACGCGGAGGCGCTCGAACGCGCGATGGACGCGGCGCAGCGCGATCTGGAACCGCTCGCCAACTTCATCCTCCCCGGCGGCTCGTATCCGGGCGCGTTCCTCCACCAGGCGCGCACGATCGCACGACGCGTCGAGCGCCTGCTCGTGACGCTGCACGCAAACGAGCCGATCTCGGACGAGGTGATGCGTTACATCAACCGCCTCTCGGACGCGCTGTTCGTGTGGTCGCGCTGGATCAACGCGGCGCTCGGCCAAACCGAACATCTCTGGAACGCAAAAACGCAGCCGCCGAAATAGCGGACGTTTACGGGGCGGGCTGTTCGGCTCCGGCTTCGAGCGTGCCCGCGGTCATCACGTCGATCTGCGCGTGCGCCGGATCGTAGCGAACCTTCGTTTTGAACGCGCGTGCGATCACGTTGAGCGGCACCATCGTGCGGCCGCGCACGGCGAACGGCGCGGGCCGCAGCGGCAACGGCTTGCCGTTGAGCGTCGCCGACTCGTCGCCCACGCGTAAGCGCAGTGTGTCGTCGGCGCGGATCAACTCGACCGTGCCCGTCTTCGCATCGTAGTTCGTCTGCGCGCCGAGCGAATCGGCAACGGCGCGAAGCGGAACGTACGCGCCCTTCGCCGTGGTGACCGGGGGGACGTCCGAGACGGTCTTCTGTCCGTCGACGGTGAGTGCGGCGGGGTGCGAGAGCGACGTCAACGCTGCGGAGAACGCAGCGATGCCCATCGTCGCGAGAACGGTCGTCGCTTTAGGAAATACCGGCGAGAGCTTTGCCATAAGCAGTCTCCCCAATGAAATCCGGATACACGTCGACGATGACTTTCTCGATCTCCATGCGCAGCGCGCCGAGTAACTCGTCTTCCGGGAAGCGACCCACGAGCTCGCCCTTGCGATAGATCGCGCCGGCACCCTTGCCGCCGGCGACGCCGACGTCGGCCATCTTGCTTTCGCCCGGACCGTTGACGACGCAACCCATCACGGCGACCTTCACGGGCGCCTGATACTCTTTCGCGATCAACTCGACCTTACGCGCGAGATCGACGACTTCGATTTCCGCGCGGCCGCACGACGGGCATGCGGTGATATCGAAGCCCTTCTCGCGGATGCCGAGCGCCTTGAGAATGCCCCAGCAGACCGGCACCTCTTCGATGGGATCGGCGGCGAGCGAACAGCGCAGCGTATCGCCGATGCCTTCCCAGAGCAGAATGCCCATGCCGATCGACGACTTGATCGTGCCTTCGCGCGGCAGGCCGGCTTCGGTCACGCCCAAGTGCAATGCGTAGGGCGTGCCGCGCTCGCGCAGCATTTGATCCGCGAGACGATACGTGACGACGGTCGTCGGAACGTCGTGCGCTTTAAGCGAGATCACGATATCCGTGTGGCCGAGCTCCTCGAGAATTTCGACGTGACGTAACGCGGAGCGAACCATCGCCTCCGGCGTGTGGCCGTACTGCTTCTCGAGATCGCGCGCGAGCGAGCCCATGTTGACGCCGATGCGGATCGGCGTACCCATGCTCTTCGCGAGCGTTACCACTTCGCGCGTCTTCACGGGATCCGTGATGTTGCCGGGATTGAGCCGCAGCTTCGCGACGCCGGCTTCGAGCGCCGCGAGCGCCATCTTGTGATCGAAGTGAATGTCCGCGACGATCGGAACGGGAGAACGCGCGACGATGGCCGGCATACCGGCCGCGTCGGGTGCGTCTTTGACGGTGACGCGAACGACTTCGCAGCCGGCCGCAGCCAAGCCGTAAATCTGCTCGAGCGTCTTTTCGGCGTCGGCCGTGTCGGTCGTGGTCATGGATTGCACGACGACCGGGTGGTCGCCGCCCATCCAGACTTTCTTCGCTCCGCTCGACCACTTGGATTTGTTCTCGAGCAGAATCGGTTTCGACTGACGCCGCAGGCGTACCATACCTTAGAAGACTCCCTTACCGGTAACGATGTTTTCGATGTCGTGGAACGCCACGAAGACCATGAGGACCATGAGGACCGCGAAGCCCGTGAGATGAACGAGCTGTTCTTTCTCGGCTTCAACAGGGCGCCCGCGCAGCATCTCCGCGAGAATGAACACGGCGCGACCACCGTCGAGGGCCGGGAACGGCACGAGGTTCAGAACGCCGAGCGCGATCGAAATCTGCGCGGCGAGCGAGAGATACGGCCCCCAGCCGAGATCCTGAATCTGCGATGCGGCACGACCCATGCCGATCACGCCCGACATACTCGAGGCGCGCTGCACGGGGTGCGTGATCAGCGTTGCGAAACCCTCAAACTGCATCTGCATCGAGTACACGAACTCTTGGCCGGCAACGGTCGCGCCCTTGATTAGGCCGACGTGCTCGTAGGTCTGCGTCGGCATGAAGCCGATCATGCCGATCATCTTGCCTTGAAACTTCATGAGCCGCGGCGTAACGAGCACCTGCGTCGTCTGACCGTGGCGGCGATACACGATCGCCAGATGCTTCCCGGCCGATGCGTGAATCTTCGCGACGAGTTCGTCGCCCGATGCGAACGTCTGGCCGTCGATCGAGACGATCTGATCGCCCATCTGCAGGCCGGCGCGCGCGGCGGGCGAGTCGGGAAGCACCATCGCGACCTGCGAGTTCGCGTTCGGCGATGGGACGCCGATGCTGAGCGCCGCGACGAGCAAGATGACGAACGCCAAGATGAAGTTCGCGATGGGGCCGGCGACGACGATCGAGAGACGTTGGAGCGGCGTCTTGCCCTGGAAGTTATCCTGGACGTTCACCGGGACGGGGGCCGCGGGGGCGGCCACGCCGATCGCGGGGCGTTCGAGTACGGCGACGCCTCCGGTACCGGTGGAGGCGACCGCGCCGGCATTCTGGAGCGACGCGCGAAATTCGCGCTGCTGCTCCGCCTGGGTCGTGTTGCCATCCTCGCCTTGCATGGCGCAATAGCCGCCGATGGGCAAGAGGTTCAGCCGGTAGTTCGTTCCGCTGCGGGGCGAGGTCCACTTCAGCAGCGTCGGCCCGAAGCCGACCGCAAAATCGTTCACGCGTACGCCGTTGAGGCGCGCGAGCAAGAAGTGGCCGCCCTCGTGCAGCACGACGAGGATCGAGAGCATCAACAGAAAGACCAAAATCTTCCCGAGGGCATCGAGTCCGGGAATCGCGTCTGCGAGGATCAGCGTGGCAACCATATACTCCTACTACTTCGCCGGTGCCGCGAGTCTCGCCTCGACGGCGCCGCTCGCCAGCTCGCGCGCTCGCCGGTCCGCAGCGCGGACCGCTGCGAGGCTTAGAGGTTCGTCGGGCGTCCCCGCCAGCGCCGCTCGGACGACCTCGGGAATCGCACCGAATCGGATCTTCCCCTCTACGAACGCGCGAACGGCGATTTCGTTTGCGGCCGAGAGCGCGGCAGGCACCGTTCCACCACGCCGGAGCGCGTCGTAGGCGAGCCGCAAACACGGGAATCGCTCGGTATCCGGGCGAGCGAACGCGAGCTCGGCTTGCGCGGCCGTGGCGGCCGCGCCGAGTGCCGCGAAGGCATCGATCTTCTCGTGATCCGGAAGCCGATCGGGATACGCGAGCGCGTACCCGATCGGTAAGCGCATGTCCGGCGGCGCGAGTTGGGCCTTCACGTTGCCGTCCGTGAACACGACGAAGCCGTGCGCCACGGACGTGCGGTGCACGAGCACGTCGATCTTTTCCGCCGGAACGCCGAAGAGGCGGCTCGCCTCGATCACTTCGAGCCCCTTGTTCATCATCGAGGCCGAGTCGACCGTATTTTTCGTCCCCATCTGCCAGGTGGGGTGGCGGAGCGCATCGGCCACCGCCGCGCGTTCGATCGCATCGCGGTCCCACGTCCAGAACGGGCCGCCCGATGCCGTGAGGATCAGCGAAGCGATCCGCTCCGGTGGTTCGCCGACGAGGCACTGGAAGAGCGCGCTATGTTCGGAATCGACCGGAACGATCTCGGCACCCGAGGCCTTCGCAGCCGCGACGAAGAGCTCGCCTGCGGCGACGATCAACTCTTTGTTTGCGACCGCGATACGAATGCCGCGCTCGACGGCGGCGAACACCGCATCGAACGCGACGGCTCCGTCGGTCGCAGCGACGACGACGTCCGCGCCGCTCTCCGCAGCGACGGCGAGCAATCCCGCCGCACCGAACGCGACGCGCGTGCCCTGCGGCAACGCGGCGCGTAACGCCGCGACGTCCTCTTCGCGAGCGCACGAGACGAGCGGTATGGAGAATCGTTTGGCCTGCTCGATCGTCTCGGCGATGCGCGAACCCGCCGCGATCGCGACGACGCGAAAGCGATCCGGATGTCGCGCCACCACGTCGAGCGTCTGCGTGCCGATCGAACCGGTCGATCCAAGAATCGCGACGTTACGCATGCTCTCGGTCTTAACCACCATCGCGCAGTTGCCCTCGAAGCCTGCGGCCGATCACGGGTGTGCGACCGGAACGTGACCCGTGATGAAGAGCGCCGTGTAGAACGCGATGCCGCCGAACGTATACGAGTCGAAGCGATCGAGAATGCCGCCGTGGCCCCAGAGGATCGTGCCGGCATCCTTCACGTGCGCGTCCCGTTTGAGCGCGGACTCGACGATATCGCCGATCTGCGCGGCGACGCTCGTCATCGCGCCGATCAACGCACCGTGCCACCACGGAATATGCATGACGGGAACGAGCGCGAACGACGCACCGACGAGCGTCGTCGCGACGAATCCGCCGATCGCGCCCTCCCACGTCTTACTCGGCGAGATCGAGGTGAGCGGCGTGCGACCGATCGACGAGCCGACCAGCATCGCGAAGATATCCGTAAACGCGATCGCGACGATGGCCGCCGCCGCGTACGAAGCCCCCACCGACGGCAGGTTACGAAGCGCGATGAAGTACGATCCGAGCCAGCCGATATACAGGACGCCGAATACCGTAAACGCGCTGCGCGCGAAGTAACCCTGACGTGCGCCTCCGAGCGAGAACGCGAGCGACGCGATGATCGTGATACCGAGAAGCGTCTTCTCGTACGCGTGTTGGAGGTTCATCGCCGCGAGCACGATGTAGGTCGCGACGGCGATCGCTGCCACCGGGAAGATCAGTGCTTGACCTTTTTTTGCGGTGAGCCCGGCGAGCTCCCAAAGCGAGAGCAGCGTGATCGCGAGGACGACGAGCGTGAAGGTCGGGACCGTCACGATCGAACCGAGGACGATCCCGCCGAGCACGATACCGCTGACCGTACGCCGGGCGAGTTCGATCCCGCGCGTCGACGTCGTCGCGGTGGTCGTCATCCCTCGGGTTCCGCGTCTGCGGGGGCGCGCTCGCGAAACGCTTCGATCGCGCGCACGAATTGCGTGCGATCGAAATCCGGCCAGAACACGTCCGTCAGATAGAGTTCCGCTTCCGCGAGTTGGTAGAGCATGAAATTCGAGAGACGCGATTCGCCGCCGGGGCGGATCAGCAGATCGGGATCGGGCATCGACGCGGTCGAGAGATACGATGCGACGACCGCATCGTCGATCGACTCCGGCACGAGCGTTCCCGCGCGCACGTCGCGCGCGAGCGCCTCGACGGCCACGCGCAGTTCGGCGCGCGCACTGTAGTTGACGGCGAGGTTGAGCGCGAGGCCCGTGTTGCCCGCCGTGCGTTCCATCAGGTGATCGAGCGCCTCGCGCGATGCGCGCGGCAGCATTTGGTATTGCCCGATCACGCGAACCTTCACGTTGTTGCGATGCAGTTCGTCGAGCTCGGTGCGCGCGAAGTACACGCAGAGATCGAGCAGCAACGAGATCTCCGTGGTATCGCGCTTCCAGTTCTCCGTCGAGAAGCCGTACACGGTCATCATCGGAATTCCGAAATCGCTCGCCGCGCGCGTCACGTGGCGCAGCGCCACGATCCCGCGGCGATGCCCCTCGATCGCGGGCAGGCGATGCGCCTTCGCCCAACGCCGATTTCCGTCCATGATGATCGCGACGTGCTGAGGAACGCGTCCCGGCGGTAAATCCGTGCGATCGCGCGTTTCGGTAACGGGCCTCAACGGGCGCCGCTCGCCCGCGTACCCGCGTCCAAGCGCTCGTAGCCGTCGTATCCGGCCACGATTTCCGTGCGCCCCTCGCGCTCGATCACCCGCAACACGCGAAGCGCTCCCACACCGACCGCCGGATACGGCGGTCGCAAAATACGCAAGGCGAGGTTACGCTTCCCCAGGAGCGCCCGGGCGTCGACTTCGGGCAGCATCCCGAGCGCGGGCTCCGGTGACGAAAGGTCCACCGCAATGGCGTTGACCCGCCCCGCGGCAAAACCCTGGTATCACGTGGCCCGATCGGTACCGTGTGCGATCGTCATAAAGCTCGCCGACCCCGGCGGCGCCATCTCGAACGTGACCTCGAGATCGGTTGCGTGCCGCGTGTACGTGAGACGAAACGTCGGCTGTGCGGTGGGTCCGTCGCTCAGAAACTGCGCGACGTTCGGCTGCGTGCCGCCGACCAGCGCGTAGTGGATCACGTGGCCGCCGCTATCGAACGAGTCCGCGCGCAGGCCGCCCGAGACCGTCGCATCCGGATAGATCACCATGAGGCCTTCATAGGTCGAGGCCGGTGCTCCCGACGCGCTGACGTACGACGAATGAGCGTGGCGCACGAGCACGTGACATCCGAGTTCAAAATGAAACGAATCGCCTCCCGAGCCGTTCGCGCCCTCGGCGTTCCCGGTGCCGGTCCAGTCCCCGACGAGGAAGGCGACCGTGGCGAAGGCGCTCGTCTGAGCGGGCGTGCAGGTCTGCGATACGGCGGCCGATGCCGGGGTACGGTCGACGAACGATAACGCGATGACTGCGCCGGCTAAGAGAATCGTTCGCATGGAGAGCCGTTCACGCGAATTTCGCGGAGACCCTCGCGAGGCGCCCGGTTAGGGCAGTTCCTCGTAATAGAAGTAGGCGGTGTGCGCGTGACCGTCGCTGATCGCGACCGTCTCTTCTTCACCGGAGTGACACGGGTTGCCGCCGGTCGACTGTTGCGCTTGCGTGATCGGCTGGATCGGGAAGTTCCCCGGATTGCCGTTCGCATTCGAGCCGCTGAACACGATGACGTTCGTTTGGCTGTTCGACTGCACCGTCGACGTCGATGAGAAGCACGGCTCGTTGAACGAGAACGGATAGACGTTGCCGCCGTTGCTCGCGGTCGGCTGGTTCGTCTGGTTCGTGACGTTCACCGTGTACGGACCGCCGAAATGCGATTCTTTGACCGCAATCGAAAACGTGAGGTTCGACACCGGATATGGGCTCGCAAACGACGTGACGATCGCCGCCCCTGTGATCGGATCGCTGATAGAGATGTCGCCGCTCGGAAGCGGATTGAGGCCGCCGGAGCATCCCGCGATCGCGAGACCGGCCAAGATAATGAGAAGTGAGCGGGGCGACAACTGCATCGTTCGTCCTTCGACTGGTGCTGGGCTTCACACCAATGTTCGGACACGTTCGTTCGTAACTTTAGGGAGCGATCATACCTCCATGATCTCTTTTTCCTTTGCCGCGACGAGCATATCGACGTCTTTAATGTGCTTGTCGGTCGCCTTCTGCACGCGCTCGCCGGCACGTTTGTTCTCGTCCTCGGTGATCGTGCCGTCCTTGAGCAGCGCCTTGATTTCGTCGACGCATTTGTGACGCACGTTACGAATCGCGACCTTGCCGTCTTCGGCTTTCTTGCGAACGACTTTCACGAGGTCTTTGCGACGATCTTCGGTGAGCGGCGGAATGCTCAAGCGAATGTTCGAGCCGTCGATGTTCGGCGAGAGGCCGAGATCGCTCGTCTCGATCGCCTTGCGGATCGCACCGACCATGTTGCGGTCGAACGCCTGAATCTGCAGCGTTCGCGCGTCCGGCGTGCTGATGCTCGCGACGGATTTGAGCGGCGTCGACGCGCCGTAGGCTTCGACGTGCAGGCGGTCGAGCAGCGCGGTCGACGCGCGGCCGGTCCGCACGGAGGCGAAATCGTTGCGCGTCGCGTCGATCGCCTTTGCCATACGCGATTCCGTCGCTTTGAAAATCTCTTCGAGTTCGCTCATGACACTACGTTCTCCAGCGGCACGGAGGCCCGTGCGGCGGCGGCGCTGACCGTCGTACCGATCGGCTCGCCGAACACGACCTTGCGAATGTTACCGGCGACGTTCATATCGAACACCACGATCGGCAGGTCGTTATCCATGCAGAGCGTGAGCGCCGTATTATCCATGACTTCCAGACCGCGCTGCAACACCTCGAGATAGTCGAGCCGCGTAAAGCGCGTCGCCGTCGAATCTTTTTTCGGATCGGCACTATAGATGCCGTCGACCTTCGTCGCCTTGAGGATCGCTTGCGCGCCGATCTCCACGGCACGGAGCGCCGCGGTCGTATCGGTCGTAAAATACGGGTTGCCCGTGCCCGCGCCGAAGATCACGACGCGGCCCTTCTCGAGATGCCGCATCGCGCGCCGGCGAATATACGGCTCCGCGATCTGCTGCATTTGGATCGCGGTCTGCACGCGACACGCGATATCGATGCGTTCGAGTGCGTCCTGCAGCGCGAGCGCGTTGATCACGGTCGCGAGCATGCCCATGTAGTCGGCGGTCGCGCGGTCCATGCCGCCGGCCTCGTGCGCTTTCCCGCGCCAAATGTTGCCGCCGCCCACGACCACCGCGATCGAAACGCCTTCGCGCGCGACCTCGGCGATCTGTTCGGCCATCCACGCCGTGGTCACGGCGTCGACGGAACTCTCGGCCCCGGCGAACGCCTCTCCCGAAATCTTCAGGAGAACGCGCTCGTACGCGGGGACGTCGGAG
>Ga0116228_10003850_pt1 | contig 13254 bp, 10 predicted proteins | sample S1TSphfallax_2_FD_89694 | JGI IMG/M metagenome (GOLD analysis project Ga0116228, IMG submission 89694) | Host-associated microbial communities from peat moss isolated from Minnesota, USA - S1T2_Fc - Sphagnum fallax MG | ecosystem: Host-associated > Plants > Peat moss > Unclassified | place... | reverse complement strand
TGCTTTGATCTCTTTTAAAGCCTTCAACTTAACATTCCAAAACATTCATTGTCATGTGATCATTGATGTAATGAACATATGAATTTCTTTTCTTATCGCCTAGAACCAAAACACAAAATATTAATGACATAGTCATTGAACATGACAATAACAATGTAACAATCCTATTCTCCCATCGCAAAATATATATTTGAAAATATTGATAAATAGTGTGAAATGCATTACCCATCAATTGCAACAACTTTACATTGATTGTAACATCTTATTTTCATAGCATATTAATGTTTCAAAGAGTGGAAATCCTAATAAAGTTGCTCCTTCCATCCTTAAAAGCTCCAAGGAGTGATTTTAAAAGCATTGTGACCTTAAGAAGCAACCTAGTTAAATTGGATGCAGTATCTAATTTCATCCATTAACATCATTATTAAGTTAAAACTAACATTGGCATGTGTCGCTTTTCAAGATACAATGCCACAAAAAAAAACACATGAACTTCACTTCTAAAAAGATGTAGTACTTTTAAACTTGACATTAGAGGAAAATATTTTGAATCGCCTTTGTCTCATGGATCTTAATGTCCAACTTTTTAATGGATTTATTTTGTTCATAACATGAAAATATGAAATTATTGCATGAACAAAGGGTCTAACATGTATAGTACGGGTTTCAAACAATGTATTTAGCCCATAATATTTATCAAAAATCATTTGAACTTTTAAAATTTTATGTTCTTGTCGTTTTTGTTGTCAAATGGATGTGTTAGCTCCTTGTCAAGGTGTTATGTAGAAAGATTCAATGCATAGAATCAAGATGGACAAGGCATTGGTAGATTTTTTAATGAGCTATTACCCATACTTCTTCAATAAGAAACACAATTCGTTGTTGACCACCATTACAATAGATCAAAATCTTAAGGAAGGAACTATAGGTTAAAGTTTTAAGAATGTAGAAATGTGAGAATTATATTTTACTTGTTATAAAGTTTAATCCCTATATTGAATCTTGATTGAAGTTTTTAGTTCAACATATTCTTGGACTATGTTTTGAACTTGTTCATGTTATCTATTTTCCATCACAACAAACTTTATTTGCATCCTTTCTTCACATTAAAGTAAAATTTGCCACAAGCATTTTTTCCAAGCATTGTGTTGAAGTGGGGGTGTGTGAACGAGTGTGTGCAATGGTATACAAACTTGAAAATATGGTGGGTCATTGGAGACCATGATGCCATGGTTGGTTAACATTTAATCAAAAAGTTTAACATGAGGATCTCAAATATGATATATATACATCCAAAATCCTTTCAAATGTTACTTTGAACATCATTCCTTGTACAATTACATGGTGCACTTGTTGCATTTTGTAAAACCTTAAATGAATAACATATTGTTTAAAATAATGCATGATAATTACATTATGGTTTAACAAAATAACTTAAGAATGAATCAAAATGAACTTTTTATCCCACATGTTCACATAAATCTATAGATTATACATAACTCTATTAGATATTTACACCTATTATTATGAAATGAATATTTAATGCATTAAATTTAATCATTGATACTTCAATTTTTATTAACATTATACAATTTTTCATCCCACATTTTAAGATATGATTGATTATGTTGTGATAGTGCAATTTAATCATTATTAAGAAATATGGATGTAGTTCATTAATTCAATTTTCTATGGGGTCCTAAAAATGAACTAGGTCACCATATTTTTTTGCCATTTCACCTTGGGTGAAATTTGAAGTGTTCGTGTCCACTTCTAATGGAAGCAATTCGCTTAGGATAATTCAACAAGGTCAATTTTTTGTAGTTATCTTAAAATCTTGAATAATTTTAAATTTTTTATCATTAATCCATATATTGTAGTGCAATTATTTATAAAATTATTCAATGTATGTATGTTAAATGTATATAGTAATACATTATATTATTTGCATTGTTAAGAATAATATATATTACATTTAATGATTAGCATGTAATAACCAATATATTACAAATTTATATAACTAAAAAATAATATGGTATCTCTTATTGATATAATATAATATTGAGTTTATAATGTAATATGAAATATTAATTTTAATTAATTAATACTTATATTTATGTAGTATTAATTAATTGAAAATCTAAAAAAATATTTTTACATTTTTTATATATTAGTCATGCATTATTTTGCATAAACAAAGGTTGCATGTCAAAGTATATTTTTTCATGAAAAAACATTTTGTGAATTTTTATTAAATTTAAAAACTCAAATGTGTTTTCCTTCAAGTGGATTGTAATTTTGTATGTTTATTTATTATACATGTGTAGACCTTTGGAAAAAAAAAAGTGAACAAAGTATGAAAAGGAAAATAAATGTCAACAAAATTTGTGTTATTGCAACATATGTAATCTTTGACACCTTGAATCACAATGTTAAAGGATGGTTGGTTGACAAATACAATAGCTAGTCTCCAAAGAGACCAAGGTTCAAACCTTGATACCAACAAATAGATATACTTGTTGATCATACATATTTATCACTAAATTCAATTGCCATGCATAAATTCCCCATTAAACCAAGTGTTAATGAAATCACTATGTCCATATCAATTGGCTTTCATTTAGTAAGGGGCATAACAAATTCATTAAACTTCTTATCCATTAAAATTTTATCAATTTCACCCAAAACCCAATGAAATTCCTAATGAACTTGGCCACATCCTTGGTTACTACACAATCTCTTTACAATTCAACATTGGGTTTTGTTATCATGTTGACAAGTTTTTTTTATCACCTTTTAATTTCATTCAACATTGCTTCAATTGAGGAGAAATTCTATGGACAACAAAATCCCTAAAAATATATATAAACATGTCAAAATTTTGGCTAACAAACACTAAAGCAAGATTTATATTTATGATTTTTTGTTCATCCACAACTATCCATGCATATTTATGCAAATTAGGGGCACTTCCATTATTTTGTTCCAAGATTGTTTCATAGTGAAAAACAATGTGGGCAATCCAAGGAACATCATTAATGATGCGATGGATCCAAACAAATGTTTTTTCAATATTGCAATAATGATATTTTGGAAATTGTGGATCAACAAATAATGTGATAAAAATTTATTAAGTCATGACTAATGCAACATTTGAAATAGCCCATGTGTTTGTTTCAACAATTTTTTTTCAATTTCACAAAAGTTTAAAAATTTACTTATGACATCAAAGTTTGGAATATGGTTCACAAAAGGTGATATCACAATGATGGTTAGCTTCAATATGTTATTCCAATATTAACCCACAATTTAATTCTTATTTTAAGACAAGAATATATGTTAGGCTAGGTTTAACCATCAAAGTAACCAAACAACAAGGAAAGGGGAGACAATATTGGTATAATCAACTACTTTTCAAGTACCATATTTTTACATGGTAACAAGTCAAATCTATTGCCTTTGATTAACAACCCATGCAACAATGTTTAACATTGATGTTTTGTTCTTAGATAACTTTCACAAAACAAGACTATGACACATAAAACCCTCAATCCAAAAAAATAAAAATAGAGGAACATCATTTCTTTGGGCACACTTTCAAACCTTGTAAAAGGTCTTAAAAGTCAAGTCTCAAAATAAGGTTGGACATGGGTAATCATTAAATTAACTTAGATTTAACTAATAATCTTACGAGGCTTAAATTTGCTACCCAATATGTAGTGAATTTCAAATGAATGCTTCAATGTAAAAGTTGCAACATGTAATGACATTTTCAATCTTTTAAAATATTTTTGGCATGAAATTCTCATGTTTATTTTTATTTTTTTATCATGATACATTGACAAGTATTACAATTAAATAGTAAATCACCAATTGATTGCTACAAGTTATAGGTTGGTATTATTGTGCCAAATAAACCATGAAAGGATGTGTAATTAAATAATGTGTGCTACGACATATATGACTTTGTTTACAAGTCATTTATAAAATTCCAATAAAGATTATAATTGGAACTTGTTTAGGTGAAATATTTTATAAGGTCCAATAGTATGGTCATCAATTCTACAATTATGAAAACATTCCATATGGAATTCCAAGCTTAACCACCTGGCTCCTTTCACTAAACCATTTGCATGGATATGAAAAGTTAAATAAGCATGTGCCTTTAATACTTGAAATTTGATAATTTGGTTGAATTGAACCAAATTATGAAAAAAATTCAATTCAATTGACTTTGGTTTGAATTGAAATTGAATTGAATTTGAATTGGTTTGAATTGAATCGAATTGAATTGAATTGAAATTTCAATGAGATATTAACCCTAATGAATCTAAAGCAGATGAATATTGTGTTCAATTCAATTAAATATGTATTCCATTCAATGTGTTTGAATTAAATTCAAATTTAGTTGAATTACGTTCAATGAAAGTTGTAAATTCATTCACTATTTTCCTTCAAATATAACTTAATTTTCACAAAATTAGTTTAATTTTTCCATCAATTCATTGTCAGTATTAGTGTGTTAATGTGGATAGAGTGGAGCCCAAATCCAAATTTATATGCAAAGGCATATAGGTTTACACTCAAGTTATGTTATTATTAATGTTTATCAAGAATGCATATATTGAGGTATTAACTACAACAATTTCAACATATATAGCAAATATGTTGGAATCAATCATGTTCAAGCAAATTGAAATGCATAATATTTGCTTGACTAATGTTTAATGTTAAATAATTTTCTAAAGGTTTGACCTCAAAAAAAAAAACTTAATGATATTATAGCATGAATTTTTTCTTCCTAAAACACTAATTGTAACATTTAATCTTATGTGGTTTCATTACATGAATGCTTTCTCTTTCTTCTTTTTTTTAATCTTTAGCCTTAACTTTAATATTTTGTAATTTCATTGTTTCTTCCCAAAAACCTTAACCATAACACTAGTATTGCGTGGTTTCATTGCACAAATGTTTTTCCCCTCAATCTTTAATCCTAATCCTAGCATTTATTGTGTAATTAAATTTCACAAATGTTTTTTTCCAACAAAAGCTTATCCTGAATATTATGTATTGTGTAACTTCATTGCATGAATTCCAAAACCTTAACCTTAATATTTAGTATTGTGAAGCTTCATTGCACAAATAGTTTTTTCTTGAACCCTAACCTTAACATTTGGTGTTGTGTAGTTTCATTATTTGAATGTTTTCTTCCCCAAAACATTAATCATAATTGTAACATTTATTGTGTGGTTTCATTGCATGCATGTATTCTTCCCCCAAAATTTTAACATTCAATATTGTGTTTCATTTCATGAATTTTTTTCTTCCAAAAACCCTAACCCTACTTTGGGTATTGTGTAATTTCATTAAAAAATAATAATTTAAAGAACCTTAACCCTAAGCCTAACATTGGTTATTCTATAATTTTAGTGGTAATTGTTGTTGTCCCTATGAACTTTCTTGTTGTTCTAGTGCTTTGCTTTCATTTTGCAATGCTTTCTTTTTGGATGGAGATTATATACATCTTGTATGGTTAAAGACTCAATGGAACCCCTTCCTCTTTAAGGACTTTGTTGTTGTGAGGTAAAGATTTACTCAATTTTAGAACTAGGAATGGGGAGGTAGAAGTAATACCTTCAAGAAAACTCATAGTACACATAAGAAATGGATGTTCTTTAAACATTTATTTGTGAAGCACGGGAGATCAAGGATTTGTACTAGGGAAATGCACTAAAAAGAGAGGGGGAATATATATATAAAGTTTAATGTTTAAGCTATATATACATGTTCATTACTTGGAGAGATGAGAGAGCAATTTTTTTGTGTTCCTTTATTTCTATTGTGCACACCTACCCATAACACACAAAATACCTTACTACTCTCAACCATGGCCATGTATCCCAACACTCCAAAACCTCAAAGTGTCAAGTAGGAACAACCCTTATTTGGTCACTATAACATAAACCCCTTCTTCAGTCTTTTCCAAAAGCTTTTGTACTAGCTTAAAATATTTTAATTAGTAATAGTGGTTTAATCAGTTTTATTTTAAAATAAAATAACCAAATAACAATGTAGTACTGATTTTAGTTGCAAGAAAATGTTTTACCATGCAACAAGCCAATTTTTCATACAATATGGTCTTATAACAAACCATCAAGTGAGTTTGCCAATTTATTATTAAAAAAAAATCTTTAAAATGGTATATCATGGAAAATAAGAATGTACCATTACTAACCCTTCAATGTGTTTAATGTTTGGGATTTATTTATTAACCGTTTATACTCCAAAGCATACATGTGTTACCCATAAACAATCATGGAAAATATATAACATAAGATAATTGTTTTATTATTATTATTGGTTTTGGTGAAATTTGGAATTGCAACCCCTAGTATAGAACCCATATGGCAACCCTTTATTTTGTTAAAATTATGGACCTTTATATATATATGAAAAACCTCTCTTTCAATGGTTACTTATTGAACTTTTGGTCCATATTATGTCAAAAAAATAGAATCTTATCATTCTTGGTTTGTCAATCATCATTACAAGGATCCAAATGCCTCTTGCATGCTATAGACAACCTCTTATTGAATGTGGGGTACCCCAATGCTTGGGTTGTGTCCTCATTATATCTAATAAAGGCAAAGGGTGCAAACAAGTTTAAATGAACCAATATTGATGTCAAAATGTCAACTTTTCTACAATTCTTATTACATTTGTCTATGTGGTGCCACTTTAATGGCATGGGAATCATAAAAAGTCGTGCTTATTGAGTAATATGAATATTGAAAATCTAAAATGAGTCAAAAAAACTTCTAATATCAAAGTTTGATTTAAACAAAGGATGTTTAACAATATTTAATAACATTATTTTCACAAAAATATATATATTTTTTATCATAAATTTTTTTAGTGGTAATAGGGTACTATTAAACACATTTAAAAAATACTCAAAAAATATTATTTTTCAATTTTGTGTTTATCAAAATTTAAGATTTGTTTTAAGTTCATGAATCTTTTACACCATGTAAATGTGATGTAATGTATATGTTGTTTAAATAAAAGTTGTAGTTTATAATATAAAAAATAAAACTTGAAAATGTTAACATGTTTTGGTATGATTTGAAATTGTTACAATTTTTCAAAATGAAACACAAAATTTCACAAAATATGTAGACTTACAAAACAAATTATTTATTCAAAATTGATTGTCAAAAAACATATGAAATATTTGGGTAACTATATATACAATAAATAAAAACTTCAAAATATTTCGTTTGAAAATTCCTCTTTATGAAAACATGTTTTTTTTGTCAAAAGGAGCCCAAAAAGGACATTAGTTTTAAATGCAAAGTAAACACATTGGTTCATTAAATGTCATTTCGACCCCAAAGTGCAATGTTTACTCAAGAAAAATAGGTTTCTAACTTGTACCATAACCAAAATTTTGAAAGTAAAAAAGCCTTGCTCCACCCCTAGTGACACAAACATATTAATTCAAGTGGGTTTAATATACACATGTTGAAGGAATGTGTATCATGCCCATCTTGTAAATTATTCTTTCTCTGATGTGGGATTATATATTGTCCAACCATGGAAAATTCCAAGGTTTTTGCTTGTACTTATATTTGCATGATACCATCCATTTTTCCTATACATAACCCATAAACAAATTAATATTGGGATCCTTTTCATTCTAAGTGGGTCAACACCCATTTTATATGTAAGAATGTTCAAAAAGGACATTATAAACCTTATATTATCGATTGAACTCAAAATCAATATAATGTGGAAATATCCAATGTTATAAATTTTTAACTTTTAAAATTTGTTTGATCAAATAATTTTTTTATGTGTAATCTTATATGGGTTATAAAACCCCTAAATGTTACGCATCCTTTGTGATGGATGTGAACATTAGACACCATCTTCCAAAATATGGAATTCATCCATAATGTTCATCCATAACTTTTAGTTAAGTCTTTAAGTAACTTTCAGTTAAGTTATAGTTAACTCTCAATTAAGTCTCGAATAATTCCTAATTAAGTTCGAATTAACTTCAGGTTTATTTTTAGTTAAGTCCTATTTAACTTTTAGTTAAATATTAGTTAAACTTAGTTAACTCATGGTTGATTCTTAGTAAAATCCAAATTAAATTTTAGTTAACTCATAGTTGACTTCCAATTAAGAAGGTTCCCAAGAAGCTTCCTTATTTGATGCACACATAAAAGCCTCCTTGGAAGCTTCCTTCAACTAGGTCCCCAAAGGGGTATAAATAGGAATACGACCCTTCATTTCCTTTAGTTTATTCAACACCAGTTTTAAGTACAATCTAACCTTGTTATGTTCTTATCATGTTCATGTTTACATATGTTAACATAATAAATATATGTTTTCACATTGGTTTTACACATCTTGTGTTTTTAGTTCTTGTGTTCTTGTTTGTGAATCACATAATCTTGTCTTGTTCCTTATTTGGAAGTTAGACTTAAACCTTTCCTTTAGCCTTTGTTTTATTGATTTTTCATGTCCTTGACAACCCTTTTCTTTTTTTTATATTGGTGAAAGGACATACCTTGTTGTCTATTGCACAATAGTTTGATATTGAATATAACCAACAGAAAGATGTTGTCTTCCATATACTCGAAGATTATATGCAAAAGTTGGATTGAATCAAAATTACTACTATAAAAAATTGAAATCAAAATCATGATTTCAAAAAAGGCATCTTCAACATTGTTGGATACCTATCAAATCATAAAGCATTAGGGAATGCTTACAATTGTATAAGGGGTTTGTTTCAATGAAATTTGATAAATTGAACATAAGAGAATGGAAGCTTTTTCCTTTTGTCATATTTACATAACCGAACCAAGTTATTTTCTCATTCTATATGGATATGCATATTCATAAAATTGGCTTCAATGGCTCTACTCAAATAGTTGGCATCATATTTAATGACTTACAATTTAACTTGCACAATGTTAAGTGGATGTACCTAGAAAGGGTTGTCATTTATCTTGGGATGACTAGGGTCCAAAAATAAGTTTGAATCCCCAACATTAATCCAACAATATCATCCACATATCTTGTTGCAAATATGAATATGCTCATAATTTTTGTTCTACCCAAGTTGGTCAATTTCATAATGAATTACCATTCATAGAATAGAAATAAATATTACACCACAAAGGTGAACATGCAAAACCCATGGGAATCTTAAGAAATTGTCTTTGGACAAACTTTATCCCCTAATGAAACATGGCAGTTGGACATCAACTGAAAATTCACCTTAATAAGTTGATTTGCATTAAATTCAATCCAATTACCATTTTTAAGCATTGTAGCTACCCATTTGGTGTTGGTATGCTTCCTTTTTGCCCATTTACATGTGTCAATTTTAACTTGAAGAAGACGTTATGATTTAGGGTGAGGTGAATGGTATTATTAAAAAATATTTTTCATGAAAGACGTTGCAAAAATTAGATTATCCTTCCCTTCAATAGGAATATTTTCACAATATTGTGTAATGTTTACTACAAAGACATCCGTTATCCTCTCAGGAAGGTTAATCATAAAATCAATGATATGATTTTATAATCCAAAATATAGACACTTTGATATTGAAAAATTTCTAATACCCATTTATTATAATCTTGATCCATTCCTTGAAAATAACCATGAGTTTCATAAGAACACAAAAATGGACCCGTGAACATTCGTGAACCATGTGCAACTCTTGTTATGGAGCTTATAAATTGGCATTAAGAATGGTAAAGATGTAGACACAAGTAGTATTTTAAGGATAATTGTTTCCAACTTTATTGTAATTAATTTTGTAATATGTTCCATAGAGATCCAAGTATCCCCTTTAATACAAGGCAAGAAATCCTTTTCTTGTAATCTATTCCATGTTTGTTATTTGATATGCTTTATGACAAATAATGTAGATATTGTTGGCAATTTTGTTAATCCCAGAGTTAAACATTTTTCCTTGGATCCAACTAAGTTCATTTTGCATAGACCCATTATTCTTGTCATCCCTATCGTTATGCTTAAGAAAAATTGATTATTGGGGGTATTTTTTAAGATCCACCAAATGTGATTTAAAACCCAGTTGCAAGAGGTGTCTAGATACACGTTGAACTTAACTAAGTTCAACATGCCCCAAACTTATACCCAAGCATCCATCATCATTGACACCACCTCCTTCAACTTCAGTAGAGAGAATGGAATGCGATTCAAGCCATGTTTTAAATTAGTTTCAAAACATTGTTTGATAACAAGTTTAAATTTATGGTTGTACCATGTGGAACCCTAGAATTAAAATCCACATGGAATTTATCTTGTGTGAGAGGATCAAAATATTCTTGAAATTTTTTATGTGAAACAAAACAACATGTAGTCAACAAAAAATTATTGAATTTGTTTTTTGAAACATAGTGTTAGGTTTGTAAACATCATTTTTGACTATGTACATATATTTCCAATAAAAAATCAACATGTCTAGGTAGCAAAACGTCGTACCCATACCAAAATGTTTCAGTGTTTCACTACATATATTATTCGGTTTGCTCAACTCCATCTTTTGATTTATGTATAAAATAGTAAAATATCTTGTTAACCTTTTTTGGAATCACCAATAGGTTTTTGCCAAGTACATCATGCTTTCCACTTTTATGTGATTTGACCAAATTATCCTTCATGTTTTCATCATCTATTTAGTGTTGGTCATGCATATCATTACTTGCAAATTAATTAATCCTCAACCCATTACCCATTTTAATAATTTAATTTTAATAGGAAAACCATTTGAAATAGCTTGGTCCCTTATAACATTTCCATCAATTTCATGTCCTAATTTGGAGTCACAACCCATTCTAGGTGCAGTACCACCACCTTTGTGATGGAATGTTTTTCTACCACAATAATTTCATGTCTTCCAAACCTAGATGATTTTGAGCCAAACTACTAGTTTGAAACTAATGTAAAAAAGTTCAAGGGCATAATATTCATGTTGATTTTTTAACGTTTATAGTTGACTGAGACATAAGTGTTCAAGTTGTTTATTGTGAACTTGGTTGGTTTAATCAATTCCTTTATTTTCCTAACACCTTGTGCATTTTCCAAATTTGGGAAGAGTTTTGTTTTAGGGTCCTTGAGGTATTGTTTTGCAACCCATACCATCATCTCTCTAATGAATATGAAGGAGATGGAAGCTACTACCATAGGTCTCACAATAGAAAACAACCAAGTTTCAAAAATATAATATTTTGAATTCAAGGATGAAAACCATGTGTTAAGGAAATAAATTCCAAATTGATAAAAATGTATTAAATATAGTGCTTAAACCACTTCATGGTAGCTAAATGCTAATCCAAACCCTAGACAACCACATATAACAAAAGGTTGATAATTGTTCCATAATATGTCCTTGTGGTGTGAGTTTGATTATTTACTATAAGCAAATCTAGCTTGGTCATGATCACCATTCTTACACCAAACATGCATTTCTTTTAATCGAACATGGATAGTGGGAATGTGGTTGAAATGCTTTCAACTATTTTGATTCAAGGAGTCCCTTATTTTGCCATCTTTTTACATGCCATGATTTTTTAAAAAACATTGCCCCAAAATTGCCACACATATTTTGAAATTGGTGTTAAGAGGATGATATTCTAGAGCAACTACATTTTATGTTACAAATTGGACATATCCAATTCCATAGCTCTATATGGAAAAAATAAAGATGTTGGAATTTTCCTTGAACTTTATGCAATTTTGTCCAAATCCATCAGTGACATTGCAATCATTTCTATGAAGTCATTACATGTTAGCTTGTCTACCTTCGATACTTGCAAAATGGATAATAAAGGATGATTATTCAAAGCGTTGCCAATAGAAATTTCTACTTCCTCCAAATTTACAAGGTTGGTTATGGTGAACATAACGGTTCAACAATACTAGCAACCTCTTCAAGCCCCTTAAAATCATTTTCTAGCATAATATATAAAATTTTGTATGCTTATTTCAACTTAGTTAAAACGACCTTTTGTCCATATTGGATGCTTCCAGAAGGTGCATCCAATCTTTAATGCCAAGTGTTTCAAGAACTAAAGGCAACATCTCACAATCATCATTTATTGTGTTGATGGTGTTTCGATTCATTGTCTACACAAAGTTGTGAAATGTTTTGTTTTTGATGCATGCAAATGTTGCTTGCACATCATTGGTCGATGTTGACAAAAGGGTAGTGTACTTTAAAACCTTAAACTTTGGCAATTATATTGGTGTGTGTGTGTGTGTGTGTGTGTGTGTGAACCCACACCAGATCACAAAAAATCGAGTGTATTAGCAACACTTACGTTATTTTTACCCCATCCACTTAATGGAATGTGCAATAAAGGAACATCCATCATCATCCTTTGGCAAACCAAAGATAATATGTTTAGTTGTCACATTGGTCATAATTCAACCATAGGGAAAGTTATTATTATTTTGCTCTTTTGATCAAACAATTTATTTATTTCGAATCAAATTGAGAAGTAATTTTTCTTCTATTTGTGCATCTGCCCATAACATGGGGACCATTTTTGTTTTGTTAGAAAGAAAATATAGATAGTTACTATATTGGTTTTACTAATTTTGGTGAAATTTGAAATTTCAACCCTTCCATAGAACCCATTTGGTGATTTTTTGTTTTGTTCAGATTATATATATATATATATATATATGCATGCAAGATCCCTCTTTCAATGATTACTTGTTGAACTTTTGGTCCATATTATGTTAAAAAATTAGAATCATTTTTGGGTTTTCATTCATCATTATAAAGATTCAAAGAGCTCTTCCATGCTATAGACAATCTCTTATTGAGTGTAGGGTTTAGGGTTTAGGGTTTAAGGTTTACATACATATCGATGGCCTGAAGAGATGCACTGGATGCTTTAGCACTGGTATCATACTGCTGCTGTCCTATGCCGATGACTCATGTGGATCAAGAAACTCAAGAAACTCTTGAATAACAACTGTGAGTTCCTTGTTTATCAACTCTCTTCTCACAAATGTCTTTTAAGCTATATCTTATTTCTTATTCAGAAACTCTTGAATTAGGGTACTACAATGGGTTTCATGTTCTCAACAGAATTGTTGTCACAAATTTCTTTAACCTCTTTTCTTTCACAGTCGCAAGAGAGTCACCCAAGTTCAGATTGAAGTGGATGACTCAGACAAAACTGGAGATTGTAAGAG
>Ga0116228_10003849_pt1 | contig 13255 bp, 12 predicted proteins | sample S1TSphfallax_2_FD_89694 | JGI IMG/M metagenome (GOLD analysis project Ga0116228, IMG submission 89694) | Host-associated microbial communities from peat moss isolated from Minnesota, USA - S1T2_Fc - Sphagnum fallax MG | ecosystem: Host-associated > Plants > Peat moss > Unclassified | place... | reverse complement strand
GTCGCCATGTGTCGATACAGTTTCGTGACCAGCGAATGGGGCGGCGCCGAATTCCTGTTGCCGCAAGTGCTGCGCGGATTTCCGCAGGTGTTCGCCGTCGCCCCCAGCGTCAATCTCGGCCTTGGCAGCCTGCCGCCCGAGCGGCTCAAATATGCAAGCGGATTGTTCAACATGATGCGCAACCTCGGTGGCGCGGTCGGCATCGCGGCCAGCGCCGCCATCATGAACACCGCAACCAACACGCATTTCCTGATGATCGCCTCGAATCTGACGCCGGCGAACGGCGCCATGGCCCGGCTGGTCGCCGCCGTTGATGCGCGCCGTCACGGCTTCGGCACGGCGGGTGGTGTCGATACGCATGCGGCGACACTCAAGCAGCTCTGGCAATTGGCGTATCGCGAGGCCTCAACCTTGGCCTATGCGGACGCGTTCCGCGCCATCATGATCGCCTTGCCTTGGCAACTCTGCTTGTGCCGTTCATGCGCCCCGTCCCGGTCGGCCCGCAGCCCGCGGCACCGGCGCATTGACGGCAACCCCACGCCACGTGAAGGAAAATCGACTGTGAGTGCTACGGAAAACACCCGCCCGTCGTCTCCAGCGCCGTCGGGCCTGGATGAATTGCGTCACATATTTTCCGGTGCCACGCGATATGAGGGCATCGTCAAATTGCTCAATATCCGGCCGGTGGACGTTGAACCCGGCCGCGTGGTGTTCGAAGGCGATCCGGACGAAAGCGTCTACAACCCGCTGGGCAGCGTGCATGGCGGCTACGCGGCCACGCTGCTCGATTCCGCCCTGGGTTGCGCGGTTCATTCCAAACTCGGCGCCGCCCAGGCCTACACCACGCTGGAACTGAAAATCGCCTATCATCGTCCGCTGACCAAGGACAGCGGTACCGTCCGCGCCGAAGGCAAGGTCGTCTCGATCGGCCGCCGTGCGGCTTTCGCGGAGGGAAGGCTAACCGACGGTCAAGGGCGCCTGTGTGCAAGCGCCACGTCGACGCTTCTGGTTTTCGATCGATGATGGCGACCCTTCCCCGGCCGCAAGGTGCAGGAAAACTTGCCTAGCGCCACCACCATGTGCAACTGTGCGCGTCACCACCGCGGGAAACCAACCACACAAGTGTGCCCCCCCCATCAGCTCAGTTCGAAACCGGAAAGGGTTGGAGTACTCCAACCCTTTCCGGTTTCAAAACTGAAAACCTCCACGGAAAGCCGCCGCCTGATACAAACCCGCGTTGAACCTGACTGTCAGCTCTCCAGTTCGCTATCCCAGTAGAGATAGTCGCGCCAACTCGTGTGCAGGTAATTCGGCGGGAAGGCGCGACCATTCTCCTGCAGCTCCCACGTGCTGGGCTGGCACGGCTTCAGCCGCGGGAACATATGACACTCGCGCGGCAGCTTGCTGCCCTTGCGCAAATTGCAGCAGGCGCACGCGGTCACCACGTTTTCCCACGTCGTCCGCCCGCCGCGGCTGCGCGGCACCACGTGATCGAACGTCAGCTCATGCGTCGGGTAGCGATCGCCGCAATACTGGCAGGAAAACCCGTCGCGCAGAAACACGTTGAACCGGGTAAAGGCCGGCTTGCGCGACGCCGGGATATAGTCTTTCAGCGCAATCACGCTCGGCAGCCGGATCGCCAGGCTGGGCGAGTGCACCTCGACGTCATATTCGGACAACACCGAAACGCGGTCCAGGAACACCGCCTTGATGGCGTCCTGCCAGGCCCACACGGAGAGCGGAAAATACGAGAGCGGCCGAAAATCCGCGTTCAGGACAAGGGCAGGAAAATGTTGTCCGCCGTCGGGCAAGAACACCGCTCCTTCATGGGCGGCGTCGCACCACCGCAGGATAATGCGGCGTTATTCCAGGCAAGCTCCCCCAGGGAAACCACAGCCGAAGCGACGGCGACGGTCGACGCCGAAACCAAGCCCAAGGGGCGACTCGCCGGGAACTGCGCTCCGCCGAGAACCGCGCGCTTTATGGCAAACGGTTCGCAGCACCGCAAGGCGGCGTCCTGCGTTTCATATTCCTGTCATGATTGAAGGGCTTGCGGAGCGTTCTTGCAAGCAGGTCGTAACCCGCTTCGCCCCCAGCCCCACCGGCTACCTGCATCTCGGACACGTTTACGCCGCGTCCGCCGCCTGGCAAGCCGCCCGCCAGTCGGACGGCCGCTTCCTGCTCCGCCTGGAGGATATCGACCCGCAGCGCTGCCGCCCCGCCTACGCCGCCGCGGCCCTGGAGGATTTGGCGTGGCTCGGTTTCGTGTCGGACGAACCGGTTCGCGTGCAGTCCGAACATCTACCCGAATATCGCGCCGCTCTCGAAGATCTGGCGGCCCGGGGTCTCGCCTATCGCTGCTTCTGTTCCCGCGCCGACATCGCGCGCGAGGTGGCCGCCGCCGCCGCCGCCCCTCACCCTGCCGAAGCCGATTTCCCCGCCGCCGCGCTTTACCCCGGCACCTGCCGGCAATTGCCGCGATCCCTCTGCGCCGAAAAGCTGGCCGCGGGCGCCCCGCACGCTTGGCGCCTCGACATGCAATCCGCCCTGGCCGGCGCCGGCGATCTGCGCTTTTTCGAGCTGGCAGAGGGCTGGATTGAAGCCAACCCCGCCCCCTTCGGCGACGTCGTGCTAGGCCGCCGCGACGTGCCGGCCAGCTACCACCTCTGCGTCACCCACGACGACGCCTTGCAAGGCGTCACCCTGGTCACCAGGGCGCACGATCTGAAACCCGCAACGCATCTCCATGTGCTGCTACAACATCTGATGCATTGGCCCACACCCGCCTACGCCCATCACCCCTTGCTCACCGGCCCCACCGGCGCCCGCCTCAGTAAGCGCGACGGTGCCGTTCCAATCCGTACTTTACGCGCCAAAGGCTTAAGCCCGGATGAATTGTTGCGCCAAGCCACCAGTAGCGACTAAGCAAGCAGGGAAGCATTTCTTTTTTGAAACAAAGAAACAATAAACTTTTGTTTTATTAAAATTGCAAAACGAAGAACAAAAGTCATCTGGTTCCTTTTGAAAAAGAGCATCCCTTCTTCAACCGTTAACCGCCCCCCGCCACTATCGCCGCCCGGCACACACAACCAGAGCAACGGGCATGAGCGCGCACAAGGAGGCTGCTGGAAGCGAGGCCCCGCCCACCAAAAAGGGCGGCAAGAAGCTGATTCTGCTGGCGGTGCCGGTGGTGTTGCTGGCGATTGTCGCCGGCCTTTGGTTTTCCGGCATTCTCCCCGGCATGCTCGGCATGGGCAAGAAACCCATCAAGCCCGCCAATGCCGCGAGCGCCGAACTGACCAGCGGGCCGCCAAAGGCCGCGCCGGCCACCTATCTCGACGTCCCCGAAATTCTCACCAACCTGAACGTGCCCGGCCGCCGCCAGACCTATCTCAAACTGCACGCCAAACTGGAACTGGGCGGGCCCGAGGATACCGCACCCGTCACCGCCGCCATGCCCCGCATCCTGGATCTGTTCCAAACCTACTTGCGCGACATGCGGCCGGAGGAGTTGCGCGGGTCGGAAGGCACCTACCGGCTGCGTGAAGAATTGCTCAGCCGCGCCGCCGTGGCGGTGGCGCCCGCGCATGTGACGGACGTGCTGTTCGAAGAATTGATCGTGCAATGACAATGTCGGACGAAGACGACGACCTGGCTGCCGCCTGGGGCGCGGACCTCGACAGCGAGGCCGAAAGCAGCGAGCCCGCGCAACCCGCGCGCGTCCTCAACCAGGCCGAAATCGATAGTCTGCTCGGCTTCGACGAAGGCCCCGCCGGCGGCGAGGCGGTCAGCGGTATGCAGCGCATCATTTCCAGCGGGCTGATCAGCTACGAACGCCTTCCGATGCTGGAAATTGTGTTCGACCGGCTGGTCCGCATCATGTCCACGTCGCTGCGCAATTTCACCAGCGACAATGTCGAGGTGTCGATCGACAACATCATTTCGCTGCGCTTCGGGGATTACCTGAATTCCATTCCGCTGCCTGCCATGCTGGCAGTCTTCAAGGCGGAGGAGTGGGACAATTACGGTCTCATGGTCATCGATTCGGCGATGATCTATTCCATCGTGGATGTGCTGCTGGGCGGCCGCCGCGGCACCGCCGCCATGCGCATCGAAGGGCGCCCCTACACCACCATCGAGCGTACCCTGGTGGAACGGCTGATCCATGTTGTGCTGGCCGACCTGTCGGCGAGCTTCGATCCGTTGTGTCCGGTAACGTTCCGTTTCGAACGCCTGGAGGTCAATCCGCGGTTCGCCACCATCAGCCGGCTGTCGAATGCCGCGGTGCTTGGGCGGCTACGGATCGACATGGAGGATCGCGGCGGCCGCATGGAATTGCTGCTGCCTTATGCCACGCTGGAGCCGGTGCGCGAGTTGTTGCTGCAACAATTCATGGGCGAGAAGTTCGGCCGCGATTCGATTTGGGAAACCCATTTGGCGGAGGAGTTGTGGAGCACGGATATCGCGTTGGACGTGGTGCTGGACGAGCAGGTCATGCGGCTGTGCGATGTCACTGAATTGCGGCCCGGCGACCGCATCGTGCTGAACGCCGTCGCCGGCGGCCCGGTGCAAATACGTTGCGGTACCGTGCACCTGTTCGACGGCCATGTGGGCCGGCGCAAGAATCGCGTGGCGGTACGCATCGACACGCCGCTGCTGTGCGGCGTGCCCCTAGGCGGAAATATAGGCGGCGGCAACATCGGCCCCGGCGGCGAGCGATGATGTTGCGGCCTCGCCACATTAACCTTCCGGCAACGCACGAGGCGCAGAATGGGTGATGCACAGCTTCTAGTGGAATGCGCGCTGGTCCTGCTTCTCGCGGTCACGCTGTTCCACGCTGTGCGGCTGGAGCGCGCTTTGGGCGTGCTGAAGCGCGACCGGGCGGTGCTGGAGGATCTGGTGGCTAGTTTCAACGACAGCACGCGACAGGCGGAAGCCGGGGTGGAGCGGCTTCGGACGGCAACCGACGGCGCGGGGCGGCAAATCGCGCGCCAGATCGAACAGGCACAGCGCCTGCGTGACGACCTGGCCTTCTTGAGCGAGCGCGGCGAACGGCTGGCTGAACGGCTTGAGAGCGCGGTGCGGTCGGCCCGCATGGCCGGCGACCAGGTCGCGCTGGTGGGGCAGCCGCCGCATCTGGGCACGACACATTTGTCCGCCGGGCGCGGCCAGAGCGTCGCCGCGACCCAGTCCGGAATGGTCGGTTTTACCGCGTCGGCCGACTCGGACGCGCCGGGCGGTCAGAAATTGCGCAGCGAGGCCGAGCGCGACCTGCTACGCGCCCTCCGGGCGGCCCGCTGACATGGCCATGACCTATCCACGTCCGCGCGTGCTGCCGGCGACAATCATCGTGATGGCCCTGCTGCTGACGTTGAAAGCGGTTGGTTTGCTGCGCGCTGCCACCGCCGGCAGTGCCGAGGCGGCCGAGGCGGCAGGGTCCGCGGCCGCGCCGCAGGCTGCCGGCGAAACCTCGAACGCCGCGTCCTCACCTGCCGTCGCCGCCGCACCTGCCGTGGCCACCGCCCCACACGCGGTCGTCCCCGCAGCCGGCATCGTCGCATCTCCCTCCACGATAGCGCCGCAGCCCCCGCCCGTGAGCGATGCCGAGCGAAGCCTCTTGCTGGATTTGCGCCATCGCCGTGACATGCTCGACACACGCGATCGCGCGCAGGAACAACGTGACGCCGTCATGGCGGCGGCGGAAAAAAAGCTTGCGGCACGCGTTGCCGAATTGAACGCCCTGCAAGCCAAGCTGGAAGCGCTGGAGGCGGCGCGGCAGTCGCATGACAACGCCAACTGGATCAGCCTTGTCCATATCTACGAAACAATGAAGCCGCGTGATGCGGCAACGATTTTTGATGCGTTGGACATGCAGGTATTGCTCGGCGTGCTCGACCGCATGTCCGAGCGAAAGGCGGCGCCGATCCTGGCCGCAATGCAGCCCGAGCGCGCGCGGCTTGCCACCCAGATGCTGGCGGAACTGCGCACCCGTTCCGTGACGCCATCCGGCGAACCGCCGGCAACCATCCAAGCCGGCGACAAACCTTCCCCCATCGCGCCCAATCCGAAAGGCTGAGAACCGAAATGGCCGTCGACAAAAACATGAATGTCCTGATCGTTGATGATTACAAAACCATGCTGCGGATCATCCGCAACCTGCTCAAGCAGATCGATTTCAACAATGTCGAGGAGGCGGCGGACGGCGGTGAGGCGCTGGCCAAGCTGAAGGCCGGCAATTTCGGTCTTGTCATCAGCGACTGGAACATGGTGCCGATGAGTGGCCTGGAGTTGCTCCAGGAGGTCAGGCAGGACGCGCGTCTTAAGACGTTGCCTTTCATAATGATCACCGCCGAGAGCAAGACCGAAAACGTGGTGGCGGCCAAGCAGGCCGGCGTTTCGAATTACATCGTCAAGCCGTTCAACGCCGAGACGTTGCGCGAAAAGATTGAGAAGGTTCTGGCGCATGCTTGAACCGGCCCAGTTGCCGCAGCGCCTAGCCCAACTCGGGGCGCGCTATCCGGAAAGCGATCCGGAAATGGTCGCCGACGTGGTGCGGGCGGTGCTCAGCAGCATGCGTGGCGATCTTTCTGCCAACGACACGGCATTATTGTCGGAGGTCGAGGAACTGGCGCAGACGCTCGCCGCCGCGCGGGCGGAAATTGCCGCATTGCAGGCCGACGACATCAACGACAGCCATATTCCGTCGGCGACCGACGAACTTGATGCAATTGTTGCCCACACCGCGGTTGCGACCAACATTATCCTGGAATGTTGCGAAAAGCTCGATGAGTTGGGTCCCACCCTGACCGGCGCCGCGGGGCAGGTGGTGCAGGACGTCACGACCCGCGTCTATGAGGCGTGCAGCTTTCAGGACATCACCGGCCAGCGCATTACCAAGGTCGTGGCCACGCTGAAGGCAATCGAATCAAAGGTCGCTCACATCATCGCGGTGTTCAGCCGCGATCAAATGGGCGGCGCCCTTCCGCCTGCCGCCTCGGAGTGCGTCGGCCCCGACATAAACGATCCCGCGTCGCTGATGAACGGACCGCAATTGCCGGCGGCGGCCATGGGTCAATCCGACATCGATGCGCTGTTGGCGAGTTTCGATTGATGCACCAGGCTCCCATCATTCCACGCTTGCGCGTCACCTCGCTCATGCTCGCGGCAATGCTCGCGCATTCGCATGCGGCCGATGCCGCGCCGGCACCGGCCACCGCTTCCGCCGCCGTTTCATCACCGGGCAAAGTCATTGTGCGCGTCGGCACCCACGGCACCTATGGTCGCGTCGTCTTTGTGGTGCCGCGCGGCGTCGTCGCTCAAATGGCGCAAAACGATGACAATACCCTCACTTTGTCCATGCCTGGCGCCGGGGATGTTCCGGACTCGCTGCGCACCACCCTGAACGTGACGTCGATCGGCGGCGGCAACAACGAAGCTCGGCTGACATTGGCACCCGACAGCCATCCCGTGCTTTGGCAAGGCGCCGGCAGAATTGTCGTCGATGTGTACGCCGGCAAGGCGCCGCCGGTGCGCGTGCGGGCGATGGGTGGCACGGCGCATCTCGATGCGCCACCGGTGCCGCCGGCCGCGCCCGCCAAGCCGGATGGCGTCGCACCAAAAAACGGGCCACCCCAGCTACCGCTCAAGACATTATCCAACTTGGCGCAAAACGGCGCCCAACCTTCCACTCCGGCGCCTACCAGTTCGGCGCCTACCAGTCCGGCATCTTCCAGTCAGGTGGCTTCGAGCGCTGCGGTAACCACCAACGAGGCGCGGGACGCGGCGCCGTCTCCTGTCATCGCCACGCCGCTGGACGCGCCGACCACTTCATCGGCCGCAGCGGCGCCGGACGCGATCGCAACAGATGGTTTGGTGGCGGCCAGGGTTCCCGTGGAGCAGGCGGGCGGGCAGGACGCCATCCTGATACCCTTCGATCGCAATGTCGGCGCGGCGGCCTTTTCGCGGGGCGGCCTCGCACATGTCATATTCGACGATGGCAAGCCTGTCGATACGGTTCAATTGAAGGATGATCCGGTGTTTGGCAGCGCGCGCATCACGCTTCTGCCGGCGGCAACGCATTTCGCCATGCGGCTCGCGCCAGGCAAGCGCTTGAGCCTGCGCCGGCGGGCCGACGGCTGGCTGGTCGCCGTCGTTCCACAATCAGGACCGGTTGACGCTGCGCATATCGACATCAAAGGCGGCGTCATCGGCATCGAAATACCGCAGGCAGCCGCTACGCTCGTGATGGATGATCCCGTAACGGGGGGCCGCCTGTTGGTGGGTACCGTACGCGCCGAGGGGCCCGCGTTGCCGGTGCCGCATGCAAGCCCGGAATTTTCGCTCCTGCCGAGCTGGTCTGGCGTGTTGGTGGCCGCCGAAAGCGATCGCTTGTCGTTGCGCGCCCTGAAGAAAGGATTTTCCCTGGCGGCCGCAACCGGGCCGAAGCTTGCCGCGGTGTTGGGGAGCGAGGCGGAACAGGCCATGGCCGATGCGGGGAGCCTGACCCGCCATTTCGATTTGACACCGTTGCCGCTGGTCACGCGACGGGCGCGCCTGCTGAGCGATCAGGCGGCCGCGGCCGCGGCCGCCAAGCTCGGCCGCTTCGCCCCGCGGTTGCGGACTGCGCAGGACATGATTGCGCTGGGCCTCAATCGCGAGGCCGGCGGGCTGTTGCGTGTCGCGATGCAGGACGATCCGGGCCAGGCCGCGAACGCGGATGCTCTGGGTCTCCTGGGCATGGCCGATTGGCTGGCCGGCCGCGGCGACGGCGCGGCACTTGGGGCGCCGGCACTCGGCGCATCCGACGAAACCGCCCTTTGGCGGGCGATTGTTCAGCCAGGGGTTGATGGTAAGGCGGCGGCGACCGTGGCGAATACGTGGCGGTTGCTGCTGGCGTACCCCGAGCCGTTGAGGCGCCGGTTGCTGCCGCTGGCGGCCGATATCATGCTCAAAGGCGGCCAGCCGATGGCTGCGGAGGCGTTACTGGCACGGGTACCAGCTTCCATGTTGGACCCGCAGCGGGCACGCGCGCTGCAGATGGCTGGCAAGACCGACCAGGCGCTGGCGTTACTGGATCGCCTTGGCAACGGGCGCGACCGCAAGGTGGCGGCGTCTTCATTACGCGACGCGGTGGAGTTGCGCCTGGCGTCCGGCAAGATCACCGCGGCCGCCGCGGCCGCCGCGTTGGACCGGCATCTGTATGCGTGGCGCGATGACGCACTGGAAGCGGATCAGCGACTGCGGATTGCAGCGCTTCGCGGCCAGGCCGGCGCTTGGCGATCTGCCTTGTCATTGTTGCGTGAGACGGACGCGCTTTACCCGGACGTGCGCGACCGTGTGCGCGCGTTGGAGCGCCAGGTGATTACAAACCTGCTCTCGTCCAGCGACGCGGCGCACCTGGCTCCCCTCGATCTGGTTGCGCTGGTTGATGAGAATTCCAACCTTTTGGCGGAGAAGGACGCCAGCGCAACGCTCGCGCCCATCCTGGTGGAGAAGCTGCTGGCCTTGGACTTGCCGCAGCGCGCCGACCCCCTCCTGGCCAAGCTGATGGCGGCGACGGAAGCGCCGGAAGCGAAGGCCATTCTGGGGGCCAGGCTGGCGGCGCTGCGGCTGGAACAGGGCGACTCGGCGGGAGCCCACGCGGTGTTGGCAGCGTCGGATGCGGCCGGGCTGCCAGCTTTGGTCACCGCGCATCGGGCGGTGCTCCAGGCGCGCGCGCTGTCCCTGGATGGCGCGGACGATGCGGCGTTGTCCGTGCTGGCTGGGCAGGACAGCCAGGAGGCGCTGGAGGTGCAGGCGCAACTGCTTGAGAAGCGGAAGGACTGGCCCCGCGCGGAAGGCGTGTTGCAGCACTTGGCACGTGCCAGCCTCCCCACGAGCGGACCGCTGACGGATGCGCAGCAGGATCTCGTCTTGCGCCTGGCCAGCGCGGCGTCGCAAGCTGGGGACATGGCATTGTTGCAGCAAATGCAGGGCGGCGATGCGACGCGTTTGAGTGCCGGACCGCGAGCGGAACTGTTCCAGGCACTGTCGACGCTGCCAATACGGGCGCTGGCCGACCTGCCCCGTTCCGGCCGCGAAGCGGTCGCGGCGCGTGCTGTGCCGGCGGCATTCGCCAGCTATGACACGCACTAACGTAGCATTCGCCGCCACGCTTTTGAATCTTCTCGGTCTTGCACGAAAATTTCGCTTGCATGGGGGGGGTGGGGGCCCTATGTGCGCACGCCTTGGCCCAAGGGGGCGTTTTGCCCAACAGGCCATCTACTGGATTGGGGGTACGTGATGAACGCACTTGCTCAACTGGGGATGGTCTCGGAGTTTCCGAGCGATAACCAGAGCACCGACATTTCTTTCCCGGTTTTTGATGGGGAGGAAAGAACGGATTACTTCGTCGAGAAGGACGGCATGAAGTTTGCCGGCACACACCTTCTCGTGGACCTCTGGGGGGCCAGCAATCTGGACAGTCCCAGTCACATCGATCAGGCGCTGCGGCATGGTGCCGTCATCGCCGGTGCGACGATTTTGCACAGCCATTTTCACCATTTCACGCCGAACGGCGGCGTGAGCGGTGTGGTGGTGCTGGCGGAAAGTCACATCAGCATCCACACTTGGCCCGAGCGCGATTTTGCCGCGATCGACATATTCATGTGTGGCGCGTGCGATCCGCACAAGGCGATCCCCGTGTTGCGGGCGGCGTTCCGCCCTGAGCGCGTGGATGTCGATGAACAGCGGCGTGGCCGGGTGTTCTGAGGTGGACAGGGCCAGGGGTTTTGCCCCTGGCGCCCGCTTAAGCACACGCTGCAGAGCCCGTTTGAAAGGGCGTTCTGACGATCAGGTGTATGTATGCGCGATCCGCACGTTGTTGCGTATGCGTGCGCCACACCCAAGGCGCGGATTTGCCGCGCGCCGGTGCTTCAGGGCCAAGGAGGCCGCTTTGCTCCGGTGCTGCTACATCCACACCGGCTGGCGAGTCTGGCCAGCTTTTGAAACCGCCGCGTGGACTCGGAAGGAAGCATTTCGTTCTTGAAAAAAAGAAACAAAAAACTCTTGTCCATGTTAATTCGGCTGCATTGCCCAATGTGTGAGCTTCAACGCTGGTCGGCATCACATGCTTGAAGGTGCGTCGTATGGCAACAGATTGCTGGCTTAACGAAACCTTATATCCGGCATGGGGCCAGCGTTTTTTGGTGAAGCGCGAACTTGCACGGGTGCAGAGCGACTTCCAGGATATTGTAATTTTTGAGAGCTACGCGCACGGGCGGGTGATGGTGCTCGACGGGTGCATTCAGATCACCGAGCAGGACGAATTTGTCTATCAGGAAATGTTGGCGCATGTGCCGCTGCTGGCGCATGGGGCGGCGCGGAATGTGCTGATTATCGGCGCCGGCGACGGTGGCGTGCTGCGGCGTGTGTTGCAGCATCGGAATGTGCAGCGTGCCGTGATGGTGGAGATCGATGGCGAGGTCATTCGCTTGTCGAAAGAGTTTCTGCCGGCGATTGCGGGCGACGCATGGGATGATCCGCGGGCGGAGGTTATTGTCGGCGACGGGATCGACTATGTCGCGCGCGCGGCGGATGGCTCATTCGACGTCATCATTGTGGACAGCACCGATCCGATCGGCGTGGGGGAAGTGCTGTTTACCGACGCCTTCTATGAGAGCTGCGCGCGGGTGCTGACCGAGCGTGGGCTGGTGGTCAACCAGTGCGGCGTGCCGTTCATGCAGGCCGACGAGTTGCGTGAGACGAGCGCCCGCCGCAAGCGGTTCCTGCCGTATGTTTCGGCCTACGTGGTGGCGGTGCCGACCTATGTTGGCGGGTTCATGACGCTGGGAATTGCCGCCAAGGCGGCTGGCATCGGAGGGCAGGACGCCGCCGAAATACGGGCGCGCGCGGCGGCGGCCGGCGTGCTGGGCACGACAGAGTATTGGACGCCCGAAATCCACGCCGGCAGTTTCGATCTGCCGCCCTACATTGCGCGGCATCTGCCGAGCGGCTGACAAGCGCCACGGTCGACAAGCGCCCCGGTTGACAGGCGCGGCGGTTTATGCACCGTTGCGTATCGATGTTCCTTCGTCACAACATAATCCGCACCTGGCTGACCCTGATGGCCGGGCTTGGCGTCTGCGGATGCCAGAGCGGCGAGGATTCCGGGCAATGCGCCATGGCGCATGTGACGGATCTGCCGCTCGAGCGTCGTGGCAACGCTTTCTTTACGCCGATCATGATAAATGGGCAAAGTGCGAAGCTGATGTTCGATACGGGCTCGGCGGACAACCTGCTGCTCGAAACGACCGTCCATCGCCTGGGTTTGTCGATTCGGCGATCCAACAGACTTTACGTCGAAGGCATTGGTGGTAGCCGGGAGGTGGGGACGGTTCATTCGCGGGAGGTGCGCCTGGGTAATGCGCACGGCGAAGACCTTACGTTCCTGACGACGCCGGAAAATGCCGGCAATGCGGACGGCATATTGGGGATGGACTTCCTTTACAAATTCGATCTGGATCTCGATTTCTGGGGGCACCGGGTTGGCTTGTACAAGGCGCTGAGCGGTTGCAAAGCACCCAGTTCCGCCATGACAGGTTCACTTTACGCAGTGGACCTGGCGCCGGAGCCGATGGAGACGCCGCTGTTGGCAGGATCAGCCATCGTTATAAGTCCGGCGGTGTATGTCTCGATCAATGGCGAGCTGTTTCGGGCAATCATCGATACGGGCGCGTCGCACACGGCGATTTTTCGGGACAGTGCGCGGCGGGCTGGGTTGGGCAACGCCGATGTGGTGGGACGGGCCGAAATACGGGGTGTGGGGACGCGTGCCGTGCCGGCCGATGTGCGGATAAGCGCTGCGGTCGTTATCGGCGACCTTACCGTGAACAACATGCCGATGGTGGTTTTGGATCAAAGGCACATGCCGGAGGCGGACATTTTGCTGGGATATGATTTCGTCACCCGCGTGCATGTGTGGATTTCGCGCTCGTCCGGAACGGTTATCATGCAGTATCCGCCACAGCCGACGCCGACGCAGTAGGCAAAAGCCAAGGAAGCAGTTCTTTTTTGGAAAAAAGAAACTTTTGCTCGTTTGAGGGTACACCCAGCAAGCGATGTGATTGCGCAACCCAACAGAAAAAAGTTTTTTTACCCCGATTCCCAGAGATCTCGATTTTCTCTTGCGGCGCGGCGCGACATGGATTCTGCATTGGGCCATGCGCAAGAGTGGCTTCCTGAAGGCGGAAGAGCTGAAGGTTCTCGCGGAACTGGC
>Ga0116228_10003848_pt1 | contig 13257 bp, 13 predicted proteins | sample S1TSphfallax_2_FD_89694 | JGI IMG/M metagenome (GOLD analysis project Ga0116228, IMG submission 89694) | Host-associated microbial communities from peat moss isolated from Minnesota, USA - S1T2_Fc - Sphagnum fallax MG | ecosystem: Host-associated > Plants > Peat moss > Unclassified | place... | reverse complement strand
GCCAAAGGTTAAAGTGGGGGAACACTATTTCTTGAAAACCAATGCACATGTGATAAATGAAAAATTGTACTTTGTTAAAGGTCCTGAAATAGTGTTGCAACAAGTTGCTAAAGGTGTAACACATGTGAATTTCTTTCTTTTTGAATGGCTGGTCATAGTTATCATGTTCACATTTATAATGCAATTACTAATATTAAGTAGATTATTTGCAAAGATATTTTTTTGACATCCATTGGGCAAGTGAAAGCCCAATGTTCTACTACAATTGATGTGCTTGTGATTGAATTGGATCGAAACTTTGCACAACTTGAGTTGATGAATGCTTTCGCATTATGTATCCATGGTTATGGATGTAGCCTAATGTTAATTTTACTTTTTCTTTCCGTTTTGTGATCATCAAAAAATGTTACTATGAGACAAAAAAGGTGAGACTTTCACTTCTACAAGTTATAGAACCTTTGAGTGCCAACATTTTGGATTTGCAAGGAAGCATATTCAAGTTTACAATGAAATCACAAGCACCAAAGGCTATGGGTGAACTTTTGACAAAAATTTAGTGACTAAAATGTGAGTTACAATTAATAACAATGTTTTATTAACCAAGTAATTAAGTGAATTATTGAAGTTGGCGAAACACAAGAGCACATTTTGGATTTTGTGATTGGCCTTTATAATTACATACTAGTTAGGAAGGATATATGTGACTAGTGATTAGTGAGTTGTTAAACTCATGTTGTTTCATCCATTTAGTCCCAAGGGACATTTAATTGCAAGGCCCAATCATTTTAACAACTAGGATTTTTATTTTTTCTTATAATAATGAAATTTCATGTCATCATTAACCTTTGTACGATGTGCAAAATGCATGCCATATCAACTTAGTCATTAAATTCAATTAAATGTTATAAAAGATATCTTGATGAATGGATGACATGTGTCAAAAGTTTATAAACATGTTACAAGTCATTGCCCATGACCAAAAGTCAACTTGGCTGAACTTAGTTAAATTATGTGACCTATCATAGTTCACCTAATCAAAAGTCAACTTAGTTTAACCTAGCTAGGTTAACTACCTCTATTAGGTAACCTAGGTTACCTAATCTAGGCTAAGTGCCATAAATTAAAAACAAACATAAAATTTTTAAGCCAAGAAGTTTAAACTAGGCTACCTAACCTAAGCCAAGCGGTTTAAATATCAAAGATCGCAAGACTGAGGACTTGAACCCCTCACCTTCATTTTAGGGTTCAAATCTTCATCCATTGCACTACCAATTTTTTTTATATTATATATATTCAACACAAAGTTATAAAGTTCAAAGGTTTTAGCTTTGAATTAACCTTGATCACCTTGGGTTGACTAGGTCAACCTACCTACTACCTACCAACCTAACTTAAACCTCCTTAAATTGACTTAAGATGAACTAGTTTGTCAACTTATACATCTTAATAACTTGGCCTAGGTTAACCTATGCATTCTTAAGTTAAAAAATACGTTAACTTAGGGTAATTATGTTGTGTCTAGTTGAATCTAATCACACAAACTTGAGGTGGTTACAAATTTGATAAAATATTTTGTGATGAGGCTACTTAGGTTGATTTGGCAAAAAACCTAAAGTTAGAAACCTAAATAAACCTACCTAGGTTAACCTATTAATAGGGTAACCTATTCTAGGTTTATTTAAACATACTAGATGTAATAAATTTCTTATGTTTAGTTAAGTAACTTACAAGGTAGCCTATATTATGAAGTAGGTTTTTATTAAATAGCCTACATACATAGGTTAACTTAATAGGTATGTTAAGTTCAGCTAGTGTGTTAAATAGTTAAAAAATCAAAAAGTTATGTGTTGTTTTTTTCAAAATGACTATTAATATTTTAGTCATAATTATAAATTAACAATAGATTGTTTAGTACACATACACATGTATGTGAATTCATGACTTCAAAAATCTCATGGCACACAAAAAATTATGCCATGCCATGACAAATATTGGTGCCATAAATTTAAAACACAAAAAATTATGGTGTCACAAAAAATAATGGATTGCCAAGAAAATTTATGATATCTTGTTGCCAATGGCATGTCATGTCATCATCACATGGAAGATTGAATCATTATTAATCACGGACAATAATATTTTCAACTAACTAATAAATGAGATTAATTTATCAAATCAATGACATGAATTATGACTTTGACAAATATGACCACATCATCTTGTTGGCATATTTCACACCCTGTCATCATCCTTGGAGATTGAGTCGTTATTCGTCACAAAGTTGGATGGTTTTTGCAACTAACTAACTCATAACAAATTTTTAAAAAAAATGATAATTTACTAAAAAACTCAACAAGTTGTCATATTGATTATAGTTGCAAAAACCATGCTACCATGTGGCATGTTGATGTTTTTTGTCATTATTTAATGATTGTCTTGACTAAGTAGTTATAAATGTAGTCGAAAAAACAATAATAATTTTTGTGTTTGGTTCAAGATTTGTTGTAGCGAAGGTAAAGTTTTTGGACTTACATTTTGATGCAAAGAACCAAATTGAGCGATCAGACATCATTTCTAACAATGACCAATTAACAAATGTTTCATTTTATTCAAAGTAATGTATGAATCATCATGTTGAATAATAATCAAATATTATTATTACATACAATGCCAAAACATGTCTTCTATGACTGGTCCTATTCAATTATAGTCATTTTTCTAGTTGTTTTTAAATTGCTTATGCCATTTTCTGATTGTTTTCCCACTGTAGTCGATAGGACAAGTCATAAAAGGTGTGCTTTAGTATTCTAATTGCACATGGAATGCCACATCATCATGGGTACATTCATAGTAAAAGGAACCAAAGTAGTTGTCAAATGTAGTGTGATATTGTACCATGTCAACTTTGGAAAACAAGTTTGTGTAATGTATTTATTCAAATTACTTCTTTTTTTTGCAACTTTATTTACTTGCAAATGATCTTGATCTTCCACAAATTTAAGGTCATTTTAGTAAGTTTAAAGAATCCTTTCATGCACATAAAACACTTAAAATGTAATTGTCAAATATTGCTTTTAGATTTGAACATCCCTTTTGTTTATCAAATGTGCACCATTCATTCCCAAAATTTGAAAGGAAATTCATATTGATGATTAAAAATGCAAAAGAAGTTGAAAATAATATTTAAAATATTTATTACACATATATGCACATTTGGTTCAAATGTGCTTTTGGCCCTTTAAATTACAAATTTAAGAACTTTGCAATGGTATATAGAACGTTTGATTTGAAGAAATTTTACTCCTTTTATTTTCTTCTCAAACATTTGGGGACTTGTTCCATGAAAAAAATTATTTTCTGAACCAATTTAATCCATTATTCCTTGGGAGAGAAGGTAACTCCCCTCCTCGAAGAGAAAGCAACTTAATCCCCTTCTCCCCAAGGGAAAAAACAACTAGTCCTTTTTTCTAAATGCCCTAGGGAAAAGTTGAAGAAGTTGCCCAAAGGTTACATTTCTCATCCATTTCCACCATGGAAAAAAAAGAAAATTTGAAAAAAGGATCAAACCATGTACCCTTTGGTTGAAGGGGGAGATTCTAACCACCAAATCACTGATTTTTCCTTGGAAATATTGAGTAAAAAAGATAATTAAAATGTTCATCATAGTTGTTCCCTTCTTGAAGCATCTAGCTTGAAGAAGTTGCCTTGAGGCAATTTGTTTTTCATCGATTTTCACCATGGAAGAAAAAAAAATGAAAAAAGGATTGAACCATGTACCCTTTGGTTGAAGGGAGAGATTACAATCACCAAATCATTAAATTTTCCTTTGAAATATTGTAAATAAAATAGATAATTAAAATGTTAATCATAGTTTGGGTGCAGTAAAATTTTTAAATTTTTTTCTCATGTTGGGCATTGTCTTGCAACTACATCAAGAGCAATGCTACATTTAATGGTTTCCTCCATATTTATTGTTTGCCTTGCAAAGGCATAGTCGGACTAATGAGCTTCATGTTAATGGAATCCACTATGGAGTTCCTTCTTAAAGAGGATACTTGGCACCCACTAGACTATAACATAGGTACCAACATATATTATAAATTGACAATGGTTAGTAAGAATATGATGTTATATATTTGTTAATCATTGGGGTGGGAACAACTATTATTAGCTTCTTAAAGAGGGTCCTTGGTAGCTCCACTAGTCTATAACATAGGTATCATGACATACCCATTATAAAGTAACAATTGTTAGTTACATGAATATGATGCCATTTGTTAAATTAGGGGGGGATGGAACAAGTCAATGAGAAATTTCGTTTTTTATTTTGAGAATTTATGAAAGGTTTTATTACTTAAATCAAAAGGATCTTCAAAGTTTCATAATACCACATTACCTGGACCAATTGGATGTTAATTAGCTTATTTTGGATTTTTTTAAAAAAATTATTGAAAGTTCTAGAATCCCTATTTTGGAAGTTGCGAGTCGTTTTATGTGCCTACATTGATTTTTGGGAATTTGTTGGCCATGCTTTTGGGGATGGGGTCTGCCATAGTGTTGACTACGAATACGTTTAAATCGCAAAGTTGTTTTGGATGGGAGCCTTGCAATTGGTATGATTGAAAATTGAAACCAAGGAATGTCCAAAGGCTTATGGAAAAACATTGTGCTCATCATACATTGAATATACAAATAATTTAAACATGGGTGTCACATTGAGTTTTCAATTGATTATTCAACAATGGACTATTGAATGTATCATATATATTCTTGTTATATGTAATGGACATTTTTTTATAGGGTTTTATAAACTTGGCAATTTCCATTCACCTATGTGTACATAGAGGCCAAGGTTTGCATTGGAGTACATCATCTATTATGACATTTGAATATATGTAAAGCAGTTTTTATTTTATATATATTTTTTGTCTTAAGTTCAAAACTATCTTCTATTGTTCATTGTAATTTCACACCTACCATTTAAGTTTAAGTTTTTAAGCAATACTTACATAATGTCTTGTAAAATCTTCATGATGCAAGGGAAAATTTGCAATACCCACATATGGTTACTCAATACACATTAGGCTTTTGGACTTGTGTGTAATGCCTACATATGGATCATGAAATATGCATTGACATTTTAACAAAAAATAATATTACATGCACACAAGTCACAAAGAAAATGTTGGTTTATTGGGGTCTTATTGTCATTCCAAAGCTCAATTGAAAAGATGCAAATATTGCATTTGTGGAATATGTTTTCAACTAACAACCACAAACCAAAACTAGGTCATTTTCATTGGAATCCATGTGCAAGTATTACAAATGAAAGCCACTACTTAGTGCGATATTTGCATGTAGGAGACAAAAATATGTGCAAATATTGGGAACCCCAAATCATTCTAAACATGGTGGTTTAGGGTTGCTATGAGAATTGCACTATTAAATTGGAGTCCTCATGCCTAATACATAATGCTAGTAAGGTTTGTGGCTTCTGGTGTACTAGAAAAACTTGATACAAAACAAAAAGGAAACACTCAAATTACATTCAAGCTTTTTCGAATGTCATTTCTTGTAACTCAAAATTGTAGAATTTGTCAATGGCAAGTAGGTCCAAGTCTCATTCACCTTCAAATTAGATCTATCATACAATGCAAACTAAAAAATGAAAACACCACCCTTTTGGTGAAGTATTCCAATCTTGAGAATCATTGTTTCTTAATTTCTCAAAGGAAGTAGTTGATTTTCATCTTTATTATCCTCATTTAACCACTAGCTTGAAAAACTTTTGTGAAAATTCCTAGTAGGTAATTGAAGGGTAACCTTGTTTCTTTTCTATTGGTGCAAACATAATAACCAAATCATAAAGGAAAAAAAAAATTGTTCGCAAGGTGGAGATGGTTGAAAATTTTGTTATTTTCTCATAGATACATGGGAGTACTTCCATCTCAATGGCATATTCAACCTTAGAGGCAAACACCAATCAAGAAATGTAACAAAATTAATAATGTGCATCAAAATGAATGAAAAATAATTATTTCTTTCATTCATGTTGGAATATGAATAATTTTATAGTGCATGTTGGCATTTTTAAATATTTAATGTGCCAACATGCATTATTAAAAATTAATGTATTTTTTGATGTTGAGGTGTCAAATTCATTTGGGTATTATGGTAATAACTTATAAGTAAACTAAGGCACCGGGCATCTCAAAGGGGAAAGTGATGTTCTCTCATAAATTGTTATGCTTTGGTAATCAAGCATGTGTCTATAGTTGCAAGAAGCTCCTTCCAAGCTTTGGTAAGATGAGCTCTCTTCCACTAGAGCTAGGTTAAAACTTCAATAAGATCCTAAAGATCCTAAATGTAGGTCCAAAATAGGGTTATGGTCCAACTGACCTTTAGCCATCCTTTGATGCCCTAGCGCCTACTCTAAATATGTCTAGGCTAACCATGTCTTTGAGAAGATTATTGTTGCTTGAGATGTCCATGTTGGTAATGGTTGAGCCTCCTCCATCCTAAACATCACCATAAAATACTGAGGCATGACATATCGCACTATTGTGACAAAAGTGGGACAAGAAGAGTTCGTGACTCAAAATTGCAGACCAGACAAGATAGTTGGAAGCAGTACTTCCATAAAAAGAGTCTTTATTACTACCATGACAGGAAGTAGGCTTGATGCCTTTGCCTGTGTCCTTGAAAAAGAAGGCTACAATATTTGAACAGCTTTATGACTCAAAGAAAACCAAAGAGTCAATTGTCAGTCTTTTGCGGTTTCATTTGCCTACAACAACAAACCTCACTTCTTTAGGACCGTGTTACTCCCTCACTTTCTTAACCACTAATTGGCATTGACAGTCATATGACTGTTCCACATGTTCAATGACCATACTGACGAAATATTCTGAGTCAAAACAGAGGGCAAATACCACCAATGGGTTCTTGGGTGACAATTTTAAGAGTTTGATCGGCGCAGATACAAAACCAGACTAATTGAAAGCACAGTCACTGCACTAGCCACCAGAGCTGTATGCATCAATGTCCAACCCTCTTGCTGGGAGACTTCCCGTGAGAGTTTCTGTGGTGGGTATCTATATGTTTTTGGTGTTGCATCATCTTCCAAGTGCAGAGTCAGTGCCTGCATCCAACCAAACCCCATATGAATGAAGTAGAAGATGAAGCGAAGAGTCTCAACATGAGGTTAATGCTTTTTCCTTAACAATTTGTGATGGACATATCTACAAAATTGCAGAGAAATCTCCATGACAACAATTCAAAAGTGACATGACACTGACTGTGTAATCATGATCATATGAGAATTGCTCAGTCAGACTATCACCTTCATCATGAATAGCAGTTTCAAGCTGCCATTCCTCCATAGAATATATATGCTCAAAACATCCAGCTTTTGAGGTCCATTAATCTTGGAGTTTGCTACCAATTATGTGAGAAATTGAATAGAGCTATTGCAAACTGACCTTCCAGCCACTGACACGTGCAAAGTTCACAGCAGCCACTAGATCCTCGTCAGTGGCCAACAGTACTTTATCACCTTCGTCATCCACATACTGCACTTCCCAGAGACCCATCTTCCCAAATAAGCTTTCAAGCCTGTGTAGTACATCTCAGAAAACAAACCCAGAAGCAGCACAACTCCACAGGTTAAGTAATCAAGTGTTCAGCAAGACTTAAATCAGATAAGTCACATGACAGTGCACAGCTAACCATGATACGGGGAGGTTCAGTGCGGAAATTGCCATCACCAATTCGTTGTGCTATTGCGCACACAAGCTCAAACAGGCTCTCTGTGCCTGCAACATTCCAGTTGTGCACATTTCAGTCAAAGCCCACAAGGTTCATTCAACTCAACTTCTTAAATCTCTCCCAAATACCAGGCATGGGAACCATGTCCAGATACAAGGTGCATGTAAGGTGAATGTGCAGAGTCCAGAACTCTACCACAGTTGAACCGATGGTTACTCTCTTTTCCATCACGGCCAACCAGCTTGAGCTTGAAGCAATAAGAATTGCCTAGCCCTAAAGATGGATACTGCCTTCCTACTTCCGAACCATAAGCCTCTGATGTCAGCCGTGCTGATATATCACTGCACCAAACCCCTTGATCATCAGAGACATTCTCTGTACAAAGCACCAAAGCACATGCTCCAATAAGCAACAAACAATAATTCATATAAAGTCCAATTATTGTAAGAAAGTGAGATGCAAATGCCTGCAGCTCAATACCGGATACCAGCCCATATATCATGGCAGAGCTAGATTTGACCAGAAGTCAGAAGAGTTGCAACTTGACAGTGACGGAGATGAATGTCACAAGATGTACAGGCCAACTCTTAGCCATGCACCGAGACAGAAGGTACATGATCCCAATTTTGGAGTGGTTGGTTCAAGTCCAGTCTAATCCATATTTGAGTGGCATGTCAACCACACTGTAACTGGTAATGCACTCATTGAAACAATGCATATGGTTGAATAGGATGAGATTCAAAGCCAACAAAACCCTGGAATCATTAATCCTGATTGCACAATGAAAATGCAAAAAAGATCTTCCATACAGTCAGTCATACCAGAGAGTTTTGCATCTCTTCTTACCTGTGAGAGTCATCATCATCCTCAGGTGGTTCCAAAGTCAAAGCTGAGTCCCAAAACTTTTGCATCATGGTAGATGCCATGTCAGCTCCACCTCCACTGCTTCCAACCTTAAGCACAGACCCACATCCAATCCTTTGTGTAAAATTCCAATGACATCTTTGCTGAACACAAGAGGCTCTTAAAACATCACAAGCTGATTGGGGGACCATGACAAAAATAATCATGGTATTGCTCTGATTTCAGGAACTGTCAACAATATACTTTACATTGCATGATACCCAATTTTCTGGCCATTCCCAGTTATCCTCCCATTTAGTGCCATGTGTAGTGCCAGATTGTTGTTAAAGACTGTGTTCCTTTGTATTAAGTCTCTGAGAGAAGGTCTCAATCCCTGCAACTGACAAGGGTCTGAATCCATAAGTGTGTGGAACAGAGAGTACTAACAGTTGCTACAGCTCCATTTGTGAGTTGTAACACATCAATGCAGCCAACTATGTAACCCTCTGCAACACAGATGGCACCACCCTGTCAGAGAAGCCAAAATTCACACTTGAATAAGGAAATTAAGCAGGGTACAAGACACGTGCATACCTTGGTCTACAACTGGAAGATGGAGGAATTTTCCATCATGCATGATGTGTAGTGCATCGACCAATGTGGTGTCCAAACCAGCACACTCTGGATTAGGTGTCATCACCTGTACCCCCACAGCTTCTGATCTCAATATACACCATTCCAAAAGCCCAGTCACCTGTATTGATTGAGTTCCAAAGATGTTCAGGTCCATATCCAATGTGTTCACTCGAAGTGGTGAATGTACCTTATCCATTGTGGTTGATTCTGGTGACAGTCCTTGAGCAATGACTTTCATCAGCAAGTCCTTGGAACTGCAGCCACACATGAGTGTACCTCTCCTCTGAATCAACTCAATTGCTCCCACAAGGGATGGGCTTGGAAGAACTCACATAAAACAGGAAAGATAAAGACAGATAATTGGGTGATAATGCCATGATTGCACTAACGTGAATATGCCCTGTGGCTTGTTGTTGTTGCCAGTAATGATCACTGAGTTCATACGATGCTCCTTCATTCTCTTTGTTGCAGTATACACAGTATCTGATTGTGACACAGTTGCTACTCTGCATCACACCAGCCATTCAACTCTTCGTTACTTTTCACTCCCTGTATAGGTTCCCAAGTCCCCATCTTTCAGACTGCCAATCATGCAACAGGAAAAAAATATGCCTGTAGACAAATTGTCTCCAGTCAGCTGACAGTGAGAACTATTTTGTAGTGGAGTTTGCAATGCCCCAACCCTCTGCATCCCTGGTGGTTCCATTACGATATAACACATTACAGTCTCATCTAAGCAGCTTCCAACCCTTTTTCATTTTCAGTGTTTGGTCAGAGTTTCTACTTTGACTGCCAAACTCCACCAATTTGTAGCACTATAGAACACATAAGACAGGATTCAAGGAGTGGAGAGACAGACCACCTTGTGCCTTCTGTAATCAAAGATCCTAAGGTGGGGCGAAACATCCGCTCCCGAAGCATCTCAAGGAAACTTGATTTCTCTGTCCCCCTGAAAAACCTTTGTAAGGATCAAGGCTTCTCCATACTTACAAAATTAGACAGCCCAAATAGAATCTATGAGATGACATGAGTATAAATGTAGAGAGATGCCAGCTACAGTTAACGTTTGTAATTTTTTTGAAGACCTCAGGCAGTTCACAATAAGCCAAGTGTCTGCAATGCCGGGTCAGTGAAAGGCAGAACTAGACCAATAGGTCACATACCAGTCAAATTTTGACCCCATTGTCGTTCAACACCTTCAACAGCGGCAGCAATTGCACTGCCCTTCTCAGCTGCACGCTCCATGCGTGCAATAGCATCATAGAGACACTTGGTAATATCTAGCAGCGCCACAACTTCCCCTTTCTCCACCACTGGCAAGTGCCTGAACTTGCCTGCCACCAATGCTCATCTCTCCTCAGCTGTACCTTCTTTTTCAATTCCTAACAGACCTTTATATTTATACCTTCTCCATCCACCCATCAATTCAAGACTGCTGGAGAAACCAAAACATTCTCACAGAGCAATCAGCAGTATCCCAATCCCCATGATGGTGAAGAAATGGAAGAGCAGCAGCTAATTTTACCTTGCACCATTTTCTGCAAAGCTTCCACAGCTAATGTGTCACCCGTCACAAAGATAGGGTTCCTTGTCATCACTTTTGCCACTGAGGTCTCTTCTGGTTTGAGCCCTTCAGCAATGACTCGCATGGCCACATCCTACAGCCCAACTTGCAAACTTTTAGTGTCACAAAGCTATTGTTCAACTTCATTGTCTCTTACACATAAGCTAAAGTGCACATCTCTGCAATTCATGACCAACAAATGACAAGGACAGATATAAGGCCACTGATGAAAATGGGCAGATGATGTATACCTTGTCAGTGATAATGCCACAAAGGAGAGCACTAGAATCTGTGAGCAGAGCAGCATCAACACGGCGGCTCACCATTCGGCGGCAAGCATCTGCAACAGTTGTGCCATCAGGTATGGTGAGAGCTTTTGATAGCCGTAGACGTCGAACAGTCCTCTCTCCTGAGGACCTGCATTTCCAACTCAAAGATCAGAAACTGCCCATCTTGATCTCTTTGCCACTGCACTCAGTGTTGGCAAACCATTCAAGGGTGCTCAGATCCTACAGTTTCAATCAAGGAAAGCCAAAAGACACATGCGTCTTCCAAACCATTTCGTGGGTACACCAATCTCCTTAGGATTTTCTTTGAAGGAGAAAGAGACTCACACAGACTGGCCACTGCCTGGCTTTCGCACTCCACCAACTCCATTCCATGGGGACTGTTTCTTTTCTGTAAAAGGCAACCGCTTGGGGGTTGAAGCTTGACGATTGACAGCTTGGCCCTGTGCTGACGATGCCCGCCCATGAGACCCATGGTTACTCATAATGTTCTTCTCACCACCCAGCTTCTTCTCGCATCAACACTCACAACCTGTCCTCAGTTCTGATCCTGATCTATGTCTGATCCCGCTGTTCGGAGACCCTGTCCACGATCACAACAATCAGGGCTTCTTCCAAGGTTACAGCTTCTCAGAATTTTCAAAGGACCATTGAATCCCAAAATTCTGACTATTTCAGTTTGCACCCAATATTTCGCGCAAAAGGTACCCACCCAATACAGCAAAGAAGCCCTGCTGTTTCACCAGACAAAAGATCCAATCTTAAACTCACAATTTCCATGGAAACCCGAAAATAATCGGAAGCAAAACCACCCAGCCATCAGCAAACAGCACATCGGACTTGATACCCAAAAGATGGGAACTCGAAGAAACAAGGTACAGAAAAAGCAAGTGCATTTTGAAAACAATCACTGGACAAAAAAAAACTACAGAACACGAGAAGGGAAACCAATTTCAAAAAAACAAAAAAAATCAAATTAGTGGAGTTCTACTTACAGATCAAACCGCCACAAAATCAGAAGAAGACCCAGGTCGTGAAATGCCGGCAAGAAAACCACAACAGCAATCGGAGGCGACGGGAGAAGAAAGGAAAAGAAGCGGGAGCAGCAGCCACAGCATCAATACAAGGCAATGTACCCTAATTCCCCCAAAGGCCCAAGTTTAGGCAGGTATGGAATTTCAAAATTCTGGAACTTTTTTTTGTAAAAAATGGCCTGTTCTTGCTACTTTCTACTCTGGAATGGTCGAGCCCCCTGCCCATTATGTTGGGTAATGTGCCAGTGAGCCCATTATGGTGAGCTACTTGATGCACCAAACATACTTGATGGACATTGGTGAAATGTCATTCCATGATGTGAAGATCTGGGGTTGCAAAATTCAACAATTTAACACAAAATCCAATTTGAAGAAACACATTTAGGTCATTACTACTAGAGTGTGTGTGTGTGTGTGTGTGATTGGAAGATTATGTCATATAATATGATCAAGAAAATGACCATAAATACACTAAGAATTCTCTCCTTCTCTGAGGTTGTTAGGCTCCTAGAATGAGGTTCTTTTTAAGAAATTCTTACCAGACTGGGAAGTGAACTTGGTTGCATTTCATAATTTAGTACTGGTTTTAAATATCAGGTTTTGTATGAATGTGTTGTTACTTGGGAAATAATATGAATCGTGGACTCGTAGGTTGAAATTAAGTCTTACATTGATGCAAATGGCAGATCTTGATTGGCAGATTACAGCAAAGTAAAAAAAAAATAATAATAATTTAAATTTTTAAAAAAAAACATAAATTCCTGTAAAAATGGACATATTATTGTTTCTCCACATTACAAACAACATGCAAAGTCGTATAATTGTGCTTGTAAGGCATGATCTAAAAAGTTGGAAAATTTACTCAATCCCTTTCAAAGAGTTCAACTTCACATTTATAATGCAATTCTACTTTTTGACTAGAAAATTCAATGACATAAGAACTACATGATCAAGCATCAGCATGTGAGTCCTTATAAGTTGTCACCAATCTATTAAGATTTTGAGATGTGTTGTTGCAATAGGCGAGGGTTTTTCTAAGCTAGGCCTCCTTTCAGAAGGTCCTCCCCTTTCCTTATTTGATATGCTTCTTGTGACAAGAAGGGGTTTGGGAATTTGATGTTCCCTT
>Ga0116228_10003846_pt1 | contig 13258 bp, 8 predicted proteins | sample S1TSphfallax_2_FD_89694 | JGI IMG/M metagenome (GOLD analysis project Ga0116228, IMG submission 89694) | Host-associated microbial communities from peat moss isolated from Minnesota, USA - S1T2_Fc - Sphagnum fallax MG | ecosystem: Host-associated > Plants > Peat moss > Unclassified | place: USA... | reverse complement strand
ATTTTCTTGGAAGAAAAAATTCCCATTGTTTAAAATTATTTTAATATTAAGGTTACATTTCTAAAAATAACGTTATTCACAAAATGGTTTAAAGGTGTTTAGAAAGGGGAAATCACAAATTATGGTGAATAAAAATTGGTCACTAATATATTTTTCAAGGTGTTGTGTGTTTGACCTTTAACCATGTCAATATGAAATTAAAAAGGTTTTGTAATATTTTTGCATATTGTGATAATTGACAAAACAAAACAAAAAATCATTTGGTAAAGAAGACATATTGTTTTATTCATTTTATTATTGATTTGTTAAAATATGTAATTTGTACTTGTGCAATAATAGTGTTTTCACAATTGTATTAAAAAATGGAAATATATTCCAAACATGTTTGAAATGATGGACAACCTTTACATGAAGGTTGTAGTATGTATTAAACATTATCTTAAATACAATGACAACAAAAGGTTGAATAAGAATTTGAATTCTTATCCATGGTGAGATAATCAAAAAGGACATTGGCAAACTATTTTTTTAAGTTTGTGATCATTGATACATTTAATAGTTTTGAGGATGAGGAAAAGATCATCATAGGAGTTAAAAGAAGAATTTTGATGGAGAAGAACGTGGATATTACATTGTATTTTCTTCCTTGCTTTTTATTTTTCAATTCCATATAGTTTGAATCTATTTTGAAATTATTGCAAATATTTTATTGTTATAAGTATGGATTTTGGAAAGATTTTTTTTTCAATTTACTCTTTGATTTTTATAGTTGATTAACATTGTAGAATTTGAATACCTACATAATGATATTTTAAAGCACATAACTAAAAGAATAAACCGATGATTGAAAATTAATATTTATCATTTGGCGACAATTCCCAAGAACGAATTTGGGGTAGAAAATTCAAGATTCTATGGATTTGTTTTTGTTTTGGTTATTTTTTATAGACAAAAAGAATTTATATGTAAGAATTTATTTTTCTTTAAATCTATAGGTTCAAGATTAGTGTAAAAGTTGTCAATATTCAAATCTAACCCAAATAATTGTTGTAAGGACTTAAATTATTACAAAAAAAATTCCAATAAAATAAAATAAAATGGGGATGAACATGACCCAAACTCTACAAAGGTAACTAAATCAAGTAGCAAATTTAACAAGATGCAAAAAAAAATGTAGAAAAAATGGAACAATAGATGTGAAATGAATCAACACAATTTCATGTTGTGACATAAATAGTACAATACATTATGTCAAGAATACTTAAGATAGAAGAGCAGCATGTAAATACAAGACATTGTATGTAACAATTATGGAACCTCGAAAAACATTTACTAGTAGACTGATGAAACGACCTAGTATCCAAAACAAGCTATCAATGAAGGTAGTACATCTAAACATTGAACCAAAAAGATGGGGAAATAATGCAAACAAGGTTACCCCTACAAATATGTAACAAAGGGTACATGAAGGAACATATATGAGTTTGTTATCCCAAATACATGGTAATTTATACATATCTAAAAAGGTATTACATGTACATGTAGAAACACATGAAGCGTTGGAAATAAAATCCACAAATAGAGGTTTTGCTTAACAATTTACTTCGCCTCAATATCATCAACCCCACGAGGAGTGGAAAGAAAACCTAGACAATGATGAAGTTGAATAGGCAAGACCATAATATGCCAAAATTATATTTTAGTCATAATATTTGGAGGAATAGGCTTTTGCAACTAAAACAATGTAACAATCAAGGATGGAGAACAAAGTTAAGTGCAACATTCCACATGAATGAAAAGAACAACTAGTGTTTATATTTTGCAAATCAATGAATCTAGGCTCAAGCAAAGTTAGCAAAACATATTTTTACTTAGAGAACAAGTATGGAGTAGATTTGATCAAAGTGCAAATCAAGAACCTAAACCTATACCCAATCATTGTAGTTTTTACAAACATGATGGCCATGCTTTTACATTATGTTTTTTTATTGAGAAAGATGTACGGGATGTAATGATCAGTTATTTCCAAACCAAAATACAAATTAAGTTGAATTTGGCGGAGGAGCATAATCCAATGATCATGCAATGAAATAATGCAAATCCAATACAACCACAAAATTGCAAAAAAATAAACCACCTTATAAAAAATGTTTGAAGTATAAAGGACTCCTCTAGTGTGAAGGTACCTCAACCAATTAGACAACCACATTCTACTTCAAAAAAAGTGAAGGAGATTATAACTCATCTGCTCTAAGTGGTCCAAGAACTACAACCCTTAGATGTAATGGATCTATGCCTAGAATGTGAAACAAACAAGTGGCAAACATTACAAATCATCAATATAGTAATGTATCATTTCATGATGGAGTAGGTGATATTGTTACATAGTTTCTTATAATAGTTAACAATGTGATGCATGGTACAACCACAAAAATTACATACTAGATTAGGTCTATGCCTACTAATGAAAAAATATATCCACTATTTGTAGGAAACCAAAAAATTCCTACAATACTAGAGGAGAATTTTCCTTTGCATAATTTGGTATATATTGAACCCATATGACCACCCAAGAAAATTAGTCACATGGTAGTAGATCAATACCAACTAGCTTTGTATTAAAGAAATCTATAGTAAAGGAACCTTTTGTAAATGTACATGTACTTTTAACCATAGGAATACCATCACATAATATAATTAAATCAACACCACTAGATCTAGGAGGCAACCCTCCAAAACCCATAGGAAGTGTTGTAGTAGCATTTGTGCAACCTATAACACATTATTATAAAAGACCTTTTAACTATCTTGAATAAAAAAAAGATTCTAATTCAAATGATCATGCACGAATATTCAAAGTTACTATAAAAGCTAATGGTGAAACAATAGATGAGGAAATAGCCAATCTATTCACTTTTACATGGAGAAATAATGCATCATACTACATATGTAATAATTATATGCGAGATCATGTAAATGATAGATTCACATATTTAAAACAAGCTTTCTATGGATAAAATGAAAGATGTTGCAATAGCACAAAGAATCTGCACTAATGTGTGAAGAAGGTATTTATGTACTAAAAACATAGAGTTCATTTCTTTACCACATACTTCAAGGGTAAGGATTATAGTTATGGGAAACCATATACTTGCAAACCAAGTATGTATTGTACAAACTATCATTGTATGAACCATAAAATGAAAACATGTAAAAGTAAAAAGGAGGAACCCATTATAACCACTATTAAAACTACTATGCAAGTTGGTAAACCTTCAAGACCATTAAATTATCCTTGTCATATTTGTGGGATAGTGGGCCACAAATTGACAAACTTTCAATGTTTAACAAAATGAAGACCATGTTCATGAAAAAAAGAGGTAAAATTGCAAAAACTAAACTTGTAGTTAAAGTAAAAGTTACTAATGCCTTAGTTAACATAGTTGATGTTCATGTGACCACTTGAAGTAAGGCAACAAAAAAAAGTGTTCAAAGATCCAAAACCAATAAAGAACAAAACTACAACTAACAAAAAAATAGAGAAGTTGAAAAAGTCTATGGTGGAAACCAAAAATAGATGCATGAAAGTAATCCACCACTCAACATACCTTTTCTTGCAACATGATAATGGACTACTGGTCCAAAAAAAAAATGTGGGATATGCAACCATCCTATTTGTGACTACATGTCGTTTGCAACTACTTACCAACTTCACCAAATTTGGGGAGGATTTGTGACTATACTATAAGTAATGTGTAACGACTATCTTTTTCATCCTCCTATGTGGATGTTTTTAGGATTACATTCATCCATGAATAAACCCCCATGGCCCATTAATTACATATGTAACCAAAATTTAGTCACAAATTGATGTATAATGTGTATCATGGGCATGATAAGTCTACTTATATTATAATAAAGGTGTAAAAAAATGATTTAAGTTTATATCAATCAATAATCATGATGTAATTAATAAATATTAAAACAACAAGTTTCATCATGTTTTGTAACTTGAACAAGTGCCGACTATACTACAAGAATTACATAGTGGAGTCGGTGGAAGACATTTTTCTTGAAACATCACTGTGAGGAAATTCCTTGATGTTGATTATTGATGGCCAACCATGAACAAGGATGTTCATGAATTATGTCGAACTTGTGATTTGTGCCAACAAACAAGTAACCTATTAACACAAAATATGGCAAAGTTAATTACTATTTTACTTGAATAACCTTTTCAAAAATGGGGATTAGATTTCATTGAACCCATTAAATCAACAAGCCATTATTCTAGTAACCAATACATTTTAATTACTACCGATTATACCACAAAGTGGGTGGAGGCCAAAGGTGCACACCAACACACCTAATGTTATTGTGAAGTTCTTGTATGATCATATTTTCACTTGGTTTGGCTATCCACTTACTATTGTGATAGATCAAGGTACCCATTTCAATAACAATGTTATTCATTATTTAGCTAATCATTTTAACTTGAAACATACTAGCTCTATTGTCTAATATCCACAAGGGAATGGACAAGTTGAGTCTACTAACAAAAATTTTGGTACATTATTCACAAAATTAGTAAATGAAAACCAAAATGGTTGGGATGAGCACCTATCCATAATTTCATTCTCTTATAGAATTGCTTTTAAGATTAAAACTAGTCACACTCCATTTCAACTCGTCTACAGATTACATTAATTACTACCTACATAATATATATTACCATCCAAGCCAAGGCAGATCTATGATCCAAAACCTCTTAGAGTTCTAACTAATTGCCTCTCAAACTCGAAAAACTCCAAGAGAACTAGTTAGTAGCACACAATTTGGTAGATTCTAATTAATGGAACCGGTTGTTATGGTTTCAAAACCGGTACATTGAGACAAAACACATTCCCCTAAGTTTCAAAAAGGATGGTTTGGACCATATAAGATCCAATAGTATTTACTAAACAATATAATACTACTAGTGACCATCAATAAATTTGATCCTAATCTAATATTAGTTAACATTAACAAGTTGAAACCTTCTAAGTTTGTGGAGGATCAAACACTTCAACCTATTTAAATTAAACCAAGTGTTTTTTTACCAAAGGAACAAGTGGAGGCAACCCATTTTGACATGTTCATAAAATAACTAGTTGAAATAACCCATTTTGATAACTTGTCAAATGAAAAACCAATTGAGACAAACCATTTTGGTAATTTGTTCATCAAAAAACCAATTCAATCTCACATTAGAGGTTTGACAACAAACAACTTAACTAAAAGAATAAAAAATTATCATTTGTCTAAATTAAAACTGGTTGAAACGAGTATCAACGACATGTTTCAAAGAGGCAACTAGTTGGGAACCAATTAATTAGCCCTAATTACATGCAAAGTAACGATGTTTCTGTAAATCCTGTTATAGTTGTCAACTTTTTAAACAAGGTTTTATGTACCCAAATGGGTCATGCAAGCCCATTTTAGACACCTACATTCCAAGAGCTTTCCAAAAATTTAAGGAACTTTTCAATCCAATGAGTTTTGTAAGAGCAAAAGTTTTTTCAATTGATATAGGTTCTTGATTTGGTACCTATTCAAAGTCAAGTTTATTTTGATCCTCCATGAATTGGTCACTTTCCATCCTTATCAATTCGTTGTATTGTTGTGCAGTGACATCAACTTCCATGTCCTCATCACCTCCCTCCATAATCATGATTTGATGATGGGTGCGAGGTTTGTTCTTTGGTGGTCAACTGGTTGGCTCTAAACTCAACTGGTCTTTGGGAGTTGATGGCTTAGTTCATGTCTTCACCCATTGTGAGTGCCAAATTGGTTGTGGTGATATGTTAGTTAAAAGCATCGATTGTTGTTCATTAATGAATTGTTCCTTGGTCACAACCTCATGATAGGGTTTTCTAAATTGTTCCATATCAATCTTTTTTTTTTTTTTTTTCTTTTTCTTGAATTGGTTATGGTTTTGGAGAGTCAATAGGCATATTTTCTTTTAATAAGGGAAACTAGTGTCGTAAACAAACCTCTATATAATTATTCTAGAGTAACAAGTTTATGTTTTCCATTAGACGTTACCCTATTACTATTTGCTTTTGGTGATGAGTCCATTGGGCCAGTTCTATTGACATTTGTGTCAACATAATGGAACACCAATTGATATTTTTCCCCTTGTTTGCTAAATTCAGAGTGATGGCAATAAGATTACTGAAATAGGCTAACCTTTTTTGTTGGTAAATGATTTGTAGGATTGTTACAAACTTGACATGGTATTCCTCCATCTGGATGACGCTCTAATGTTCTTTATTAACAAATGCATCTAGTCCAGTTATGTTCTTAAAAACAATTTGAGCCTTTTTGACCAATGCATTTACTACATCAATTGCTCCTTTAACACTAACACCAAATTGTTGAACAATTAACGTTTGGTCAGTGGTGATTTTTTCACCACAAACAACTACTTAAATGCGTCCATCCTTTGTGGATTCCCAAGTGTGCAAAAACTCCTCCAATAGGTTCAGTTGTGGAATTGTCTAGTGAATAGCAAACAAACCACCCAAACCAGCTTACTCTACCCATTGTCGTTCTTTAGCTCCCATTTGAATCCACTACAACATTTTTTGAATTTCCTTCACTTTGGTAGTTGTTTGCTTCTAGGTTATTTTGGTAGGTGAGTTGCCCTCTTCCATTCAGTCCTTTTCCCTTATGCATCATCATGTACTTGGACTGGGCTTCGATAGGTATAGCAACATGTATGTTAAGAGAGTTAGTTTCTATGTTAAATAATCCTTCTTCAACTAGTACTGATGAAAAAATTGTTAGTTATTTAACTTCAAGAAGTTGCTCAACTTCTTCTTCAACCTCTATAGTTCTTTTTCAACCTATTCTTCTTCCATAGAATCACTAATTATTACAAATGTAGGTGTAGAAGGTGAAAATTGTCTTCGAAGACTTCACATTATTTCTTCAAGTCCTTCTCCCATAGTAGTAGCATGTTTTAATGCTTCAAAAATCTTTTGTTCTACATCTCTTTCTTCCCTATAAATCTCATTACTTTCTTGAAATATAGGAGGTGGCCTTTATGCAAGTGGTTCAATGTAAATTGCCCCAGTTGTTCTAACAGCTTCCATTCTAACTTTCTATAATTCTATTTCCTTTCCCTCTTTCTCTTCTCTTTGTTTTCTCAACTCTGCCCCCTTCTTGCTTGCTCTTTCTTTTAATCGATCCAAGGCACACATTGCCTCATTTTGGTGTAGCAAAAGATATAAGGTAATCCATAATGAAAAAATGAAAAGACATTCTAAGGGGTACAACAATTCTTTGTATTACAGTTATAGAATGAAAAGTGGCAACACTTGAAAAATGATGCAAATTTGTTATGGCCAAAACAAAGGCTGAGAATCAAATTGCCAATTTGACTTTTAACCATTAAAAGTCGGGAATTGCCTTGATTTACTTGCGTGCAAGTAATGTGTCACATATTGTTGGAAAGTTCTTGATGAGGGTTATAACTTTTCTTGAAACCTCACCTCAATCGAAGGTCTACAAAAAAACTTATGGGATTCCAAAGTTGCAAGAATCCCAATTTCGGGAATTTTGAGATTCCCAACTTGGGAGTCCCAAGACAAAATGACATTTGGGTGCATGCCCCATCACTAGGCACAAAAAATACTATAATGGGGAAAGTGGTGGCTTACCCAAGTCCGGGTTGTGGTGAGTATTATGGGTCTGTGTTTGCCTGTGGCTTGTCCATGCACCAAAAATATTCCAACTATGCATTAACCAACTTGTTGTTTGGTTTGTGCAAGTCTGTGTGAATAATTGACCTGCTTATTATTGGTTTTAGTTCCCATACCAGAGCTCTAGCACGCCGTTCTATTGTTGAAGTGTTGTGAGCCAAGGAGCATACCCCAATTCCTTATCCTTTCGTCGTTTTCACCTTGGACTCATAGTTTACTCTATTAAAGAGCTTGAGGGTGTGTCACTTATGTTCATTTAATTGCAAATTTAATATAACTTGGTTACTTTTTATGGTGTGCTTATATATTTTATGTACATTAAAGTGTTTTGGACTACATTAAAATACATTTAACATGTAGTCAAAGTACATGAAGAATATATTAAATTTATTTAATATATTTAAATGCATATTAAACACATATAAAAATAAACAATTTCATGTTGATTTTATATTATGGTTTGTTTACAAATATACCATGTTTATTTTAATGTATAATTAAATTATAATGGTGAAGTCATATTAAGATGACATTATCTTAATAGTACCAATATTCATTAAATAATAATATCAAAATTTTCATTAAATAATGTAAAAAATGGAATAATAATTAATTAAAAATGATTTATTTATATTTATATTAGTTGATCAATATTGATCAATTATTATTAATAATAAACTGATTAGGATGAGAATTATGAAATACTAATTGAATTAGTTAAAATTATTTAGTATCTATTTAATAATTTAATAAGTTAAACACAAAATAAATTAAAACTTGCGATGCCATAAGAAAAAATGTCATTAAAACTTTCCATACCAAGAAACTTTGATCTAAAATATATATAATTAGTCATTTGCATATTAACATTGGTGATAGTTGAAGGAAGCTAAAGAAGGTTGAAGTCCCCATTCTTGAAAAAAACTTTAAAGTTTTTTTAAAAGACAATCGAAATGACACTAACAAAGACGCAAAACCAAGCTAGTGGCATGTTTGAAATTACTAAACAACTAATAAGAAAGGCAAGTTACTTGCGTACACCTTTGAGAAAGTGGGAGGTTTGAAGAAATAATTATTTTATTTGGTTTTGATTTTTTCTATATAACATTAGTCACATTCTAAAAAGAATACCACACAAAGGTTATCATATCATTTTCTAGAATTGGGAGTACAATTACTACAAGGAAGTTGCCATTCCATTTGAAGATATGATGAAGAGAAAGCAAAAGTTTAATGGCAACATCTTTGTAAGCAAGTGTTGTTACAAGGACATCATGAGAGAAATTACCATCTCAAAGTTCGAGGACATCAACCTTAATGTTTGTAGGCATGTTGTCAACTAATTGAAGACTTGTTGAAAGGATGAATGGGCATAGTGAATCGAGTTGACGCAATTTAAAACCAAGGATTGGTTTACAATCCACCAATCCCTAGTAAAATATATGATATGCAATTTCAAGTATGCACACAAAACAATAGTGTTTGGGGAATAGAAAGATGATCACCTAAATATTTAGTTTATCACATGAAAGGGTCATTAGTATGGCCAAGGAAACGTCCAATCTTGAATTGTTGAAATATTTTGAAGGAGAGGAAGGGGAACATTATGTTCTTAGTTTTGTCTACCTAATCATGAAAGTGTGCACATCACATGTCATTTTTTGTTTTCAAGCATTCATTGAGTACCTCATTTTACATGATTACAACAACATTGGTTATAACTTGGGGTGTTGATTTAATGATGCCAATGAGCAAACTTATTTGATCAAATTTAAAAAGAGAATATACATTTATTTGTAGCCAACATGCCATAAGAAATCAAAATTATATTGAGATGATTGTATAAAGTTATTTACAAAGGTGGGAAAACTAAAGAATACAACCCTAGGTTTCCCAAAAATCGAGGATGATATCCCAAATGCATGATTGCACAATGCCAAAAGAAAATGATAGAGGAGGAAATTCAAATTTCTTTTTCAACCTAAGATGACTTGAATTCCTCCTATCTCCTATATTTTGTTGTTGCCTATGTGTTTACTTAGGGATTTGCTTATGTTATGTGACACTTAAGGGGATTTAAGGGATTACACAAAGTTTATTTAAGGGATTAGTTAGGGATTTTTTATGTTGGGAGACATCTAAAGGTTATTTAGCATAGTTATGACATTCTTGGTGCGAGAATGTTATGGAAGCCCAAAGAAGCAAGAATTTTAAAGAATTTTATAGATCAACCAGTGTAATTTGGTAAACATTCGCGGGTGAAGAATGTTATGACAAGGTGCTAAATGAAGAATTTAAAAAAAATTTAATGTGCAAAATGAAGAATGTCATCACTAGGTTATTTAGGGAAGCATTTAAGGGTTTATCTAGGTTATATGATACCCAAAGATTACTTAGGGGGTTATTTAGAAAGCCTACCTAAGGAATGCAAGGATACATTCAAAGACTTACTTAAGGCTATGGGGTATAATCACAATCCAACAAGCCAAAAAGGGTGTTGGACCACAAAGAGAAAAAATCAAAATTTGATAAATATTTATGTTTTTCCATTTAAAGCCATGGTAATCATGGCAAATTATTACTTTTTTATTCAAATGAATGTTAAGGAATTCAAACAAAAAATTCATTTGATAAAATTTTAAGTTTTAAGTTTTGATTTAAGACTTCTACAAATGATCAAAAATGTGTCAAACATGAATCAATTTTGCAAAGGACTATCCAAAGGACTCATATAATAAATCACATTTGATGGGAATAAAATTAAGAGGATAAAGACCTATTAATGACATAAAAAAAACATTCATACCTTAAGATATGTGGAATTGTAAAACTTTAAAATTTCAAAAAAAATTCCAAAATTGATATAGAATTTTAAAAATTTCAAAAGTCCTTTGCCACACATAAATGAGATAAAATGTACATGATGTGTTGAAAAAAAAAGTAGTTTATCATACAAGAAAACATAAAAATGTAAAAAGAAAAAAGTTGGTTATGATTTGAAATTATTATCATTTTAAAAAAAACATTAAATTTACAAGGAATCAAGACATTTTCCAAAATTCATATTTATTCAAAAATGATAAAAAAGAAACACAAACATGTCATGTAATTGGACAACTATAAGCATTTATTATAATAAATTGCAAAAACAATTGTTCCAAAATTCATTTGTATGAAAAAAAATTTGACAAAAAGGACATGTGGTCCTTTTTTTTTATCAATAATCATGTTGGCTCATTGTATCCCATTTGCACCCTATGGGATATTTGAAAGCTATTTAAAAGTTACATAAAGCTTATTTTAAGGGGCCATCTAGGGGTATTAAAAACTTACATAAAAGTTACGTAAAAAAACTATGTAAGGATTACTTAGGGAGACACCTAAAGGCCTAGTTCAGTCATGGGATACTTAAAAAATATATAAAATCCATATGTAATTCTGAAGTATCCTTGTAGTTAATTCTTAAATAAATCTGTACATAATTTCATAAATAGTTTTATGGATATTTCCTAATTTTAAAAAGTCCCTAATTAGTCTCCTAAATAGACTTTTAGATAGTCCCTAAATAATCCCAAAAAAATCCCCTGAATATCCCCTAACCTATGTAGGTCGTTCGGTAGTTCTTAAATATAATCTTGGCAATCCCTTTAGCCAGCCCCCAAATAACTAACTATGTAACCCCATAAATAATCCTTAAATATTTTTTAATTTATAAAGTTTTTTTTATAATTCTTTAGGAAAGCTTATGTAATTTAAAAATAATCCTTAAATAGGGCTTAAAATGATCTTATGTAACTTCATGTAAGGTTTTAATAATCCCTATCCTAAATAATTAAATAGGTAAATAATTCGCAAGTAAATAGATAGGTAAGTAAATAAATAACCTATAGATAAGTAAGTAGCTCATGGGTAAGTAAGGAATTGGGGTATGGGTAAATAAATAAATAGTTAACCCATGTGTGGGTAGGTGGGTGACCCATTCTAGGAAGGTTGGTACTTGTAACCTAATTAATCCCTACTCCGTACCCCCAATCTATGTGATCATAATGTGATTAAATTTTTCAAGGAGTTTATTAGTAGTTTTGAAGATTGGTCCTCACTTTGTTGGACTTTATGAGTAGCTTAAAGAGAAGAGGGTAAGTGGTGAAGTTAGTATCCAATTAAGAGCTCAAAATAAAAATTACTTTCGGGATAAGTTTTATGAATGGAGAGAAACTGCACTCACATCAAACCCAGAATTTAACACCAAAAGTTGTGTTCTCAACTTGGGATAATTAGGATTATAAACCTGGTGAAAAGCTTATAAATTGAACAAATATAAATGATTGTGGAGTGACCTTTCCACATGAATCTGTTTCAAAATTTCAACATTTTTGCCAATAGTTTTTGAAATCGTGGTCAGAGGATCGAAAATCTAATTTCCATCTTGATAGGTATCCCCCAAACCCTTCTATTTTTCATCTGTGGAGGTGGGAGGGTTTACAGGATACATAGAGGATACACACACACATGTTTGTGTCATTGTAATCCCCAAACAAAATGTTGTTAGTGTATATAATTGGACTAATATGCCCTACTTAGTCCTGTAAAACTGAAAATCTGGAACTCACAAAATTATCATACCAGTAAACAGGAGTATGGAACAGTCAAGGGACTTGATTATCATATCAAATAATTGGACAACTAACAATTTGATCAGTCACCATCAAGGTTTCTTTTCCTTCACTTTTGTGGTCTAGCCACACTGACAACCATCCACAAGAGGATCTAGCCAGATTTGGCTACAGCACCATAGTCAAATTGTTTCCTAATGCTACTGGTGTTTGGTGACCTGCAGATCAGGCGCTCTAAATCTAGGGAACCCAGTCCAAAATCCATGCTTTTTTCGGTGAATTTTTTTCCAAAATACTCAAAAAGGAATCCTTGTAGGAGTCGTAGACTCAATTTTTTTTCTCTTGCTTTTGGCAAAATTTTGCACAATAACAAAAGGCTGGTTACATGCAGCGATTCTTTTTGGGTGAAAAAAATGTCTTTGGGAAACTTTAGCAAACTTTCTAAAAAATATATTAGTTTAGGGAGTTAACTTTAATTAAGACTGAATTATTCCTATTTATATGAAGTAAATTAGACCATGAACATATGATGGGTACTAGTGGCCAAGTGTCAATCTTTAACAAGGGGTGTGTCACACTGTGGCCTTGCCATTTACATTAAAAAGTATCTTAAGGCAAAAGGAGAATTATGGAAACTCAAATATTTCAGCATGGTAAAATATAATCTTCAAAAAATCCTCTAAAAGAAGCCAAAATCCTTAAAGAGATCACAGCTCTATAACTAATCTCAAGTTTCAACACAAGCCAAAATATCAGCTTTCAAAAATCCTCATATAAAAAATCCCTTAAGCTACTATACTCTATAATGAATCTAAACACAATATCCCTGCCTTGGTAGGCAAGGCCAATAAATATGATGACAAAGTTGGTTCTAATTAGCTGAGTCAACATGAGTTTGTT
>Ga0116228_10003844_pt1 | contig 13259 bp, 5 predicted proteins | sample S1TSphfallax_2_FD_89694 | JGI IMG/M metagenome (GOLD analysis project Ga0116228, IMG submission 89694) | Host-associated microbial communities from peat moss isolated from Minnesota, USA - S1T2_Fc - Sphagnum fallax MG | ecosystem: Host-associated > Plants > Peat moss > Unclassified | place: USA... | reverse complement strand
TTTTTTATTGAGGCAAAAGTATAATCATAAAATTTTTCAATTTAAATTGTGTATAATTTGTTAAGTAGAGAATTGCTCTACTTACCACCCATCCTGGTTGGCTTGCAAAATTACACTAACATGGCTTTGAATATCTACATTGAGTCTTTTTTTAATATGTATCAATAGTAAAAGAAATGGACACTGACATCATTATGAAAAAAATTATTAATTTTTTCTTCCAATTTACGTCAAGAAGGAACACACTGGAAAAATAATATTAACTTTGAAGATTTATAACAATTTTGTTTTATGTCAAAAAAAAATTCACATGGTTTTGAAGATGTACATTATGTGATTCATTCAATTTTTATCAATAGTAAAGAATTTATACGATGACATGACATTCCAAAGATCTATAATAAATTGTATTTGGAATATTACATTAAATTTTTAAATTGTAACTTTTTCCCAAAATAAATGAAGTGGAAATAAACATGTCTTTCAATCTTGCCTTTCAACATCTCCCTAATGACCTCCTAAATTACCTTGAATTGATGACAAATATGCATACTTAATCAACTTAAGTTGACAAACTTAATGCCTCAAAAACTTAAAGGTATGCATCTTAAGGTTTAGTCCCAGCTAGGTAGATTGAAAACATAATGAAACTCAAAACACCTTTAACACTACGTGTGATTCACTAAAATAAAAATTCAATGTGGTCATCTACACTATGACAGAGTTCAACAATTCTCTTGATTAATTGCCACAACATACCTAACAAAGGCATCAAGCTTAGTCCCTATTCTTGTTCATCCAAATGTTTACAAGCCTAGTACCTTGAGCAACAAACTAAAACACCTTGGATTCTAGGGTCTCATGTTGATAATGAAGACAAGTGTAATTCAAAATAGTTTGACAAATCTACACCACTTAAAAAACAATTGAATCATGTGATCATCTTCATTCTTGCCTTCCAAGGCTTTACATGTTGTGTCATGAGTTGCCACTACTCACTTGATCAAGGCTAATATGGAAATTATTCTTGAAATTGAGCGCCTCACAAAAATTATGTATGCCCCCCTTCCTAGGGTCCAATATGATTTGGACTAAAGACATTTGCAACCCAAAACAACAAAACAGCTTTGCCCCACTTATAGAAATACAAACTACAAATGTCAGAATTTTCACATTCATTGGGTTATTAGTGGAAGATGATTCATAATTGGATTTGGTCCATTTTCTTACGTAACACCCTTAACACTCATGAAGAAATAACTACCAACTTGAGCAGTTTCAACTACAACTTGGTGATTGAACGGTTGTTGTGACCCTAAGATTTCAACAAATTAAAATTGGAAAGCTGCCTTAATTAGCACTTTTATGGTGAAACAATGCAAAGCACAATAATTAACAAGAAATCTAGAGAGCTTTAAAACTGTAACTAACAATTATGTCCATGCAATTAAAAGATCTTGCATGATTTCCAAGTCAAAATATGATAACTTACTAGGAGCTAAATTTTGAACATTTGTCTCAAGATTTCCAATGACGGATTTGTTCTGATCTCCATGGGGCAAATTACATACAAAATCGAAAATTCACAAATTAGTTATATTCTCTAATGAAAATTGGGCTGAATTTTCAATAGAAAATTCAATTTTTCCAAAATTACATTTTGGCGACCTTGGTGGTTTTTGTGTTGGCTCAAGTATTCCATTTGTAGAGAGAAGTCTCAAAGGACTATTCACTCCTACAATGCTAAGTCGCCTAGTGGTTGGGTATATTGAAATTGATGATCCCAACTCACTTTACTTAAGCCCAAATAATATTGTATGGCTTGCATCAACCATACATTGCCTTTTTCAAGTTAATTCTCATCTAACATAAAAATCATGTAATTTAATCCATAAGTTATAACTAAACCCTAAATCTAGCATCAAAATATATAAGTTGTCAAAAAGCAAAGCTCAAAATGTCACAACATTATGTGTGCTTCCTAGGAGGAGAGACAACAAATTCATGGTGTCAAAACAACATGATTATTGATTAGAACGGCAAATAAAGGGTGATAATGCTTCAAAGCACTATATATGTGTATTGTAAGGATTGACACACCTAATGTGTAAGGCTTCAAAACACTTGCATGCTTATTGGAAGGATTGAAAGAAATGGCATGATTGTAAGTCACCATGGTGCTTCCTAGAAGGACCAATGACAAATAAAGTGATTGCAAAGCACCATGAGTGCTTCTTGGAAGACCTAATCATACGTAAAGTGAATGTAAAGCACTGTGAGTGTTTCCTAGAAGACCTAATCATATGTAAAATGACTACAAAGCACCATTAGTGCTTCTTAGAAAGAAAATTAAGAGGTAAAATGATTGCAAAGCACCATGAATGCTTATTGGAAGGACCAATAAGAGGCAATTTGACTACAAATCACCATAAGTGGTTATTGGAAGGAGTGGTACACAATGACATGGTTTCAAAACACTAATAAAACATAGAGAAGCATTGTGATGGATCTGAAGGCACTACATAAGGACTGCTAGTGTTGAAAGCAAAATAATGGATCAATGAAAATACACAAGGACTTAGTGTACTTACCTAATGAAATTGAAACATTGAAATGCTTAGTTAAGTTTAGCAAATTAAATCAAACCAAGAACCTTTTCAAATCTCTTAAATCCTAAGATCGAAACAAATATGTATCTTAAAACAACATCTAGGGTGCATATATCTAAGTAAGGAATGTTGGCACTTCCATGTAGCTATGGGCACTACGCAATTGTTTTTGATCACATGTCACAATTCCTTGTGTACATTCTCTAGGTCAAGTTTTGTGGCCAATTCCTTGACATCTACATCATGATCGCGAAATCCCCAAGAATTCTACCAATTTGGGTGGAAAACTTTAACACAAACACAACAATTATTGCTCCTTCTTATAATTTATGCCAAACATAATGGATGATACACATGATATAAAACCCCATTACAATGTTGAAAAATTTGAAACCCTTTTTACAAAATGAATAAACAATGACCAAATGACTGCATTGACTTTTAAATATGATGGACGTGCATTTGGGTGAAGAAATGGTTTAGGCTAGAAATATATTCCTCCCCTTTTTTCCATCTCTTGAACTTGTGTGTGGACAACTTCTTTTTTATTTTCAACTTCACACATTTCTTTCTTGACTGTAACAATATTTGATTCAACCTTCCATAACTCCAACTTTGCATCCTGGAAAGAATCTTTTCCTTACATAACTCTTGTCATACTCTCCTTAGTGACGACTTTGCAAATTTTAAACTTTTTCTTAGAGGCCTCAACTTCTTTTCTAAAAACATTTAACCTATGGGTGAACTCATCCTTGGGTCTTAACACTAGGAACCACCTCAAGGAATTGTTAAGGAACCAAAAATAACCAAATCATTTTTCGAGGCCCTTTTTGTTAAATGTTTTCACAATTATAATTTTTTTTTTTCATGTTTATCCATTTATGGCTTGAAGTTTATTTGGGAATTTAAAAAATTGGAATATTAAAAAAAATTATATTCCTAATTAAAATGGCCCCTTAAAAAATTAACAACCTCAACTTTGGAAATTCATAACTAAATCATATTTAATCAATTAATTTCCAAATAAAAATTTAAAAATAAAAGAACTTCCAAATTATCCTAAGAAAAAAATTCATAAATCATGTTCCAAATTTGTATTCTTGACCAAAAAGTTCAAGGAAAAAAACAAGCGTTACATTCTTGAAACTTTTTCTAAATGAAATGTTTAGGAACATAAAAATACACAATATTCTTAATAATATTGAGATTTAAAAATCCACAGAACTTTGTAAATGTTCTCAATTTTTTTTTATGAAAATGTTAATTTAAGTGTTTCCTATGATTTTTTAAAGTTCCATGGGTTTGACAAAATCAAGGTGTGATGTTCCTAGTGGTACCACCCAACGACATGATTGCCCTTATCAGAAACATTTAGGAGGTTTTTTCCTTCAAATTGTGCCACCCTTGTCCCTTCATTCAGTACCTATTCAAGCGCTTCACAAAAACCTAAATGTTAATGAATAATACTAAGATTTGAAAAACTTGAACGCATCAACAAGTTGGAACTCAAAGCCTAAATTTAAAATTGATCATAATGGAAATTTTGGTGGTGAATCCAAAACACTAGAAATGTTATGAAAAGAGACCACAAACCTATACAATACTTTGCAAAGAACTGCAAGCTTCGATCTGCAAAAGCAAATTGTTTTCCAAAGTAGCCAAGGTCTTCTACTCTTCTTAGGCTATTATTTTCAGAGCATGCATATGGAAGTGCATCCATGTTACTTTTTCTTCAATCTTTAGTTTTTCCCTTTCCAAATATTCAACTTTTTTTGTTGATTTGACCAATATCTCATTAATAAAAGCATACACGTCTTGCACTCTTAACAATTCCGTGGTTGGAACACCATATGGGCAACAAGAAGTGCGCATTTGACTTTCCACCCTCCATGCCCCATCAACTACATCACTAACCTTTACTGCATTTTCGTTTCGCTTTCAATATTCCCCTGTATCGGACTTGAACTTTTCCAATTCCTTGTGCCTTGATTTTTTTTTTGGCTATTGTAACTATTGCTACCTCCTAATTAATGGGAATCCCCTTGGCTTCTACAATGAAACCTTTCACAAACCATTCCATAAATTCATTGTTGGTCATAGTAAAGGACATGTAAACTTTTTGTACAATGTTAACAACTCCTTTCTGGTCTCTAATAGGGGCACATGGTTTATATTATTATGATTAGAACAAACGCCAAACACTTTTTTTATATTTTCTTTGGTAACATGATGTGGTTTAAGTATAATTTCAGATTGAGTCCCTAGTTACTCAAATGTTTTTCGCAAATAAAAAATTCTATGGTTCACAATCTGTAATCCATAGTGCAAGTCAAGTCATCCTTCTCTCTTTTCTTAACTTTTTGCTCCTCCATATTTTTCTATTGCTCCATACTTCTAAGTTTTAATACCCTAAACACACCAAAGCCCAAAAACAAAACAATAGCTTGCAGACACAAAGCTTTGAACTTGAGCAAATATTTGCAAAGTTCACCTAGTTATTCACATATTTTCATGCACAAACTAAATGGGAGCTCTTGAAACTAGTTCAAACTTCAACCCTCCAAAGGAGTTTTGTTTCACATGTTTAAAATTTTCACATAAAAAATGTTCGAGAAAAAAACTCCAATTTTGTTGCATGCATTGCAAACTCTCACAATTTTTTGGGAAGGCAAAAACTCTCAAAACTCAAAACCTAAATCCCATTTCAGCCCTACACTTGATGAAGACAATGAAACAAAATGGATGCGTGCACATGTGTGAACATGATAGTTTTTGAAAAAAAGTCCCCACCTTTGAGCAAATAGTGTCCCATGTCAATGGGGAAAAGATTGTTTGCTTTGGATTAAGCAATAGTCTAAGGGGGTATGTCTAGCTCCTAATAGAGTTGTTGGACCCTACATTCATTCATTAAATTCTTTTAAATGTTCCATTATTCATGTAATTGCCTTGTGATGCGAGGTTCAAATGTTATTATTATTATTAAAATTATGATTTATAAATTATTTTCCTTGAATAACAAATCATGTTTTGTTTCATCAACTTAACAAGATAATCAATGTTATAAAGATTCACTCCAAGTGGGAAATTTTGGCACTTAATAAGACTGTAGTTACCATAAAAGCAATTAGGAGTGTTGAAACCAATATCATTTTCAAACATTGCATTTGACATGCGGCCTTTTTGTATTGGTTTATAATGTTAAAGTTTTCATTCTTCTTATAGTTTTTGAATTTAGATATTGATTTTGAAACCAAATATGACCCATAATTTAATAAACATTTGAAAGTTTTACATCAAGCCCTAATTATAATAAAATGTACAACTTGCTTTTAACCATGATCACAAACTATGGATTATTTTAGTTATTAAAGACATTTGAAAGCCATTTTAACCATGCATTAAATATAAGAATGTAGAAAGATTTTTGAATGATTCAATAAAGTTTGTGACCTTTCTTGTTAAGTATATTTGAGGTCACAATAAATATGAAAACATTTTATGAAGGTTGAGTTTGAAAAAACATGTTCATATTTAAAGCATTGAAAAAAATTATTTGATGACACTATTACAAAATGTGGATGTAGTTCACTAGTTCCCATTTAGTGAACTAATGAATCCATTGGATCCCCATTAGGTCCTATATAGTAGGATTAGTGAATTCAATCAAAATCTAAGGAAAGCATTTGGTGAATAGGGACACATTTTGTTGTAGTGTGCATGTTTTGCATATGTAATTTAGAACTTTCAAAAGTGAATAAAATAACTCCAAATTCATAGTATTGCCACTACAATGTCAAAGGATGTTTATTTATTTCATTTAAATATTATATATGATTACTTTGCAAACTAGATAGGTTATAATAAACTACATCTAACAAGTCCTTTGGCTCCTTTTACCATGATCACACCCATAGAGAAAATGAACTTTTATATATGTGGTGTTTGGTTGTCGTTTCTATTATATGTATAACATAATTAATAAAATGGAAGCTATAGTGATTCATATTTTTTCAAGATTCATTAATATGAACATTGATGTCTAATTATGGGCATGATTCAATGTATAATCTGTTAGATTAACTAAGGAAAAAAATACATATCTACAAGATTATGCATGTTTTTAATACACCATGAGATGTGGTGAATCCATACATTTCAAATGTATGATTATGTGGTTAGAAAACAAAAAACCATTTTGATTGAAGTTGGTTCCATTAAAGGTGCACCAAGTAGTTGGGGAAATTGCAAGTCTCAATTTGATTAGATACCAAAAGTATCTAATCAAAGTATACCAAAAAGTTGAAGAGGGTTTAACCATAATATTAACATGAACCAAAAAACATTTAACCACCTTTTAGTTTAAGGTGCAAATACACTAATAGGAATCATGGATTATCACTAGAAGAAATTTGGAAATAAACAATTACAATTTTAGTTGCAAAAGACAAAACTTTAGTCGTAATGGATACATGCAACTACAAACCTTGTAGGTGTTAGACAAGTGGCAAAAACCAACCAATCGCACATAACTCCATATGGCATGTATAATCACACTAGTAGTTGCATATCACTTATGATTGCAAGGATTTTTCATCCATTGATTAGTCGAACTATGCAACTACATAAAATATTTTGCAACATTTTAAAAATCAATTAAATTTAAATGATTTAATATATTTGTAGTCACATTCATTAATTACACTATTTATATTTATGTAAATAATGCAACATAATAATTCATATTAATGGCAATTTCATAAATTTTCATCCTATGAGTTGTTGACATGTGTCACCACCTATGCTAGGTTAAAAACCTAATTTAAGTAGCTAGGTAGGCCACTTAGTCTAGGTACATAGGCAAGCATCAGTAAACACCTAAATTAAAAAGCTTAATTATGTAAGGTACATATGGTCAACATACCATTGTTTACCACAACTATGTCACTTATGAAGTTTGGTCCTTAGACCCGAAGCATGGATATCAATTCCTTTGCCATCCAACCACTCCACTTGATGTGAAAATATAATGGAATGCATTCTATTTAGCCCATACTTGATTTTAAACATTTCACAAACATCAATTTCAATATTTCATATTTTATGGATATTTTTTCAAATAGATTTTTAAAAATTTGATTCTTAAAGTACTTTCAATGACATACACGATTAAATATATTTTTCTTCCAATATGTACACAATTTGAATAAATGTTTTTTGAATTTTGTTAAATTGAATTACATTTTGATGATGATTCGTTGAATATTTTTTCCAAACACATGATTTATAATATTTTACGACTAATATTAGATAATACATAAATAAATTATTTATCTCCCACATATTAATCCTTCATTTCACTCAAAAACATTTATACAATGTGATTATAATATATTTATCACATTTCAAAATAAAATAAAATTTTAAAATATCAATTATAATATTTATGATGTATAGTATATTTTATATTTTATATTTTAATAAAAATCACATTTAGTAATGTTAGATAACTAATGAATTTGATGGAATTTTAAGTTTTATATTTACATATATGAATTTATCTAAAATTATGGTAAAAATTTTACGATCAAATAAATGATATATTTCTTATACATGTCAAACCTCTATTTGATTAAAATATATATCATATTTGATTATGATTATAATAAGTTGTAACTTTACCAAAAAAAATTGTTTACATGTATAATATATAACTAAATAAATTTACTTTTCCATCCAAACATGAAATAGTCACAAATTATAGTTGCATTTGTGACTTCATTTGATCATATCAACACTATAGTTGCATATGTGACTGCAATAGTCGCATTATGACTACACACATTTATGATTAAAATGACACATAGGACTAACCTAACTGTAGTTGTAAAAGTAGTTGATTCGGACACTAATCACATTTATAGTCATAACCATATTGTTGGAATGGACAAGATTTCTTCTAGTGTATGTTGACTTTCGACATATTCTACGCCCATGATTTTGAAAAAGAACTATATGAATTTCAAACATTGAAATATAATTTGGTTTGAAGCACAATGTTTTTATGTTAGTGAATTTGCACCTCAATCATTTTTGCATTATTTTCAAATGTTTCATTTATCATTGAATGGATAGTGGGTGTAATCACATTATAGAATCACAAGTGCAATAAGTGCTTGATTTTGCAAGTTTTTAATGTCTTTACATAACAATGTTTCCAATATATTATGAAAACATGCGGAATAATTTGGATTGAATCTAATGTTCATATAGATTATTCAAAAGCATTCATTTTTGAAAGACTTGAAATGTTTTCAAAATGACATTAATCATGTAATAATTATTCGCACATTTAAATAATAGTATGATATATATGTCATGGAATTTTTTTTTGATAACTATTTATAACATGTTATTTTCAACACGGTTTTTTAGATTTAATAACCATGTTGTGTGTATTAATTTACAAAATGGTTTTAGTTGATAAGTAGATTCTTTTAAATGATATTTAAAAATATATACTTGACCTTGAAATGTCCACTTTGTGTTGAAATGTACACATTTGTTTGCATATAAATAATCATTCTTTAAGCATAAATAATTATATTCTCTTTGAACGTTCATGTATGAACATATGTGGATTAATTAAGTTATTTAAGTTGGCACTATCATCTTCCCGTCAACTTAACAAAAACATGGAAGCCATGTTCAAATGTTATGATGCATGATCCTTATAAAACACCTATGCTTGGGATTGGGTGGTTCCTATCAGTGTAGTTAAACCTTTTACACGTTCTTCATGTTAGTAACTAATTTCATGTTGGAAGTATATGATATGTGAAAACACGGTCAAAAGAGCTAGGGGCACCAAGATAAAAGTCCTTTTCCAAGGATTGCACGTGACATGTCTCATTTTTTTGTTTGTTTATAACTTAAAATTTGTATTTTAAGTACTCACTTTAACACTGCATTTTAGATATAATTATATTTGGGTATAAACACAATCAAAGGAGTCACCCAAGTGAGTGGACACTCCTTAAAACTACACTTTTGTATGTTTGAAAGATCACAAGTGAAGCATAATAGTTTGGATTGACATAATTTTTTTGGAATATATTTTCCATTAATTGCAAAGTTTACATGTTCAAAGCTTAACACAAATTCAAAAATATTTTTGCATGTTCAAAGCATTCAAACTTCAAGAGTGGACAATCCTTGTTTTTTCAAATGTCCTTTTTTTTACCAAATGTGCACCATTCCTTTTGAAAATTGGGGAGGATTTTAACATTGATGATTAGAAGGGCAAAAGGACTTGAATTGATGATTTTTTTTTATAAAACCCATTTGAACACATTTGGTTCAAAAGTGTTTTTGACCTTGAAAATTATGGATTTTGAAAATGTGCTTTTGATAAAAGTTGTTCATATTTACGTGATAGAAGGCATGAACGGACAATATACATGATATAAAACCAAATTTTAATCAAATTATATTTATTTTAAAAATGCAATGTTAAATGGGTTATTTGAAATACAAATTTTAAAGTTATAAACCAACACAAAAATGACATGTGTCATGTGTAGTCATTGGAAAAGGACTTTTACTTTGATCCCCATGGCTTTTTTGACCGTATTTTCATCCATTTTGACTACAAACTAATTTTATATCATGTATAATATGCATTCATGCCCTTTATCACTTAAACATGAACAACTTTTGTTAGAAACATATTTTCTCAATCCATATTTTCAAAGTCAAAAACATTTTTGAGCCAAATGTGCTCAAATTAGTTATAATTTATTTTTTAATCAACTCAAGTCCTTTTGCCCATCTAATTATCAATGTTAAAATCATCTCCAATTTAAAAAAGGAATGGTGCACATTTGGTAGAAAAAAGGACGTTTGAAAAAAATAAGGATTGTCCATTTTCAAGGTTTGAATGCTTTGAACATGTAAAAACATTTTTTATTTGTATGAAACTATGAACGTGTAAAGTTTGCAATTAATGGAAAATATTCCCAAAAAAATTATGAAAATTCAAATTATTATGTTTCACATGTGATTTTTCAAACATACAAAAATGCAGTTTTAAATAGTGTCCATTCACTTGGGTGGCTCCTTTGACTATGTTTCTACTTTGATGCATTTATATAATACAATAGAATGATACCATTTGTAAAAAAATTTGGATAAATGAAATGAAATGAATATAATGCATATATAATATATCCAAAAATTGAAATATATGTATTATAACAAATGAATGTCAACATTATTTAATCAATGTATAATCAATGTAAACAACCTTAATCTACAAATCAGACTACCTAAATGGGCATGTTTGGCTTCTTGTATTGTGTTCACACCCAAATTATAATAATCATTTAGAATTAGTCTTCACATCAAACTTCCATCATCATTACTATGTGTTGTTAATCCTCCAACATTTAACACTCATTGGGCATAGATTTATGATGAACAATAATTTTAAAGATTGAAATGATGGTATTTTACAATGTATAGTCATACTAACAAGTTATGATTTCTTAAATAGGTAAAAGCATGGTTAGGTAATTTATTTTTGACATTGATATGTCATCTAAATATCATTAAATATGTGATTGGTCCAAAAGTTGATGTGAAAGTTTGAATATTTCAATATGAAATGAACTATAGATGATAAAAAAAAAAACAAAAATCATGGTATGAAGAAAAATTTAAATTTAAATTTCTTATATTAAAAAAGTTTCATTGTTTTTTATTTTTAAATTTTTCATTTAATAGTGATTTATTTTTCAATTTTTATTTTGGCTTACTATGACTATTTATTTTTATCCATGTTTTTCATTCTCTTTATGTGACAAACTTAATGTCATCATTTCAAAAATCAATTATGAATTCACTCTTTTCTTACATCTGATTCATATTTATATATAATTTGTTTTTGCATATTTTCAAATACCTTTTTTTAATAAAAATTTCAAAATATTTTTTGTAGCTAAATCATTTTATAAACATTTATTAAATTTACCGCCAAACTAATAAATTTACCTTATTTTGAACTCCCATCATCGTTGTATGTAAATGGGAGGGAGCTCCCATGTGGGATGGGGGGGAAATTGGTAGATTTAGGAAAGTTAAGTTACATAAAGATTGTTTAGACCTTTAAATATTGTGACCTCAAGAAAAGTTTGAGAGTTCAAGAAAGCCACATAACTTTTAAAAGGGGATTTAAAATAGGGGCAAGACCTGAAACCAAGTTGGATGAAAAAGTAAATCAACCTTGGAAGTTGATAAAAAAATTAGTTTTGGGGTCAAGGAAGGAAAGGGAGTAACTTGTAAAATGTAGACATGGGGAGGTTAGCTTCTTGAGGAAATGGAAGGGGGTGGATTGTAAGTTGTAGGGGAGGTTTCCATATGAGTGTATTCTCCTAAAAGGAAGGGCCCCCAAGGGCACGTGCAAGAAATATTTTAAGCATATGCAAGCTTCATATTGGGACCACCTTAGTGGGGTGCTAAGGTGATATGAGAGTTAGGCCATAAATGGCTTTGTGAGGTTCAATTCCTCTAAAAGTCGAAATGTGTCCAAACCTTGGGGTCTACATGGACTAAGGCAGAACTTGGGCTTTGTTGGTCAAAGAAGACAATTGGGGGTTGTTTTTGGGATTATAGTGTGAAGCATTATCCCCTTACAACCCTCAATGGATGATTAAGCATTGTCCTGGGTCACCCAAGGGGGTGAGCCTACTAAAGCATTTGGGATGATTAGTAGGAGTTGTCCCTTTAAAGTTTCAAGACCTAATTCTTAAAAGAGGGTTGGCCTTGGGATGATTCGGGTCATCTTATTAAAGTCCTTTAAACCAACTTTGGGAGTTGGTCCTAGAAGGCCCCCAAATTGGTCCTTAGGGTTAATTCAGCTTACGGCCACGTGGATTGACTCTAAGAGTTAAGCTTGGGTAGCTCCAAGTTAGACTAAGACTTAGCCTCGAGAGGAGGATCTAGTGAGTTTTAGTAGTGAGTCTAAGTTCCTCTTAAATCGTCGGGACTTTGGGACTAACCAAGTGTGCCATGAGGTGCGCAAATAGCTAGGAGCTAAAGGGGTTGATGCAAAAGGAGTTTGGTGAAACATGAAAAGCACAAGACAACAAGTGAAAAAGGGCATGTCAACATGAGCCCAAGGGTAACAACCTAAAGAGAATGCACAAGTATGAAAACCTCCCCTTATATAAACAACTCTCTTTTATTTTCTTGCTTCTTTCCCATTTCATAGGATTTTTCTTTTCCCATAGGAATGTGGACACATATAAAATTGGGAGAGCTCTGCTGACCTAATGCCCTAGGATTCCCCTGCAGGGGGAGATCCCTCAAAATACACAGAAATAAAAAGGGGAGTTGTTTCTGAACCAAAGAAAGCTGCAAATTGCCTTGGAAAGTGGTTTTTACAGGAAATGGAGATAGGGAATTTAAGTGGGAAAGAACTGGCCATAATGAACCAGCACCCACCAGTGTACCATCAAGGATGGATGATATGTGATCAGGAACCAGTTTTCTGTTGGGTTCCTGTTCCCTAGCTAACCATGGTGGTTAGCTCAGTTGCTTTATTTACTACTTACCAACTAGGCAGGTAGTAAAAACAGCCCCTACCTACCATGT
>Ga0116228_10003843_pt1 | contig 13261 bp, 6 predicted proteins | sample S1TSphfallax_2_FD_89694 | JGI IMG/M metagenome (GOLD analysis project Ga0116228, IMG submission 89694) | Host-associated microbial communities from peat moss isolated from Minnesota, USA - S1T2_Fc - Sphagnum fallax MG | ecosystem: Host-associated > Plants > Peat moss > Unclassified | place: USA... | reverse complement strand
AATTATGAGCACTTTGAAATACTAATGTTCATAGAAGTGCAAAAAAAGTGTGAGCACATACATCACTTTGAAAGGTCTAATTGATCCATGCTCAAAGTCATTTCATGACACACACAAAAAAAAATGGGAGAAGATGATCGAAGAATTGCAAAGGTCACACAATCAAAAACTTTGACTAACATTAAAATGTGTAAAGATGAGTGGAATGGTTTGAACTCGAACTACAAAAACGGTTCTAATTGTTATTCAAAGACTAGTCACCACAATCCATTCTAGGATTTGGTAATAGAAAAGCACAACAAACACCATCTTCTAAGACAATTCAACACAAAATTTTATGGTGCTATAGAATCACTTCAAGAAAAGAGAAACATGAACATAGTTTTGCATGTCGAAGATGTCCATGTTGAAATAGAAGGAATGTATGTTCCACGACAAGAGCAAGATACAAAAGATTTTACAACTCTTCCAACTTCACTACTATGAAAATTATTAGGATAATTGCATTATTTGAAACCATGCAAATAAAGGATAGTAAGTGACAAGTTAAGCATGACAAAAGGTTCAATTAAATTTTTTGAACCTTGATGATTATTCTAAATCTATTCAAGATTTTCAACAAAATTTTATGAATTTCAAAGACATTTCATTGTCGACAACACCCACAAATCCATTAACGACATGTACAACAACACTTAGGAGAAAATTATTGACAACATTTATAATACTTAGGAACATCAATAATGTTAAGTGTAAAAAGACAAGGGTGTTTTCCCCAATCATCAAAATTTTAGATAGACATAACAAAGTCCTTGTTGATGCGATGGAATGCATAAACTAGTCATAACTTGAGATCAAAAAACATCATATCAAAGTCATGGAACAAACAACCAAAGATCATTTGAAGGACCTAAAGTCCAAAGATAGGAAAATCCATCACACAAGCAAAAACATAGTGGATGTGCTTCCAAATTTGAATTCAATACTATGTCATGCATTCATTCAAAACAAAATTGATTTACTTCTAGATATACAACTTCTTTTAAATTCGTCACAAGATGAAAATTAAATACATTCACATGGTTATTGACAATGATGAAAGTCAATTGAAAGTTTTAAAACATCAAATTTTAACTTCAAACATTGGCCTTTCAACTTTTAGTTTCAAATTCAAACTACAAAATTGAAATTTTCAATTTTAAATTCAACCAATTTTAGTTTCAAATTCAAACTACAAAATTGAAATTGAAATTTTAATTCAACCAATTTTAGTTTCAAATTCGAACTACAAAACTTCATTTTTCAATTTAAAAATTTAAATAATGTTCAATTTCAAATTTAAATTGCAAAATTTCACTTTTCAATTTCAAATTCAAACTTTAAAATTCAAAAGTAAATTCAAACTTTCAAATTCAAAGCTACATTCAAAGTTCAAAGAAAAATTCAAATCAAAAGTTAAAAGTTCAAAATTAAATTTGTCTCCAATATGTTCAATTTCCAAGGTATTGTTCAAGTTGCATTCATTGCAATGTTCTGAATGGCTCATTACCATGTAATGGAACTTGTTCACATCAATGTCATTACCTACTACTACAACATTCCTTTGTTCATCCTTCTTTCTTACACTTAGTTTTGTTTGATTTCCTAGTTCTAACTAAGGCAACAATGATTATATATCCTCATTTTTCCATTCAAAATCAAATTATGCAACATGCAACAACATATTACAACATTAGATTCCAAAAGGATATGCAAATTGATCTTGAGAAAAAACTCTTTAAATGTTTTATTCAAGATCGTAAAAGAGTTATCCATCACACTCCTCATGTGACACAAATGTCAATTATACAAGACTTCAAGGAATGTGTACCATAAACTACTTGCTTACATGAAATATGTAAATTGAAGATCAATACATCTTGGTAAGATATTTTTTCAATGATGTTGAGGTTTTGTTAAGGTTTATGCTAAAAAGTTGGAAAAGGTGTCAACCCCTAAATGTCAAATAGGCCCAATATGAGTTACTTACCCTTGAGTAGGCCTACATACTATGTATAGACTAAAAAATGACATGTGTGGTATGTAGCATGTACACATGTTGTTTTTTCCAAAGATTGTGACAATGGGTCTACAAAGTAAATTTGAAACTTTAGGCATCAACAAAACTTAAAATGTGATAAAAGGTAAACATGAAGTTTTTGACAATTTTTTTTTTTAGAACCTTATTTTATGTTTGTCTGCCAAAAATGTAATGAGACATTCCTTTATTGTGTCTCATTTTTGGAGTAGTCCCAAATTGTTATGTTTTTTTAGTTTGCCCATAAAAGGATTATTTTCAATGGTTTTTGTAAACTTATATTGGATGGACAACTTTGACATCCATTTGTCTTCTGATTTTACTTTGCTTCGGAAAAAAAAAATCCAATTGATTCATATGGATGCCTTCTATTTATTGCCAAATTTGATGGTTACAAATGGAACGTAACATCTTGGTCCAATTTTCCAAAAACTTGTAATTTTGAAAGCTGCCCAAAACTAAAAAGATTCAACTTTCAACGGTCGAAATTTTCAATTTTTCATCCAAATCATATATAGACATATACATATATATTGAAACATTCAACTTGAAGTCCTTTAGAACTCTACCAAATCTAATTTCAATGACAAAATTTTGAGGAGTTAATGTATCGGTGATTTTGCATAATTTTTCGTAGGCTCATAGAAACTATCATTTGGTTGTCCCTAGACAATTCCAAGGACAATTTTAGAGACAACTCATAACTACTTCATGTCTTAATAACTACCTTATTCCCTTCCCCTACCCATCAGTAAGGATATGAAAAAAAAATCATATTTCATTTTCAAGTTTAATTACCTCATTCCTTTACTAATAACCACCTCATTTTTTTTATTAATAATTGCATCTCTCTTTTATCCTACCCGCCATGGATATAATGTTTAATACAATTTAAATTAAATTTGAAACTGATATAAATAATAACGAGATATTGAAAACTAAATGGGAACATCATAAGAAAAGAAAAAATTATTGAACATCATTAGTAGTGTGTGGCAACGTAGAGCCCAAGTTTTTAAATTTTCAACGTTTTGCATGACTTCTAGGTTCATTTGCAAAGACTAACTTACATTTTTTAGATTGGGAATGTCTTAAGTCAATATTAATTAAGGTTCAATGGGGATGACTAAGACTCCATTTAAACCTATAATGATTGTAAAATTTGTTATAGGAAAAACATATGACTTATGTTTGCAAAATTTTCAATTAGTTTCTTCCCAAAATAATTTGAAGTAGGACATGCTAGTGATGTTAATCATGTTCATAGATGTAGGATAGAATGTGTGTTTATGGAAATCCATTGAAGATATGACGACAAATTGTTTATGTAATGGTGAATTGCATCCCAAACATGGGAAATGTGAACTCCTTTTATAAGCCCCAAAAAAGGGATTAAAAGCCAATTTTGCAATCATGTGGGATTTTTTTAAAAATATTGTTGGAAGAAGCCAGGACAACAAACTAAATGCATTTTCAATGAATAATGTCAATCAAATGACATGAAATTCAATTTGAACCTTTGTGTATGTTATAAAGAATTTGATGGATTTTTGTAGTGTAGCTGGAAATCATGTTACAACCTAAATTCTTCCTCCTACCAAAGGCATGCATTTTCAAAACATATTAAAAATATTTATAAAGTGAAGGAAATGCAATAGCAGTACCCTAAATTTGGTCATAGAAGGCGAGATTAAAAGAAAAACAATAAAATATATATTACATTCAAATGAGGAGTGAAATTTAGTGTAATTTGGGTTTCATTTTTTTAAAAAGTGCTTTCACTGCTACTATGCTTATTATTGCCACAATTACTTTGAATCCCATGCATTAAATATTGCGGTATTACGTTCCATCCTTGATTTAATAAAGTTTCTTGACTTTGTGGATAACAAGGTTTGAAATTGAAATAAGGGGTAGGGGTCGACAAGAGGACCTAAAGGTAGGGTCACTTTATAGAATTTTTTAATGTTTGTTTACATAAACATTTTATTTTAATAAGCACCCACTTCCACTTTACATGTGATACCCACAAAATATCATGGGATTATTTTTCAATAAATTTGCCAGGGACTTTACACTTGGTAAATGTTTTGGCCACAGGCTTTACCAAAATCAAACCCACATTTGGCTCCATTGCACATTAGAAGGCCTTGGAATTTACCCTACACCCAATATAATTCCTTCCAAGAAGGCTAGCAACAAGAAATTGTTATTATGATCAACTAGTTATAATGATTTGCCCAAATGGCAACAATTAAATAATTTGTTAACATATATTGTCCATTTTTGTGCATTAAGAAATGAGGATGGGGGAATGATTAACTTTGTAGAATGTGTGTAGTAAACATTTATAAAGGTGTGAATAAGGGTTGTGGGTGGAGATGGGTTGGAACTCCTCCACTTGAAACATCAATGAAGTTTAACCTAATATACATTATTCATTTTATTTTTTTTGATGGGTGCCTTCCAAGTTCATAATCTTTTTATCTGTTAACTTTTTTGATTGGCCCATCACAAAATCATCATTTTCAAACTTTGGAAATTTCTCAATTAAAGTATTCACATCAAACATAGAAACATATGAGTCTCAACATTGGTCCACCATATAAGTTTCAAGAAGACAATTTTGGTTAAAGCATATGGGACAAAGTGAGGTGCTATTGGGAACATGTTGAGGAGCACATTGAAAACCTAGGGAAATGTTGAGAACCCATTGGAAACTTGATGAAGACACAATGGAAACTTTGTGGGAACATGTTGAAAACAACAAATATCCAACACCCCTTAACCCTCCCACAAAAGAAAAAAAAAAGGTGCAATAACCATGTTTGTAAATATATAGTAATTATAGATTAAATTGTTAATCCATTCAATATGTTTAACAAGATAAATTTAAACCACCAAATGTAGTGATCCCATTGGCTTGAAAATTTAAAACCCTATTACACATTTGAATGTTAGTTCACTCAAAGTAAACAAGAAAAATCAAATCAAATGACCAAATCCAATAATTTCATTGGTCATTTTTCCACATCTCCACAAGCCTATTCAACACCCTTTGTATTTCAATAGCCTAACACTATAACTACATCTCTGATGGTGCCTTTTATTTGGATGATATCATTATCCAACATATAAATAAGTGTTCCCACCCCCACCCATAAACATGTATTTTTAATAATACCTTAATGTGACATCATTTAAATATCAACACATGGGCTAATCAATGTGACCAACCAAATAAAAATAGTTGTTTGTTCATATTACTTTTGTAGGATAACACAATATTCAACTAGGTTATATGGTCAATTTGCACAATATTGTATTGTTATTCCTTTAATTTAATGACATAATTTAGTGTTAGAGAACATTTCCATTGGGCAATACCCCATAGGTGCCTTCACATTATATTTGGGTAACAAAGTGACATAAAAACTATTATTGTTTTACAAATCTACCATTATGGGAAGGTAATATTCAACCCCCAATTCAAATGAATTCACTATTTTGAATTTGCTATGATTTTAGCCCAATTGCAAAACAACAAATGATACATCAATTTTGAAATGATATTTCTAAAGTTTTATACGTGAAAGCATGATGATATTTAACACTAAACTAAACTAATTTAAATGTGATGGAGATTTTTAACCTTTATATATATAAACAATATTGAAAACATTGGCATGGGTTTGCTGGGTTCAATCATTCATTGGTTAAACAACATTTTTTTTTACCTAACACCTAATTTGGCCTATGGTAATGGGATGGGCATGAATTGTTGGGACATAATAACATGATGTAATCAAATATTGTAAATATTAGGTTTGTGTTTGAAGGTATGATAAAGATATAGAACCCGAAATAATGATCTAAACATCATTACACCAATATGTGTTTTAGATCAGTCTACATTTCATAAGATTTTGAATGAACTTATACAAATTTACCGTGAAGAAAGTGATCAATCCCCTAATGAATAAGGACCAATTGTTAAGGACAAATGAATGCACTAATAAATAATTGAATTCATTAATTAATTCATTAATAGTTAATCAAATTCACTAAACTAGCCTCCTAATTCATAGCTAGGTTGTGGTCTTATGGTCATGTAGATTTTAGGACATATATTGATGTGACTTTCAATCTCTTGGTGTTTTTTTTTTGGGGGCCAAATTATAGAAGGAAAATTGGAAATTTTGGTAGGAAAAGGTCAAATTGATTTGTTGGATTCCACTTGATAGGTTATGCATATTTAAAAATTGATGTAGTTTTTGTTTGAACTAAATGTGTTAGAAGATTGCATTGTGATAATTTCCATCACAAATTATTTAAACATAATGTTATGTTGTACCTAGTTGTTATGCACTATGCATTTGCTTGAAAACATGTTTAGAAGGCACAAAGGTGGATTGAACCTTTTTTTAGTCCCAAGATCTTGGGTGGCATCTACACACTTGCACCCCATGGTAGTTCAACAAATCACAAATGGAGAACAATCCCAACCATAGGGTCATCATCCTTCTCAACCATTCAATTGAAATTTGTCATTTAAAAATAAAATTAGTTAAAATTGCGTTGTTGTAGTGTTGTTTACATGACCAAGAAACATCCAAGGTTTATAGTAAAATAGATGTGAGGGCATGAACATAGATGCAATGGCAAGTGCAATTTCCTTCAATCACCAAGGAGGCCTAATTTATGCAAGAAATATAGGAAAGCAAGGTTAACAATAGTTCTTGTTAAGATGACAATGGAAGTTATGTTACGAGGGCATTAGTGTACATAGGATGGTGCGGTCAACCACTAGAAGGTGTGGTTAGTGTTAGTAATCCAAATGTATGTACATTGATAGGATATTGTATTGGGCATGGTGGATGATGTTGGGATCAATGGGCAACATGCCACAAAAGATGGAAGAATCAAACAAAAGTCTTGTTGGTGCAATGCATAGGCTAATGGAACAAATGGCCACAATTGAAACCAAACATGATCAAATATAAAAGTCTTAAGAAGATATTGCTTATGGCACAACCAAAATAGAATGTGGTGGGTCTACCACCCCCCACGCCAATGACATGTGACAAGTTTAGTCAGAAGGCACTAGTGAAAGTGAATAGTGGTGCCAAGGGTTGGACATGTGGTCAAACATTGAAAGGCACATGCTAATTGCAAGGAGGCCAAATGACTAAAATTAACAAAGTGACGAAGCATAAGGTATGTGATAAGTCATATAATTGTCTTGAATATGTAAGTGAATTATTTATGGTGTTTCTTGAACTTTAAATTCAAACAATGTTTTTCATCTTCATTGTCCTTCATATTATTATTAGTTTTGTTCACATGTTATGTCTATGAGTAATTCATTTAAAAAATAATTGGACCCCTTATCAAGGTGTGCTTCAACTAAATTTCAATTATAATTTATAGATGGTGATCTTGGGGCACTATTCACTATTAAAAACCTTATAATACGTAACCATTCACTTTGTGATTACATGTGATTATATATCATTTGCAATTATGTTTTATCATTTTTACAACCATTCACCATCCTTAAAATTTTACAACTATTTTTGTGACCATATTACGACTACTAAATTGCACATCCTTCCATATTCATTAGCGTTTTAGTATTTTCATCCAAGAATAGACCATTATGCTCATTTAGTTGCAAAATTAGTTGCAACTCGGTTACTTATTATGGTGTGTTGATACATTTAATGTACACCAAGGTTTTGTGGACTACATTAAGAGTATATTATTTAATATTTATTCAAAATATATTAAACACGCATTAAACATATTAAACATATTTAAATGATTTAATTTGTATTCAAAATATATTAAGGATATTTGATTTTATTCATGGTATGTCAAGGCATTTAATTTATATTCAAAGTATATTAAACATATATTTGTTCATATTAGTGGCATAATGGAATGAAAATAATTCATTTTGATTTTGTATGGATCATTAAAAATATACCATCTTTATTAAATAGTTATTAAATTATATTAATATAATATAATCCTTGTATTAAATGAACATTAGTTATTGATAAATTATTATAATAAAATAATATCTATTAGTTAATATAAAATATGAAATAAATAATGTTAATTGATTATTTAGTTATATTTTAACTAATACCAAATAATTAACCATTCAATTATTATTTATATGTTACTTCAAAACTTTTAGTTGATCAATTAGATTTTAAATCATGAATTGATACAATAATTATTCATTATTCATGAACTATTCATATTAGTTTAAAAATATGCAATAATAGTTAGTTAATTATTCACAAACCAATTAAACTTTTTTTCTATATTTAATATTTATCAATGAATGATTTGTCAATAATTTGTCAATTATTTGTTTATATTTAATATATAGTTACTATGAAATAACTGATTATTCAGATAATAAATTATCTGATCATTCATTATTTCATTAATTTTGAAAGATTTGATTAGTTTTGAAATATTTCATTAATTTGATTTAACTAGCTAATAAGGAATTACATTTAGTAACCAATGACTACTAACTAAAAATTATTAGTCAACCAATATATAATAAATTGTTCAAACACTAAATTATCTGGTTAAAATTAATGATTAATTAAATCTGGTCCAATATTTACTTAATAAATGAGTTAAAATCATATTTTTTATTAAATATAATTCTATTTTAAATCTGTTAATATTTCAAACTTTAAAATATTAATTCAATTATTAATATATATATATATTTATTAAACTATGTGATATTTAATATTTATTAATTAAGAATTGTTAAAAAGTAATAAGTTATAAAATAAAAATAATGAATGATTCACAAGTTAAATTATTTAGTTAACATTAATGATTAATTAAGATGGATTTAATATCTACTAATTTATAAATTATTTATTTTAAATTAATATTCATGAATTATTATATATTATATATATAATACATTCAATTAATACCTAATTATTCTTATTTAATTAGTTGTAAACTAACTTTTTAAATTTTTAGTTTAGGGGTAACAACAATAGTTTTATTTAAATTTGAGTAAATAAAAAAACCAATTAAGTAAATACATTCAAATCCTTTAATGATGAATTCATGAAATAATTAATTAATATTTTTGAATTACTATGAATGAATTGATTAATTATTGGAGTTGATGAAATAAAAATAATTCTATTTCCAAAACTATTAAAATAATTAAAAGAAATGCATAATAGATAGTTTTGCAAGTGGGTGGGTGGTAGGGTAATTAGTTATTTATTTATTTATTATCTAATTACCTAGTTAATTATTTATTGCCTACTTAATTGTATAATTTATAATACTAAAAACAAACGCAAAATTCATGGGAATGTTTTTTTAGTTACAATTAAATTTGTGACTAAATTGCAACTAAAATATTTAATCCATATGTTTTGTCTTTTAATGTCATTTAACAAATTATATACTAAAGGTTTTTTTTTATTATTTCACATTAAAAATCACGTGTTATTTGAGATGAACTCAAAAAAACTTAACCTTAAAAGCAAAACATAAAATAAACACCATAACAAAAGGTGTCCTTGTACACCAAGTGATTTCACTAGATTTTGAATGAATTCACTAGTTTTAGTAAATGGGGATTAGTTGGAAAGTAATGAAGTCATGGTTTAGTGAACGAGGACTAGTGAACTGAACCCACATTTTGTAGTAGTGAGAATAAATGAATTTAAATGACTACTATTTAATTCACCTACCATTTTATGTTCCAACCTACTTACCTACCTTCCCATTTAGGTAGGTAGGTGGGTAAATAAATAGCATGAGCAAGTAAGTATATTTTACTTGCTTAGTTTTACTTACCTACTTATGTAAAAAAAAGATATTTTAAAAATTCAATTAATATGTCATGTGGCAAGTTTTGATCGCATCAAGTGTCACAATTTATGTACATATAAATAAAATAATAATAATGGATGATTGAAATCAATACTTCCAAAAAATATTCATCCAAAAGTCTTTTTAGTGCCATGCATCAAATTTTCCTTTGTCCGAATGTTATCATGTAAAATGTTAAAATTGGACCATGTTGATTTTTTTTCATTATATGTTATGTAAAAACATGTATAAATTTTTTCCAATATTTGATTAAAGAATGTGTTGAAATCTATGGTCATTTATATTAATTGGCCCATATTAATGTTTTTAATAATAATGAAAAAATTCCCAATAAATATTATGTTGACAAATGGCAATTAATGATAGGGTGATTTACATGTTGCAAAAAAATGATTAACTAGTCGCAAATGTTAGATGCTAGTAAAAAGATGGGAGTGTAAATGTTGACCATATATTCATCCATGGAAAATATAATGATATACACTTAATCATCAATTGCGATTAAAGATTTAATCACAACTTTCACTTATGCAACTAAGAGTTTTTTTTAGTTGTAAATGTCAATGGCAACTATTTTTTAATTGCAAATTGGTGATTTTTTATTAGTGAAAATACACATAAAATAATTATGGAATCATTAAACAACATTCATGCATTTTATATTGTTATGCAAAAATATAATAAAACACACGTAAAATAACATATGAGTGTGTAGCAAAATAATTTTCATACATTATCATCATTTTAAAAATGCAAACAAAAGTTCATGACCATTCTTGAAAAGAACATTTCAATGTTTCAATAGCATGTATTTTGTTCAAATATAAGCTCACCACATAGGTGAGACATCTATCTATGAAGCAAGGTAATTTGTTGGCCTTGCTTACCAAGGCAAGGATATTGTGTTTAGATTCATTATAAAATATAATAGCTTAAGGGATTTCGGCCCTAAGGTAATAGGGTTATTTTATATGAGGATATTTGAAAAATGATATTTTGACTTGTGTTGAAACTCAAGATCAATTATAGAGTCATAATATTTTGAGAGATTTTGGTTTCTTTTAGAGGATTTTTTTAAGGCTATATTTTTGCCAAGTGAAATATTTGAATTTCTTCTTTTGCTTTAAGATTTTTTTTTAATGTAAATGGCAAGGCCACAATTTGACACATCCCTTGTTTTCTTTTGTTTAGTTTTGCCACATTGAAATATCCCAAACCATCATGCTTCATGCCTCAATCTTGGTATATTTTGAAAATCTCTGGATGAGTAGGTGCACCAACTTGGTTTGAAATTGTTTGGAGCTACAATGTGGAAGCTATTGATTATTAAACCATGATCTCAATGAAATTTAAATAAAATAAAAATTGAACAATGTATGGACTTGGGGGTGTTGTTGGTGTTGTTGGAAAACCTTTGGTAGGTCAAATTTAACAAAGTTTATTTCACAATTTTCAAAGCTAAGGTGTGGAAAATATTAGTTTTTGAGTGGATTTTATTGATGGAAATTCAAACAAATTGCAAAATTTAGTTTTGGAAGGAAAAATCAGTTGAGCCTTCAATGTGTTCACACTTAGGCCAATGGCATCGTCTACATTAGTATATATAGAAAAAGAACCTTGGGTCCTCACTACCAACTCTATTTCATTATAATAATAGACATAATATAAGACTATAAAACTTCTAGAATCTAATTACATAGTTAATTTAATAATATTATTAATGATAGGTATGTAACAACACGCCATTGGGATGATTAGTTATAACTATTGGTTATTTGATAAACATTCATTATAAGCTACTTCCACATCTTATGTGGGAGGGAACAAAGCAAAGAGGAACACTTATTGACATGATGTGAGGTGAAAGCTTTGAAGGGGTGGCATGGAAAAGAATGACATCCATGAGGTGTAAAGTTTTGAGGAGAGGACAAACAAAACTATCCAAGCCACTTTTCAAAAAATGGACTAAATCAAGGAAAATTAATGTGTGAAGTTTACGGAAGGAAGGACTTGTGACAACTATTAATGGGGATAGGAATAGGAAAACAATGGGGAGTTAGTTGTAGAGAAGGAGGAAGAGGTGATATGGTTTTGGGGGGCTAGGGTCTTATGAAGGTTTTGATTTTTAAACCCAATATTTGGAGTAGAGATCTTGCAAAAATATAAACCTTTTTACCTTGGAAAAATAAAGGTACCAAAAAAAAATGATTTTTTTTTATAAAGAAAATAAAGTATGGAGAGGATGTTGGTGGGTTTATATGTTGATTAATTTGTAGATTAAAATGTATGAATTTTTCATGAGTTTCATTTATTTAAAAGTAAATAGGGTGCTTGTAATTCATTATGAAAATATGCTTAAAATATATCCATAGTATACCTATATTATATCAGTATTTCATAGCATATTAAAAATTACCTTTTTAATTTTAGATGTTTTAAAATATATACAAGGAATGATTTCCTCAAAATCAAGGTGTGTTAAGTGATTTTCTTTTTACATGTGGTTCATCTATGCACCATTTTGGCTCCAAACTACATGAATTGTCTTTTTCCCTTGGTTTGTGTAGTTTGATATGATTGTGTGTTCAATTTAAAAGATCATACTAATCTCGTCTTAAAACTCTCACACCTTTTTTTTCATCTTGGGCATTAGGGAATAAGCCTTAGGTTTGGATTTCATTGCACAATTGAAAATTGACAAGGTTTTCTTATCATTTATAGCATTTGACAAACCTAAAGGTGCATGAATTATGATATTTAGATTACGTAACTTACCAATGTGGATTGAAATTTCATGAAAACGATGTGCAATTTGGAGATTACATAAGGTTTTCATGTATAATGTGTTTATGTTGAAAAGGGATTGAAAGTGGTTTCATTGTTAAAACGTTATCAAACAAAGGTAAAAAGTATTTTGTGTTTGCAAAAAATGGTTGGGAGTGCAAAATCTTGACATGGTAGTCAATATACCATAGTAGTTTGGTGGCTTCAACATAAATTAATTATTTTTTCATTTGCCAAAAATTTGAAAAGTTGTAAAAGCTTGATTTCTAGTCATCTTGAAAGGAGGATATTAAATAGAGGTCCACCTAACCACTAAAATAGTTCAAATCATTTGAAATAAAAGGCATTTCACAATAAGTTTATTATCTATTGTCAAAAAAATTTAACTAAAACCTCTACATTGAACCAAGCAACTAAACTTAAATTAAATATTCAACATTCATGTGACGAATCCACCAAGGTATTACAATATGTATATAAGAAGGGTGAGTGATGATGTTT
>Ga0116228_10003841_pt1 | contig 13267 bp, 11 predicted proteins | sample S1TSphfallax_2_FD_89694 | JGI IMG/M metagenome (GOLD analysis project Ga0116228, IMG submission 89694) | Host-associated microbial communities from peat moss isolated from Minnesota, USA - S1T2_Fc - Sphagnum fallax MG | ecosystem: Host-associated > Plants > Peat moss > Unclassified | place... | reverse complement strand
GATGTGAAGAAGGATTGATGGTGTGATCAAAGTTCAAACCTCTGATTGATTTCCTTTTCACTTTGTAGATGCGATGATGGGAGTATTGTCACCTTTATGAAGGATAACACCCTTTGATGAGAGTGGTGGGGGTCGTTCCCAAAGTCAGGGCCTCGGCTAGGCAGGGATCCGCATTGGGGAGGCCCCCATCTGAGGGTGTTATCCCATGTCATAAAGTTATTCTTAAAGTAATCTTTATTCTGGAAATTATCCTATGTGAAAAGTTTGAGTTTTTTCTTCTATTATTTTTTTTGATATAATCCCATCCTACACTTTGATTGTCATCTTTCGGAACCCATGATTCTTTTCTTGAGTTTTACTATCTTTATGGATAACTTTAATAAGTTTGCAATTTTTAAAAAAAAAATTCTGTGATACTTGGCACATTTCTACAAGGCAATATTACTGTAAATAATGTGCCCTCCCCGAACACTAGAAAATTTCTGCCAGTTTAATATGTACATGTATAGGTATGGATTTCTATTTTTTGTGGAGATGGGGCATTGAAAAAGAGACCTTGTTCATGGTTATTTCCATGTCAATTCCCAACAAGGAATATGGAGAACCCTGGCATGAAAACCCAAGATGGAATCTGAAATGGAGTGCTAACTATAGAGATCCACATACCCTAAACCCTAACATCCAATGAAGAAAAAAATTAAGGTTGATTGGTGTGATTTTGGTCGGTTGCCACCATTGCTTCATTGTGCTTACAGCTATGTACCTTGAGAAATAATCTGTTTTCAGTTCCTTTGTGATCCCTTTGTGATCCCTTTGTGACCACTCTGGGTTTTGCTCTTCTGGCTTGAACTTGGGTCCTCTCCTTTTGTTCTTGCTTTCCCCCATTTCACAAGTGTTTATATTTCTCCACTCTCTCCCATAAACATGGAATCTTTCAATAGTATAGAGTGAGGATCAGTTAAAAGTTTCCACATGGGCCAATCATTTTGACCAACCAATTAAAGACAATTTTATTTGTATATATATATATATATATTCTGAAACAACTGGAAAAATCCATTGCAAAAAAAGACACCATTCTATTTGTCTAGAAGTGCTTTTGAATAGATTTGTGTCTACCATGTGTGTTTTGTTTTCTTTCCCTTGATGATGTAACCAAGGTGGTGATCATCCATAGATTCAATTTAAACATTCAAACATCTTTATATATTTTTGGCTACCTATTTGGACCATGTATGAATATTTGGAAATTTTTAAATATTTTAAAATTTTCTTTTTGATTTTTGATGCTTTTTAAAAAAAAATCATTGAATTTGTGATAGGAAATGTCCAACTTTTGCCCATAGTGTGAGTTTTCACACAAATAAAAGGATGACTGTATCATGTGTACACTTATATTTACAAGTCCAAACTCAGTGTCATGTTATTTTAAAGCCTAAATTTCATCCAAATTATTGTTTACTAGTCATTATTCTATTGTAGGTGGAACATTTTTAGTGGTGGCTATATTATGCCCTACATTGGGAATTTTGCATGAAGTTTAGCACTCAACTTTAGTGGATTCACTGAAAACGTGCTTTAGGCTTTAGAAAAATATTTCGGGGCATTAGAAGATCCATTGAAGAGCCCAATAAATAAGAAGTGTTTGTTATGCAATATTTTTGATTGGCCAAAACAACGATTAGCCCAGGCAGCGTTTTTTTTTAAATTTTGGCGAATTTTCACAATTAGGAGATTTTTTTTTCCAGAAAATGAAGATTTTTTTTTTGGGGGATTTATAGGGACTTTTTCGCCATTTTTCGAAATAAAAATAACTAAATAATCACATCTAGACCCACTTCCAAGGTCGCCACTTGTAGCAGCACTTTTGTAAAAGTGCTACAGCCCACCCTAGGACAGTTGTCATTTAATGCTAATAAGACTCATATTACATTTGACTTAATTATACCAAGATTTTTTTGTTTTCTCCAAGAGAGTTGATGTGTTGTGGACAATTTTTATTTTTATTTTTAACCTAGAAAGTATGATTTGACATATACAATGGACTTTTTTGGAAAATGGCCCTAATCTCCCAAAAAAATTAAAAAAAACCCCTCTAGATTTGTATAACAGGTTCCAGCAGGAAGTGAAAATATAATGATATTATTATTATTATTATTATATCTGGTCTATAGCCAAATTTGGCTAAATCTTCTTGTGAATGATTGCAAGTGTGGCCATATTGCAAAATCTTTAAAAAGCAACCCTGGTTGTGGAGGGATCCAAATAATAATAATAATTTATGGTAATGACAATAGTTTGAAGCAGTCACTAAACTGATTTATTAACTATATTTTTTCTCTTCCTAATTTTCTTATGACCCATTTTGGCTAAAGTTATATCCTACAGGAACATACACACCAAATGTCTTATTTGTCACCACCAGGAAAGAAGCAGGACTAGTGGGACCAAAAATCTCAAACCGTCGAGGTTATGTTTAGGTTAGAATCCGAAATCTCCTTCTCTTTCTACTTTTCTCCTATTTTCTAAAATTGGAGAATTGTGATGGCTAGATTTTCCATTCATGTCATCAGACCCACCAATGTTGTTGAAGGGATTCATATGCATCACCTAGCTGATGTGCAGTCTTTAATGACATAATCTCATATTTTGGCTATACCTGATAGATAGTGAAATGCTATCTGGTGTTACTTATTCATGAAATGATACCTTTTCATACTACCATATTTATTGTGCTTTGCATTAATTACATGAGGTGCCTCACAAGTTCAATTTTTTTTTGGCAATGAGCCAATTTGATTGCATCACTCCAAAAAACTGAAACTATGGAAGCTCCCCCAAAATAGAAGGTTTTCTTTTGAAGTATGGAGTTCATTGCCTTTGGCCCAGTTATATGGGTGAAAGGAGGACAACATTTGCCAAAGCATGCATGGAAAGGTGAGTATCTACTGTCCAAGTGGAAAGTGATCAGTGGACAGTCCACTCTCCACACCAAACACAACTTGCAAAAAATATCCCCTTCCTCCCCCCCGCCCCCCCACCCCCCTCTACTCCACCCCACCCACAAGGCAAAAAGGGAGGCCCCTTCACTGCATGACACGACTTCTCATTGGTTGCATGGAAATTCTATTCCTACAATTGGCTGCCACTATTTTTGGCCTCGACGAATAGCTTTTCCTAAGGAAGGGGATAAATTTCCATTCTACACCAAGATTCTGAACCCCATTGTGGATTTCTGATTATTGTAGTGGAGGGGACAGCTTCAACACATATCTGTCAAATAATTAATTAATTTTAAATATTCCATGTCAAAAAAAATCCTAAATATTTCAAAAGGTTCTGTATTTTCCTTAACAACATTTATTTCTTCCAATTCTTTTAATTTAGAAATTTATAAAAATAATATATAATTAGTGTCAAAGCTTCCAAGGTAGTAAGGTACTTCAACAATATCACCATGCAGCAAAAATAAAAGTTATGAAATATAGGGGAACACCTGCTCCTGGGGTCTCTTCAATGGATGAACACATGTAGCTAGCTGAAGGAGGTTGTAGTTTTAGTCCTAGAGAATCCAGCACTGGACTAGGTAACCAGTTGTCTGGAGATAAGGTATACCCTAAAAATACACAGGGCTACTGTAGAGATCTTACTGGCCACTAAATTGTAGGGAGGATAGAAACTCAGGGGTCAGGCCATGGTCGGGACACAGAACCTCAGAGGCACTGAACTTGTCTCTGAAGAAAACTATAGTTGGAAACCTACAAAGATGATGAATGCACCTACTTTTGCCTCAACATTGTGAACAAGCACAACAAATGTGAGTTGTGAACAAGCACAACAAATGTGAGTTGTGAACTAGCACAACAAATGCTCACAAACAGTCGGCTGCCATAATCAATTCCCAGCACACTCTCACTTAGACCTGTTCCTTAAAATTGGACACAAATCTTGTCCAAATGGCTGTCTTCATGTCAGAATTGTTACATGCGTCGTCACAATAGTAATTCCAGTTTTAGCTTTCAAGGCTGATAATTCCTCTATTTAGAACAAGGGCAGCTTCAACACATGTCTGTCGAAAACTAATTAATTTTGAAGACTCTGTGTGAAAAAATACAATAACCTTAAACTTCCAATTGGTTTTAAATTTTCCTTCAGAAATTTTTTTTTATTGAAATTTTTTTTGTTGAAAATTTCAATATTTGTACAAATAATAGAATTGATGTTCAAGCTGCCAGGGTAGTACGGTATGTGCCAACTCAAATCTAGTTGTGTTCATAACTTTCCTCTGGGTACTTTGTTTCTAGTTTAAAACTTTTTAAATACCCATGTCATCAGAAAAACAACAAAAATGTATGAGAAATTTCCCTTTCTACCAAGCTTATTTAAGCATTATTTTACATACACACACACACACACACAAAGTCACCCAACAAGTCACACTGGGAATACAACAAAAAAAAGTTACGGGGCTGTTATAACTTATAACTGATTTTGATCAATGATGAGTTCACAATTTCAGTGTATTACACCCAAAGAAAATAAATACACATACAATGAAATCTTTCATTAAATTTTTTATTTGTTATATGAATTCTGATATACCTCTCTACTGAGGCAGAATGGGACATTTCTGTGAAAGACAAGGTGCATTTCCACCTCAGAAGATCCATCATTTTCAAACAATTCCAAAGGCAATTCACCAGGAAGGATTTGTTCTTATACCTTAAAACAAATCAGGGCCATAGGGAAAAAAAAACACCCTCCTCGACCTGGAGGCACCTGACCTAATTTTCTTTTGTGTTTGTTTGCAGGTACCTAACAAAGCTTCCTCCTAGTCTCTATGGCACCTTACAAATCTAAGGGTGCCTCAAGATTGAAAATATGTCAGTTTTTGACTAGAAAATGAAAAATTCAATCTTAAAATTTTTTTGTAACTAAATGTTCTAGTTTGGTTCCAAAACAATTTTTGCCTTCACCCTGGCCTCAAGCAAGCCAGCCAGCCAGCCAGCATGCAAATGCTGTGCTCCAGGGCATTATCCTAGACAAAAACACACACATGCACATCAACTCATACTGCAGTTGCAGGCTGGCGACATCAAAGGCAGCAGTTGTGTGAGTGTGTGTGTCCAGGTACTTACAAATAGCTCTTACTCCCTAACAGTTACACATCAACTAAAAGTTACACATCAACTAACTTTACACAGCAAGCAAGCAAGCAAAGCAGTTGGTGTCATAAAACATTGCAAAAGCAAACAGTAGTTTTTGTATAAAAACTATGCTACAGAACAAGAACAGCAACAAAATGGGCAGACCACTTACAGAAAAGAGAAATGGACAGAATAGTTAAGAAATAAATAGACAGAACACTGACAGTAAAGAGAGAATGGACAGACCACTTGTTGAGAAATGTCCAGACAGAATTAAGTCACAACGAAGAGAAAGAGAGAGACAGAAACAGAAACGAATGGATTAGCAGCAGCAGCAGCAGCAATGGTAGTCAAGGATTGTGTTTTCTTTCAGCTGTAATAAAGTAAGAGCATCTCCAGTGGTGCTCAGTATGCAACCCTGCAAAATTATTTTTCACATTCAAGTAATACTTTTTACCTTTTTTGCAAACCCACCCATAAAACTCAAACTTGGAGAGCAAATAGGTGGGCGACTACTAATAGCGAACCATTTTGACCCATAATTATTATGATGGGCCAATCAGAAGCACTCTGCAGCAGTCAGATCATAATTATTACACTCATTCTTCAGGTGCACAACGTTACTGCGCCTTTTACCAGCGTCAGCAAACTGTCTGAGCCAAAACTATTTTCCCGAACTGAACCGGCATTGTTTTGCTTTTCTTCATCCAATTTACTGTGCAAGATCACATACTGAGCACCACCACTGAGGATGCTCTAAGTTGGATATAAGTTGCATGGCAGCAGCACCCAACAATAGCAGCTGTTGGCAGGCAAGCAGGAAGTGGGTCCTTTTTTCCAAAGCAAAAAAAAAAAAAAAAAACAAAACAAAACAAAAAAAACAAAACATACAAAAGCAGAGACTCCAACAACACCTACCTCCACATGGTTGGTTGGTTGTTGCTGTTAGGGTGGGTCATGATCAGCTGTCATGCCAACTTCCTCATGCTCTCTCTCTCTTCTTCACTTTTTTTGTTTTTGGGCTTTCTTTTCTCTTACAATTGAATTGTCTGCGACGCATCCACATCCACTATGGTGAAGCTCAATCTTAAGTAAGTAAGCATACTTGATTAGGTCTTACAGAACTTCCTTGCTTCATCATAATCATCATCATCATCATCAACGACATCAATGACATCCTACTTCTGAAGAATCAGTTAAATTTCTTGTCCCTTACTTGCACTGACAGTAGATCCAGCAATAGATTGATTACCTCCTGGTTCCAAACCGACAAAACTGTAAAGCCTGGAGGGATGAGGATTGTGTATAAATTTCGTATTCGCAATTGCCTTCAATTGGATTTTGATCACACACAAGAGGTCAATTGGAGAAATTCTAGATAGTTGAGGATTGCCCCTGTCCAGATTGCCGGGAGCTAGAAATCCTTGCTTGCAGAATTTAGCTCTCTTGATGGAAACAAATTATGGGTTGTTGTTACGAGTCTCAGAAGATTTCGCTAGTACTGGCCGTAAGAGCTCTCGAGTTTCTTCTTCTGTCTGCCGCGAGTAGGACTATCACTGATCTTTGGCACCAGGCTCTGCCTGTGAACAAGAAGACGCGGGAGACGATCTGGCTGTGACGAGGAGGAGGAAGAGGAGGGAGAGGAGAAAGGTTCTTAGCCCCTATTGCTTTGTTGCTTCCTTCCTAATGCATCGTGTGTCCAGTGCTTCGAAAGAGAATTCGAGAAAGGAAGTCGAGGACGGGCGGTTCCAGCAGGGAGGGGTGACTGGTACCAATTGGCAGCAGCCAGCTGCAAAGGCGGGGAACAACACTCACAGCAGCAACAACAAGAATGAAAATATTCAGCTGAGATTCTCATGGGATCATCAGCAGCGGTCGCAACACAAAGTATGTCTACCCATGACCATGTTCTTGCTCGTCTTCACGCTCTGCCTGATGCTCATCCCCGAGCTGTTGGATCCAGATCTGTCCTTGCAGACGCAACGCCATGCCACCTGTCTTCTGGCGGGGTCTTCTATTCCACCCATGATGAGGGAGGAGCAGCAGCAACACAAATTTCCTGCAGATCTGATCAACCCAACATCTCGGAATTCCGCCCTGGAGGAGGAGCTCACACATGAAGAAGGAGCTGTGCGGGGTGCCCGAGGATCATGGGCCAGCAGCACAGGAGTAGTACAAGACGATCATGTGCAGTCTAAGGACATTGTTCTTCCTTCAGGCAAAAACTTCCACTCCCCCACCCTTTCCAATTTTGCACAGATTTCTTTTCCACAAGGGTTGCAGAACATTGTAGACAGATCCTGGTTTGCAGTTTTGTAATTTGTTCCTTCTGGTTGGGAAGGATTTTCATCTTGCAGGTTCCATTTCCAGTTCTCTGTGCACTATCTTCACATCTTGTGCTGATCTTTGTCTCTGCAAAAATCTTAACAGATGGTTTTGTTGATTGTATTGTTATACTTTTTTTTCCCTCCCTTTACTTTGAAGGGCTTCAATCTTTCCTTCAGACAAATTTTTCCAATCCCCTCTCGACTGAGTTCCTTGGACTTATGCAAATTGCTTCTACACATCTTGACCTATGCTTAGGTTCATCAATGTTTCTCATGCCCATTGTTCTCCAAGCCTTGCACATCATCAGATGTCCTGCCCAATGTACCAGAGTTGTGGAATTCCCACTCTAAGGAAACAGAAAATTACATCAAGTATTTGGAAAGTAGGCTTAATGGGTGATTGCTGAACAAATTTTCTGTGGATGGAAACTACCAGGTGCAGACTTGAATCCCTTGCAGTTGTCAGCTGCAATGCAAATCTATGTGTATGACCTGCCGACACAGTTCAATGAGAATTGGCTTGTTGACAAACGGTGCAGCAACCACTTGTTTGCTGCAGAGGTAGCCATTCATCGAATCCTGTTGAGCAGTCCCCTTCGAACCCTGAATCCAGATGAGGCTGATTTCTTCTTCCTCCCTGTGTACGTGTCATGTAAATTCAGTCCCAAGACTGGATTTCCATCAATAGGCCATGCACCCCGGACTATTCATTCAGCAGTCTCTTTGGTTTCCTCTGTGATGCCATACTGGAACAGAAGCAAAGGAAGCGACCATATATTTGTTGCAACTCATGACTTCGGTGCCTGTTTCCACTCCATGGTATGTACATTCTTGTGACCACCAACATAAACATATCTTTGAGCTTCTGGTGATCATCAGACATGCATGTGTCCACACTGCACCTGATGAATTCTATGAGTAGTAATATTAGATCTATATTTCAAGCATCAGGGCCACACAGAGAGGAGACAAACTAACTATACATGATTTTTTTTGCTCGCAATCCTGTTCTCATACCATTTGACTGGCATTGCTCACAGGAGCATTTTGCTGTAGCACATGGAATTCCAGAGTTCATGCAGAATTCAATCATTTTACAAACATTTGGAGAAAGAACCTGGCACAAGTGTCAGGAAGTAGAGAACATACAGATTCCCCCTTACGTTTCACCTTCTGCTATGTCGCCTTACATGCTCCCACCACCACAAGTACGAAAGCGCAACATTTTTGCCTTCTTCCGTGGCAAAATGGAGATCCACCCCAAGAACTACAGTGGTCACCTTTACAGCAGGTTGGCATTCCTGCATCCATCCTTTTTAAATTCCAGAGCAGATAGGGTTTTCCTTTCTGTGTAAAGGCATGATTATGTTGCTGCAAACTCTCTTTTCAAGTCTCACAAGATAAGATGTTGCAAATCATACTGTCAGATTCCTATGCTGCATGGTGTATTTGCATGATTTGGTGGTGGATTTCAACGCAGGCTGAGACTGAATGGTTTGCATGAGTGGAATGCCATGGTTGGGTGTGCAGGGGTGTGCGCACAGCCATATATCACAGGTATGGACGCAATAAGCTGTTCTATTTACGGCGCCAGAGGGCAGAGGGCTATCAAGAAGAGCTCCTGAGATCCATCTTTTGTCTGTGCCCATTAGGTTGGGCACCATGGAGCCCCCGGATTGTGGAGTCTGTAGTATTTGGATGTGTGCCTGTCATCATCGCCGACAACATAGCCCTGCCATACTCACATGTACTAAACTGGAGTTCCATCTCACTGACAGTCAGGGAGGCAGATGTCCCCAGATTGGCCAAAATTCTCTTACATGTAGCAGCCACCAACCTTACTGCAATACAAAAGAATTTATGGAGGGCAGAGAATAGAAGGGCACTGCTCTTCTTAGAGCCCCTTCATACTGGGGATGCTACCTGGCACCTGTTGGATCTTTTGTCTAGGAAAATTGGGCGGTCTCATGATGCCAGATCCCCACAGGCAGTCACCACTGAGAAATAAGCACAGTGGTGGCAATTCCAATTTACATGATTATTGAATGTTTGGAAATTCAAAAACTGTACAATTGTCACACGGGTCCTGTACCCACTGATCTCAAAGAAGCGGCTAACATCAAATTTAGCTGGGAAATTGCATTGATTGAAGAGAGTTGCTTTCATAGAATTGATCAAACAGTCAGAGTTTTTAACTCTTGAATTTTGCTGGAATTTCAATCCTTCCAACTTGTTTTTCATTCTAAGGGTGCATAGTGCATACCCATCAGGAATTCTCATGTAAGCTCCTCACCTATGTTTTCTCCTTTTGTATAGTATTGTTTGGATAACCTGCATGTTGCACTGATTTTTCTTTCTGTTGACTTGAGGGTGGAACAAAGATCTAAACCATAAAGCAGCTTGTTCAGGCACAAAACCAGACTCCAAGATCTTCAGCTGGGTGATGTGAGTGTGAGAGCTGTTTCTGAATGTGCAACATCAAATGAGTGGTACTTGCAAGGAATTTTCTCTATGTTGAAGGTGAAGACAAGGGCCTGAAAGTGGGAAGCACCTCTTTTGGGCATAAACCATATTCGAAAACCTTGCTGGGTGTTGGGGAGTGTCACAGCTATTTTGTAATGTGTAAATTATTCATGTGAAAAACCATGTGCTTTGAAAAGTAAAAGAATTTTTCTTAGGCACAAAAAACAACTTCCAAAATCTTTGACTCAATTTTGTGGAGTAAAAACCGAATTCCACAAGCCCACAAGAATGGAAAGCCTATCTAACCTCCTCCTGTATATCTTGAAGGCCATCAGTGAGATCTTCAGGAATTAGTACACCAACATCCACCATTTCCATCATCATGTTGATTACCTCATCTTTCTCCCCCACCCTCACATGCAGTCTCCCAGCTTCCAAATACATCTTGCTACAGTTCAGCACAATATTCTTGCAATCAATAGACAATAGTGATGGCTCTTCCAGTGTGAAATCCGAACAGATACCACCCAATATTTTCTACATAGGCAAATCTTGAGTGCATGAAGGATGTATAATTTGGTGAAATAAGATGCAGGAAAGTGTCCAGCATATAGATTGAGGTTCTGAAGAAGATAACTATGTTGGAAGCTATAACATTCAGATAGCTATGTTGGAAACTGCGTCCCATTTGTCATCTCTTTGTCAATTCCTGATGTGAACCTCATAATGCAAGGAATTCTGACAAACCCAATTTTAGACAGTTCCTTGTCCAGCAGACCACCCTGTCCAGACTCCTCCAAATACCAACTTCTCTACGAAATTTCTTGCTAACTGCTGTGGGCTCCCTTCACTCGAGCCTTTGTGATTCATCTTAGCATCATATCACCATCGTACACAACCAAACAATGTTCATTAAATATGTTCTGAATTGTTGTTATTTGAAATTTCATTTTGAAAGACCTTCTGGCAGAATTGAGGTGAAATCATTTCAAAATGTTTTAAACATTCATAACCAATTTTTTAGTGAAATTTAACTTGGTGTGTAGCATGCGTGCATGCACAACTGTTTCTACTTCCAATGATCTTGAATTGGAATGTATTGGTAAATAATTATGATATTGTGACAAATTTGAGAACATAATAGAATAGAATGAACCAGTCTTGTCCAGTTACCAAGTTTTATACCCATCCTGTGGATAGCTATAAAGATTTTTTTATTTTCTTATACAAAGAAGGATATGTATTCCAAAAAATAATTCAATTAATTATAGTAGCTAGTTACACATTTATTTTCTTAAAAATTCTTTTACCAGTTATGTATATGTTGATTTTCAAATTTCAAACCATGGTAGATATTCATTAAAGATATGCATATCAAAATTTCAATTCTATTACTTAGTAAAAAGAACTTACAATAGTAGCCCAACTTTCCAAAACAAAAGCAACATGAACAAATTCAAACAAAATCAAAGTAACTTGTGGGGGAATTAAACCCCAGTTTTAAAAAACTCTTCCCAAATGTAGCGCAAGCTCCTTGCCTCACCCACACCCCACACAAAACACAAACCCAGCCCAGCCCCACAAAATTAATCACCATCAACCTCCAATTCTTCAAAAAAATTATGTTATTCAATTAAATTATAGTTCTCTTCTGCCAAAGACTCTTTTTCTTTCAAGTATTGATTGAAATCTAAATTTGGCTTGCAATTAGCATGCAATTCGTCAAGCCAATTTTTCACCATAATAACAATCTGGTCGATATTCTCCACTTGCAAATAGCAATGCCTTAAAACTGTCAACACCCCTGCAAGACTAAAAACATGTTCAGTTTCTATTTGTGAACCAAGGATTCCAAAATTTGTTTTGCAAGGAAACCCACATTTGGAAATTGGCCTTCATACATTTGCCACCAAGCTAATGGATCTGCACATGCAAATGAAGGAATAAAAAGCCTCCTAAATAAAGATAATTCCCAAGTGACTAGTGCTGAAAAAGATTCCTCAATTGAAACCCCAACCCCAAACAAGTTTTCTTCAAGTTTTGGTCTTGCAACATAAATTGTTGCAAAAGTAGATGTACCAGTAATAAGGTTTAGCCAATCAAAGCATACCATCAAAAGAGGAACAACCACCTTGACTCATATTCAAATGTCAATCAAATTGCATTCATGCGTCCCACCAAGTTTTCCATTATGTGCAATGCCTTGAAATGAGGATCCAACATGATAGCCATCATGTTGTGAGCTTGCCTCGCATCAAAAGACCTTAGAAACTCCAAAAGGGTGAAAACACACTACAATGGTACATTTTGGGCAAGAAAATGTACTCGTTTTTTAATACACTTTGTATTATTTTGGGGCCAAATTTTTTTCATTCCATCTAGCATTTTGAAAAACACTAAAATTGGATTTTTGACACAAATCTTCATTCACAATTCTTGTTATCTTTCAAATGATAGTGTTTTTTCAAAAAAAAATTATGTATTCACACATGTACACTTGTTTGAATGAAAAATTGCATCCAAATGTTTTTTGTGAAATCACATGAATGGAACTCTTCATATAGAATTGAAATAAGACAATGAACTCATATGTAATATATGATTGAATATTTCATCAAATTTGGTAATTGTTTGAATGGTTTTTGAAGTATATTTGCACTTTGCAATATATCGGTATGACTACAATTTTTTCACTAATATTATTTTCAATCATTTAATATCGATTTCAAAATGGAATTTTTTTTGACAATCTTATTATTTGAGTTTTGAACTACCTTATTCCAAGTATTATTTGCAAAAAATTGTTTCAATATTAGCTTGGTAGAAGTTCAATACATGCAATTTCGAAAAGTGGTATTTGTGACAACAATTTTTGACCACTATAATGTGCTTTCACTTGAAAAAGGTTTGATTACCTTTATTACCACTAGCTGCATATTCCTATGCAAAAGGTAGATCTCTATTTTAAACAAATAAAATATTTTAGGTCTAGTAGAAAGCTCCAATAAATGAGCTTCCATTTCCATAGTGAAGGTAATGGTTGTTGTCAAGGCATCTAACAACAACCAACGAACCCTACTTTGATTCATCACACATGCCGATACAACAAGATTCAAAGTAAAGGTGATTGCCTCAACAATAACCCACACTTGGGCTTGAAGTATTATTTGTTGTAAAGCAACAGACTTCTATTTACCATAACAAAGAATTATGGCATTCTTAAACTCAAGGGTTTCTTCAAACATGATGACTTTGTTGGCGAATTTGGTTTTCATAAGGTCTCCAATTTTCAATGTTGTATGCCACTTTCAAAACAAGCTTGCTCCCATT
>Ga0116228_10003840_pt1 | contig 13267 bp, 6 predicted proteins | sample S1TSphfallax_2_FD_89694 | JGI IMG/M metagenome (GOLD analysis project Ga0116228, IMG submission 89694) | Host-associated microbial communities from peat moss isolated from Minnesota, USA - S1T2_Fc - Sphagnum fallax MG | ecosystem: Host-associated > Plants > Peat moss > Unclassified | place: USA... | reverse complement strand
GCGTTTTAGTCCTCAAGTCCCAAGAATTATTCTTATGAATTCCAAAGGTGTATATTACATTGTTTAGTGGTTCATTTTAGGCAAATACAACACTCAAAGAATCACAAGCAAATATTTATAAATGATCCATACATATATGGTTTTAAATTCTAAGATTTAATTAATTTAATCTTTGACTATTAAAATTTCAGTTCCTTATGAAACCTTTCAAAATTAAGTCAAGACCCATATTGAAAAATGTTAATGTTAGCTAGTATGGTGAAATCACTTTGAAAATCCTAAAAACCTATAAAGTCCATAAGGATAAAAGCCCAATTACATATTTCAATTATGTATTCATGGGGAACAAAAAATTTGACAAACAAAAAAAAATCATTTCAAAAGGACTTTGGAAAACAAGGTCCAATTTTGACCTTTCAAAAGTTCATAATTACCATTTGGTTAAGGTTTCATTAAAAAAGATTCATAGTTAACTTTATGATTTTATTCTTCAACCCATGTTTAGTCACTATAAACAATTTAGAGTGGAATTCAATATGAATTATTGAATTCCTTAATAATCTGGTTAATTGATTAATCCATATATTTGATTTCAAAAGTTCATTATTCATTATGAATGCATTTTTTTCAAAAAATAATTATACAAATGTCTTCATAATCAAGTTGTTACTCTACAATGAGTCATCATTTATTGTATTTAAACTTAAATTATTCATTATAAGCATTTAAATGCAAAGCACCCTATAAAAATTGCTATTGTGATTCCAAACCCATTCATGTTTTTTTTCATGTTTTTTTATTTTAATCTTCTAGCAATAGGCATTAATACTTATGCAGTAATTATGATTATAGATCATTGAATCCCATTGATAACATTATTCATTTACTTGATGATTGTTGTGTAGATCAATAATCACAATTTGGAACATCCACAACAATTAAGGAGATTCTTGTAGATCAATGATTGAAGCTATTGGAATTGGTCTATACTTTAAAACTTGCACCATAAATGTTCATAAGATCTCATGGTTTGTTGGGATTGGTGGAGCAATGAAAACATTATTTTTGTTTTGGAGAGTCTAGTTACTTATGATATCTTTGAACAACTATTTAATATTGTTCATGGGTGAACACTAAGTCTTTGACTTGGTTGTTGTGGTGTTTCATGGGTTTGTCTTCATCTATTATGGCAACTTACTCTAAAGTTATTATGGCTAGTTTCAAATTTCAAATAACATTATGCAAAATATAAGCATAAGGTATGCAAAAACTCAATCCAACTTGGTGCCTTTGCATATGATGAAAAATTATGTGTGCTATGTTGATTGAAGTATCCATTTATCTATTTGAGTTGAGAGGGAAGTTACATCTAATCTAATATAGGAATGTGCATAACAATTGAGTACGTCAAATTTACAATATTCCTTTATTTGTTGAATAAAATATGTAACATGAAATAATGACATCACCAAAAAAATAAATCATCTTTTTTATTTCCTTTCTCTAATCCAATAGATTGGATTAGAAGAAGAACGCCCTTGAAAAAAATTATATCTGGTTTTTGTATTAGACTTTAAAACATGTATTAATTCTTTTTCTTTTCTATCAGTTAAATACCTTTGTGAAGTAATGTACTTCATTTCTAGGTGAAAATGCATATTAAACCGTTGATATCTGATGGCATCATTTCTCATTTTATATAGAGGCATTTGTTCATGTTGTTTGTATTCTCTACAAGGGTTTGAGGATTATCCTATGTCTCTGCATTAACACCACAATAATGTTAGTATTTTGACGTCTTCTAAACTTCAAAATTATTGTTTTAACAAATTGTATACTTACATGCAAGTGATGGCATAGACACTAATGTGTGTATACACATGGTTTGTTGTTTTTTCCCCATCCAATGGATGTTGAAGTTGTCGCTACAAAATAAGTCATTAGCATCCCAACTTTTTCTTTCTTTGTTTTTTTCTTGTTCATGTTTTCTATCAAATTAGTTGCTTAGTCAAATGAAATATTTCAAGACCACATATTGATGTTAGAAATACCAAAATCTTGATGGAATTTTGAATGGCATATGTTGAAAAAGAAATTATAGTATGGAAATAGTAATAGGATTATTGAACTATACATAAGGCATTTCTTGTTAATTCATTGTCATAGTTTGTAAGTACCTTAGAACATTGCCACTAATGAGTCCTCCAAGCATGCCATTGAACCAACCATTGGAATCTATAGTTCACAATTCTCTTACAAGCTCATAAGTCCCAAAACACATTTAAGGCAGAAAACATGTATGAATGTAATTACACACAAAACATTGATATCATATTTACATTGCCAATGAACTTTTGGAAACTAAATGCTGAACTATGGAAATTACAAGAAAGTTACACATTTAAGTTGTTACATAACCTTGGGGAGTGTTATTGTTGAGTTTTCAAAAAACCATTCAATTTGTTTTTAAAAATTTCAAAATCAAATAACTATTGGGTTTGGTTTTTTGAAGTGAAATAAGAATTAAAAAACCATTGGTTTTGGTTATGTTAAAACCATTAAGGACCTAACCATTGTCTATTTTATTCATTATTTTTAACTAAAATTTGTTTCATTTTATATACATGTATGTTTCAAAAAAGGAGAAATATAAACAACTATTTGAACTTACATTTGTTTCTTGCACAATAAATATGAAAACATCATGTCCAATATAAAAAATGAATTTAAAAATAAAGGTTCAAACAAAATATTTATGACAAAGTGAAAAAACGATGTCAAAAAGTATTCCAAACTTGTGATCAAACTTGGAACTCAAGATATGAATTACATGAGAATTGGACAACATAAGTTTAATCTTTTTTTCAAAAAATGCAATGTTGCGCAATTTGTGGAATTGTGAAACTCATTAACATAGTAGTGACATACGAAATACGAGTATTTTTCAAAGGTGCTCAAAAAGAAGTATTTTCAAGTATTTTTAAAAAAGCATTATAATGATACAAAGGCTTGAAAATTGGCCTTTGTATCAAGTATTTTCAAGTATTTTCAAAAAAGCCCAAAAAAACATATAATACGCGTATGTTTGAAGCGAATTGAGCGTATGTCACTACTATGCTCATTAATAAAAAAAATTACAAAACAAGATAAAACAATTGCAATGACACATCAAACAAACAAAATGGTTGCACATCATAAACAATGGCAAATATCATGATAGCAAACAAGTTGCAATAATGGAGATTTCATGTACCTTTGTAACAAGTGCCATTAAAACAAAAAAACCTTGGAATGCAACTTATGTAGTGTATCAAGCACCATCATACATGGCCACATTGCTCTTTACACACCCACTCCATGTGCAATTATTATCTTTGTTTGACATTGGATCACATATATATGCAATCATGAAATTGGGACTTTGCCACAAGTCAAATAATAGAAACTTATTGAATAGTCCTTTATTAACTTAGGGTGGCATCTTGGATCACAATTTTAATGCAGAAGAAACCTACTTCACTAGCACCACTACTATCACAAAATATGAAATCAAATCTTTGGTTTCAAACATACAAAACCATTTTTGAACAATCACATTAAAAAAGTAACATGTGCATTCTCACACTAGATGCAATACAACATATAGTTGAAGAACAAGCCACACAAAACATAACATTCCAATTAATATACAACCTAACCTTTTTATTTGACATGTGAGTTGATATTACATCTAAAAGAAAGAAAGATTATTACATAATTGGACATGTAGAATAACATGAAACAAATAAGGAAGAACAACAATATGAAACAATAGTTGTAAGAAAAACCATATTAAATATTTAAAAATAAGCCCTTTCACTTAGAAATGACATTATTTCCTTTTTCATTCCCATGCACAAACATGGAGCTCATGATGCTATTATATCTCTCAATGAATACTTAAAATGCAAGATGAATACATTATTTTACCTTTTACATTATACAAACCATACCTACTTTTTATGTATGATCTATGTTAGAAATTATAATTCATTAAAGAAACTTCAAAAACATACTTTGAAAAAGGCATGAAAACATGTAAAATAAAAAATCCAAAAATGATTGAACAAGATATCATTAAACATGTTATTAAATATAATCTTCTTGCAAACACAAGGCATTCTTCAATGGCACAAAACATAACTACAAGACCTTTTATGCATGGTCAAACAATTTTGCATGTCACATTATTTTGTAATATTGATAATTGACAAAATGAGTTCTTTATGTTGGGAACAAAATATTGATATTGAAAAAATTGTAAAATATTTACATGCATCATTAAATTGGAAAGATTGCTTAATAAAATGTGCCATACTATTTCACCAATCGACAATTTCATGCAACACCTTTTATTATTATAACACTTACATTTACTTGGCATTATAAAGGAATATGTAATATGTTATGAAATTCAACAATGTGGTTCACTTCATGTACAAATCATTTTTTGGGTTGTAGAAGATGACATTGAAAATATCACAAATAGAATTGTTACATTTATCCCTACAACATTGGATGAAAATTTATATGTATACAACCCACATATATATCAAATACAAACACAATTTACAATTTTGTAATGAAAAAAAATTCATACATGTGAAAATAGATGTAATTTAAATAAATCAATCAATCAATGTAAATATGGGTTCCCATTCAATATATAGAATCAATAATCTAAATATAACAATTACACCAATCATTGGGAATATTACCGTTCGAGATATGAAAATCTCAATGTTGTGCCATACCATGCATCATTGTTTTTTTTTTATGGAGTTCCCATCTCAACATTCAATGCATTATTTCTTCATATTGGTCTTATTATCTCTTTAAATATACCATGAAATGTGAACCCTATTGACCATTACATTTAAACCAAAAAATTATGGAACATTTAAGCCTACAAAATGTTTCACAAATGTAATTTCAATTCATATCCTCCCTTTATAATCAACAAACATGTTGCTCTTGTAGAAGTTGCACTCACATGTTTACAAATACCATTGGTTCAAAAAAATACAATAATAGAATACATCAATTCAAAACTTTCTCACATGTGTACAAAAATCATCACAAAATTAAGAGTTTTAGGGTTCCATCCCTTAGATGTCTACAATAATTGACTTACTTATTTTGACAACATGAATTTTATTCAATCTTTAACAAAATTTGAATATGAGAAATTATAGCATCCCACTTTACAATGTCACGGTCAAGATGACCTAGGAAACTTTATTTACAAGAGTAACAAATTAACCAAATTTACAAATTTCCATCCCATACACAACATCAAAGGATCTTATTATAACATATTATTACAAAATGTGTCTTTTCAAAATGAAAATGAATTGTTGTTCACATCAAATTTTGAAAAAATAAATGTATGTGAATTTGTTACAATTGCTAATTTCTACCATCATTGGACAATTTACAAACATACCTAATGAAATGTGCAAATATAAATCTTTTAGACATTGAAAAAAAGTTACTTGAAGAAATTTTCAAAGATCATCTGTACCTTGACCCAAAATATACACATCATAAACATACAATTGATTCTTTTTTCATAACAAACAACCAAATGAAATCCAACTTATTTCCAACTTTCACAACACATATTTGTCATAGACATTTCCATCATGCAATTAAATGATATAAAAAAAAAATGTTACATTCCATTATTGAAAACCCAAAAAGTTTGCACATTATCATAGGCACACATGGTAGTGGCAAAACTTTCCTTATAAAATACATCACATAACATTTTCAATTACTTGGCCAAAATATATTATTATTAAGAATGACATGTGTTGCAACATTTCATTTGAGCTCCACTATCATTATAGTATGCATTGCATTTTGAATTCCAACATGAAGATACTTTTTGATCCTTCCTGAATCTAATAATGTCATAGAACACCTAAAAAATGCAAATGTCATAATCATTGATGAAATATAAATGATGATTAACAACATGTGCAAAGTTGAACAATGACTAAAACAATCAATGCATCTTGAAAACATATCTCCATTTGAAACAAAGCTCATATTAATTGTTGGAACCCTTGCCTGACTACCACCAATTTGTAAACATACTATTTGAAACAATAACATATTTTGCAAAAGTTGTCACATTAAATTTGCCCCCTGTTGGAAAACAACAAAACAACATTTCCTATCCATTTCCATGCATCATGTTATAGATCTTGAATACTTGCAATTTCTCAACATCATAAGAGAAAAAAACCAACAACTACAAAAATTCAAACAATTTTATCACAATGTTCTGGAAATAAACAGAATATATGTTCTAAAATGGATGCAACTACAATAATTCTTTGCACATAAAACAAATGTTGAAGAATACACTAACGTTATGTTACAAAAAAAAATTCAATCACAAAAATATACCAACTAAAAATAGACATAAATGTTACAAATATTAAACACTAGTGTGAACCCGGTGCATAATGCACCCCGTCTATCTGTGACGGGGCTTGGCGTTCAGGCCGACCAGGCCTAGTGTGGGGGGTGGGGGAGGGAGAGGTTTGTTACAGATAGACCCGACCTGATTTTTCGCTCACTGCTTCACCGGCCTCTCCCTTCCCCCACCCCCCAAAACCTCCGTCATAGACACAGAAACTTACAGGGAACGGGCATTGACTGGAAGAATTTTCTAGGCACTGCCCACACAGACAGACACCACTATTGCTTTAATATATAAGATATTAAACCATGGTTAAATGACAAGTTTTTTAACCACGTAAACAAAATTGCTACATTGCATTGGCCATGTTCATTGAAAATGTTAATGTCCCAAAAGGAGTTATAAATGGTGCAATTGCAACTTTCACATTTATCATTAATGATCTAAACCAATGTTATAACTATAGAAGTTCAACTAATAAATAACACATTACAATTTCCATTGTGACACATTACAATTCACTTCTTGTTACGATTTTCATGAGGTTTAAATTCCAAACATTCCATCCTCCATTTTTATAAACTTATTCAATTCTATTACATTAACATTGAATTTTTGGGTTGTAGGTACTACAAAACATTTCTATGATAATTACACATTGAAACAAAAACAATTGATCACTTTTGTCAATGTCATGTTATAAACAAATATATTAAACCAATGGCACATTTGTTATATGTGATGCCCATTTTTTACTTTTCTTTATAGTTTTGTTTATGTCTTTTGCAACCTTCAAATTAATGAAAGGTTAATTTCAACCCATATCACATTTTCACTACCACATTTTTAAAACATTAAGCATATGTTTTAAAAATAAAAAACATGTCTCCTATTTATTTCATTTACAAACTTAAAGTTTCAAAAATGAGATTTATTATATATATATATATTTCCAATTTGGAGATAATTGCTCTAGGTGCCAAACAACAAAAATAGTAATATGGATATTTGATTTCAAATAAACTTTACTTGTTTTTACTTTCCTTCAAAATCAATGTTTTAATTAGATCTTCACCTAGAATCAAGAATTACATTGTATTTTAGCAAAATGTTGCGACATGTTGTTTTAACTTATTATTTAAGTTTGACCAAATTTCAAAGAATAATTCCTCAAAATCAAATGTTTTGTTTTTGCCCTTTTTTCAAATAGAACCTTTGTATGAATCACATTAATTTTTTTTTTTGTCAGAATGATGTAAATTTTTACCAAATATGAAAAAACACATTGCTTTGGTTGTAACATATTTTGATATTAAAGTCCTTTTGTAACAAAAAAATGTAACTAGTGAAAACTTCCTTATAAATATGATCACAACATTGCAGTCCAACAATTGAATTCAGATGACTTGATTAGCACAACGATGTGCATCAAAATAATCTCTAGATCCTAATAAGAAAACCTAATCCTTCATCCTAGTGCATGCTCATGACTAGCTAGACTGGAATTTCATGATTTTCTTTGCAAATGAATTAGGCTTTTCTAAGCATCATTATACCCTTTTTATCAACCATGACTACTTGTTACATACTTCTTACAAGGATAAACCCAACAATACTATTTTTTAGAGGTATGGCCAAAGGTCAAATCTTTCAATGTGCATTTAATCTATAGAGATATGTATCTTATCCCTTGACATGCAATGTTTTTATTTGGATTCATGATTTAATGCATCTTAAAACATAATTTTCTACAACCCACCATTCAACTATTGCCCAATTTCTTGTGTAAGAGGTAACCACTAGGTTCATGTATGAACCACTATAAGCAATGCAAACTTTCTCATGTAGACTTAAGGTTGAGATTCAACATTTTGCAAAAATAGTTTCAATATGTAATCTTTCCACATTTTGCACTAGCTCAAGGATGACCCAATGAGGTTTCTAATTGCTTCCTCACTACACATAATCTAACACACAAATTAGGCTTTGGACCCTAAGTTCTTTCCTTCACCAGTGCATGGTTACTACATTGTTGTGCATGCCTATCTATTTACAACTCAAACCACTTTGAATTATCATCACACCTTGACATCAACCCTTCATAGAAAACTTGTTAAGTACATATATTGCACATTTGTTTCAGAAGTAGGTGGGTGCAATGGAAAACAAATCAACAACTATTCAAACAACATAAAAACATTTCTACTAATAATATAATCCACTTGATCACTTAACTCTTTTGTCTATTGAAAGTTTTTCTTCCTCCTTTTATTTTCCATTGCCACCATCAACCTTCAAAGTTTTATCAACGTTCGCACCCATCTCCACCACACAACAACTCTATTGAAATAAATTTTGCATAATTACTTACAAACAACAAACCTTCCTATTTCATTTAACATGTTTTGATGAATTTGTTACAATAATGGACAATTTGGGGAAATAGACAATGATGGAAAACCTTTCCATTATTGATGTGCAGAAAGTTGACAAGAACAACATAAACCTTAAAAACTCCTAGTGTTCACATTGAAAGCATATATGTTTCCTAACAACACTTCATTTTAGTTCACACCTTCTCTAATGAAATCAATACAAATACAATCAATATCACTTGGTAATGTTTTGATTTCAAATTTAATATGGACAAACTAATTGCAAAGATGATTTTACAATTTCAACTTAAACTAAATTATTTGCTTATATGTTATCCCTTCACCAAAAAATAACCACTCTCAAATAGGCCTTCTCCTCCCACCAATAGAAGGTCCCTAAACCTTCTATGTCTGATTTTTAAATCTCAAGTTCACTCCCCTTCATTGTTGGTCTTTGAAGTTTCTAGGTGACGAGGGTATTCATTGATATCATGGATAATGATCTTATACAAAAAAAAGGGGAACATTTTATCTTAAAGTTATTATACAACATGAACATAAGAAGGGTCATCTAGTTATCGAGAATGCTTTTGGCATACTTAAAAAAAATTTCAAGAATTGTTAACAAAGTTAGATTTCAATGTATCTTTCATATTAAATGTGTTCCTTTGCTATTGTCTTTACATAACATGCTTTGGTTTCAAACAAAATCTTGTATTCAACAATTGAAGATAATTATTGAAAACTACATGATATGCATGTCCATTTGAAAGTGAACATGGATAACAAATTCAATGTAGGTCTTTAAATAAAAATAGTTCATACATTTTACAAGCATGAAAAATCTAGAGATCCCATGTGTACAAAATTATGTGTTATACTTGGATGACAAAGAAATGTGACATGACTAGCAAATATAATTCGATATTTAACCTTATCTTGCATCAAAATTTTGATTGTCAAAGTCCATTCAACTTTGTTTTTTCATTTTGTCATGTGTTGCCTTTAGTTGCCAACATTTCTAGAATCCCCAAATTGCCAATTCATGAACATTTAGTTGTTGGATTCAAATTCATCGAGGTTTCATTGTCTTGGTAAAATTCCCTTTAATAGTTATTAGATTCCCCAAGTTGTCCATTGAGACTTTAGTTGTTAAATTTGATTCATTAAGAACCTTTCATGCAAACAAGTTAACATTACTCACCCTTCCACTTATGTTGTCTTTCATAGATACCATGCACATGATTTTCATTGAACCTAGGATTGTTTTGACCGTGTTCATTTACATCTCATTAATGGCCTTGTATTTGTTTTTAAAATATTGTAATTTTTTTTCAAAGATGGTCTTTTGGATTTGACATCACTATTCTTCCATAAGCATGTTTGAGTCACACATCTTGTCGATTGAATCAACAAATATGTAATTCTTTTTTATGTTTTGTCTATTGGATGTTTTTATGTGCAAAATAATAGTTACAATTAACACCTATACTATCCAAATTCCAAGATCCACTGCTTGTATTATGAACATAATTTGTTTTCAATAAGGTTGGTGTTTGAAGTTTTAACACATGAATGTTGATTGGAATGTTGGATTGAATGTGCATTTGGTTGTCATTCAAAGGTTCAATTAAAGGTTTGATCATAGCCTTGGTGAACGACCTTGGATGAACAACAAGTGGTGTTTGAGATGTTTGACCATAGAGATTAATTCCTAGAGGACATACAAAAACATAAAGGTTAATGTTTTTTTTATTGAACTCAATTACACCAATGGGTTGTTTTATTTTTAACTCACCTTTTGTTCAAAATTTCATGAATGATGACACACTTATATTCAATCCCAATGGCTTATTTCTTGTGAAGTCCAATAACATGCCATAGATATTCCTATGAAAAAAATGCACCAAATGGAATGCATCAAACTTGTTTCATGGCCTCAATGTTGAGTATTTTGTGTTGTGGTTAGTTTTGGACATATAATAATGTTTTTTCTTGAAATCTTTTTAGGTTGAACCCCATTTGTTTTTGTGTGTAAGGCCATTTCCAATGTGTTGAGAGAATCTTGCAACCATGTGGCAATCGTGGAAATCTTTTTCCATTTTGTTCTATAATAGTCTCAAAAATGTTTCACATGTCAATTTATCTAATGCTATTATGTACTCATCTTGTTTTGCTTCTATAAATGCAAGAATTTTCTTGTGCTTCTAATTTAACTATCTTGATTTTCTTGTTTGAACTTCAATTGATGCATTTGAATTGATGGTGGTAACTTTGTTTTTTTCAAAAAAAAATTATGGACTAATCATACCCCCAATTATAAACTGGTGGTATTTAGTGGATATGGGACATAATGTGATTCATATTAATTAGTTCACGAGCGCATGTTCACAAGTTTTTTTTTGGAAGGGGGCACATCGATTGACCCATCACTAGTTGTTTTGGGAACATTGGGCATCTCAATATAAATACTTCTTTGGACCTTGATTATAGAATAAAAACAAATGTGTTCCCCATTAGCTTACCTTTTCAATTTATATATATGAGAATTAAACTTTGAGCACACCCTGGGGATAAAATTGAAGTGCTATTGGGAACAACTTGGGGAAAAACTTGAAAATTTGGGGAACTCCATGGGATCATGATGAAAAACATGTTGGGAACACATGGGAACAAGGAAAAAAACAAAAAAAAAGGCCCATCACCCCACACCCAAAACAAAAAAATTGGGCCCATCATGAGTGCATGCTAAACCTTTTCATTAGTTGCATGAAATTTTTATATCCAAAACTATTGGGCACCATTTTTGGCTTGGGCTAATGGTAGGGGCAAAATTTTGGGGACATAATGTTGCATGCTTCTACATTCTATTGTAAGCATGTTGTAACAAAAAAATTCACAAATGACTTGATAATTTATTTGGTAGATTAAAGAAATATTATATACTTTAAGAAATGTAATATGATCAATGTTGGATGGTTACAACATGAACAATTTGATATAATCTAGGAGTAATGCAAGATGGTTACAATTTGAGAAATGCAAACTAATTTTTGACAATTCTCAATTTATGTTATATTTGTCAAAAATATGGAGATGGTGGTTTGAAATGTGAAAAAATTAGTGTTAATAGGAAATTGAAAAGGATTTGGTGCTTTGTTTTTTGTTTTTTTTGAAATGGTAGATGGTTATAATTTGAATAAGGTAAGTTGGTTTTTGGGAGTTTGAATTTTAATCATTTGTGTTATTGCAATTGTCAAAACTTTGAATATGTTGATTTCAATTGTAAACAAATTAATGTTAACAAGAATTTGAAACATGACTTGATGCTATGTTTTCTCTATTAGATGGAAAATGGTTGTCATCCGAGCAATGCAAACTAGTTTTTGAGAATGAAAGTGTGTGATTACAATTGTTAAAGTTGAAGATGGTGGTTTCAAACACATCCATTTGTGTGAAACTACATCCATTTGTCTGGAGCTTTGAAGGTTTTATTGGTTTTCAATTAGCTACTTCTATGATTTATTTTGATAGTTGATTTACTTATGATTTTGTTCAATTGTTGATGTGGTAGCATGACAAATGGAAAGTAGTATGCTTGTTTCTTTTGATGTTCCTCTAATAATAATGGCGGGAACAATATGGGTGTAGGTAAACATTTTTGTGTAGTGATGATGAGCAAGATTGATTTCAAGCTTTCTTTTTACAAAAGTGGAGAAGAACTTGTGCAAGCTTCCCATGCTTTTTGTGGTGATGATGGGGAGGTTGATTACGAGAAGGTTGTTTTAAGATTTTGTTAACATTGAATTACAAGCTCAACTTTATCCTCATACAAAATATTGTATTTTAGATTCCAAATCTTCATTTTATGAAGATTCAATTTTAGTAAACATTGGGCGTAACATTGCCCTATGTGCACAAGATAGCAAGGACACCATGTTATCACTTTTGTTACATAACATTGGATATGTGAATGGGCATCTTGTTTTTTTGATCCTTAACATTGAACTACTATCAATGTTTTTTTGGTCAATTTTGTGATCTAGCCAAAATTCCAATCATCCATTGGAACATTTAAACAAAAATTGGTTAAAAGCTAAACATGAAAATAAAAATTTAAATACATCTTTCTATACTTTTGGCTACTTACTTGAAGCCTATATAGATAAATATTAAAAAAAATCAAATTATTGGCTATTGAAAGTTAAAAAAAATTCATTTTAGCACTTTTAATTATTTTGTTTCGCTTTTGGCTATAAATAGCCAGCAAAAAAAAAAAGCTGCTTAATTTGCACTTAAAAACAAACTCCAGGTGTGAAGCTAGCTCTAGTTTAGCTAAACCCTAAACCCTATCCACTGGAGAACTGCTGCTCCTGCACACAAACGTCCATTTGAGGAGGTTACCTTAAGAAAAGGAAAG
>Ga0116228_10003839_pt1 | contig 13272 bp, 11 predicted proteins | sample S1TSphfallax_2_FD_89694 | JGI IMG/M metagenome (GOLD analysis project Ga0116228, IMG submission 89694) | Host-associated microbial communities from peat moss isolated from Minnesota, USA - S1T2_Fc - Sphagnum fallax MG | ecosystem: Host-associated > Plants > Peat moss > Unclassified | place... | reverse complement strand
TTTAGGTTCCAGTTGGGGGAGGTTTTGTAAGTGATCGTGTCGCTGCTCGGGGACTCGTTCATCAGCTTTGTCCATTTCTCTGTTTGTGTGTGTGTGTGTGTGTGTGTGTGTTTTTGGGGTCCTTTTGGGTCTAGTAGTCGTCTGAAAGAAAGAGGGGATACATTTCTGAGAGAACACATTTTGGGTTGTTGGTGGCGGTGTTGTTGTGTCGTGTGCTTGCTTCTAGTCCCTGGGAACTTTTCTTTTGTTGGGTTTGGGGGATTTTTTTCCCCCCCCTCTCTCTTCGGGTTGCAGTTTTGGTTCCTGTCTGTGTTTCTGATTTGGGTCGTGTTCCTTTTCTTGTTAGCTGTTTGTGTGTTGTTTTTGTTGCGGTACAACACTCGGGTTTCTACTAGTTCTGTTCTCCTCTGGTTGCCGGCCCCGGTAGTCCCGAAACTAGGGGCAACGATGGACGTGAAGCTGGTATGGCATTGCCGGCGACTTTAATATTCCCATTCGCGACATGCTTGTTTCCATCAGCTCGCTTCTGGCAAGTGCAGTGAACAGGGACTAGTAGTGATCCGCGAGGTAAAAGTTCACGGAGTCGAACAGCTGTTCACGAACTTCGCCAACCTCGACTCTCAGTTGTGCAGGCAGAGACAGACAACAACAGGCCTTACAACTCTCCAGGGCGCCGCCGTCGCCGCCGCTATGGTTCTCCACAGTTTCTATCATGAGTAGTTTCTCTTATCAGTACTTTCAGCAGCGCAGGCAGAGTACTCGAGGTACAGGAGTATCGAACGTTTTGGTAAAGCGGGTAGATCGTTGGTCATAGCTACGTACCATGGCATTCAGAAGGGGATCTCATGGGTCCCTCTCAACGTCGAGGAAAAGCGCTAGATCAAATGATGGGTACCGTGCATCTGTCATCATCTTGCTGCTCGTTTCTGTGGTCGCACCTCTCACTATCATTGTGGGCCAGTCCAGCAACTTGTTCACTTCTGGTACGTGCGCGCCCCTCCCAGCCCTTTAGTTGCTAGCACTCTGCAGTTCGCTTCTTGGGTTTCAGGAATATTGTGGCATTGTGAAGTCTCCGGCCATGCAGTTGGGGCGGTGATGAAGACCCGTATGCTGATATCATAGGATTCTAGATTGTATCCATTATATTAGGACCTTGAGGTTCTGGACTAGAGGAAGGCAGTTGTGGAAGATGTTACCAAGCTGCTGGTCCAGATGCTTCTACAAAATGGTTTTGAATGATAGATTACAGTACCCATGTACAGAGCTCCAATGGGTTGAGTTCAGACGCCACATATATCTTGGGCAAAACAATGGCAGTGTGGCAGTATTCATGTGCAGATGAATGTCTTGCAGGTCTGAAAGACTTACGGCATTCAGGAAGTAGCCTACTTGATTGAGCATTCTTGCAAGCTGACTTTTGGCTGGCAAGATGTGCAATCTTCTTGAGAGAAATCAAGCTCTTTTTGACCCATTTCCAGTCAGGAATATACTTGTGCACTTTGTAGTTTGAGTACAGTATCTATGGTTTCTGAGCATAGATCTTCAATGGCATGTGTGCAGGTCGAAGCTACTTTGAGTATGGAACAAATGATTTGGTGAGTTTGCACATCACTGAATGGCCCAAAACTCCTCCACATATCAGGCTCTGCTAATTTGGCTAATGATCTTCATCCCTTGCATGCTTGCATACAGATCCATGTCAATGGATTAACTGTCTTCATGTGTTTTTGGGAGGGCGTTTTTAGGATAGGAAGATCTGTTTTCACATAATCCTTTCCTTTTGAGTACCAGCTTCCTTAACTCATAACTGGTTTTTCTTGTGTGCAGTTGGGAGCTGATGATGTCAAGAGGCGCAGTGCATTGGAGGCTATAGAATCCCTCATTCCCAAGGAGGTATGTTCCTTGACCCTGACATATATTTCAGACTCTTTTGGGGGTCTGGCCTGCTGCTTTACTGATGCTGTTGTGTGCAGGGTTTTTTTAAAGTCCACTTTGATTCTTCAGTCCTACAAAGAGCTCTACCCGCTTATCTATAACCAGCACTTACAACAACAATGATCTGCCTAAGATATTTTCCATTGGTTTGCTAAATATCAGACTGTTGCATATTTCTTTTGTGGTTTTATGTGTTTTGATTGTTGACAGGGGCACAGCAAAATGTTTCCATAACTTTTGCTTCCTTTGTTTTGATCAGGTACTAGATATTGTAGGTGCCAAGCCAGGGGGCTCTGAACCTTTGAACCGGAATATTGTTGGTGGCCAAGACCTCTTGTCTTCTTGGGTTCGAGAAGATGCAGTGGGTGTCAGCCGGCAGAGCTCCAACATGTATCGGGTAGCAACTCTTAAACTTGTTTTTCTGATTCTGGTTTTGGCAAATGCTTGAGGAAAACTGGCACTTTACATCTCATGTGGATGTTCTTGTGTGCAAGTGGAGAAGAGACCAACAAACCCATATTCCAATAGAGTTCTGGATCTAGTTTGTATGCAGGGTTAAGAGCCTTTTCCCTTCTTCAAATATCCAGTTATCAACCCTTACTTTGACATTGAACTTCTGCGAACTGGAGTTTTTTGTGATTATCCACTTTGGGAAACCATCTTGTGATGGATTGTGAATTGGTTTTTAAATGTGGCTATGGGGTTATCCTTGCAATTTCACCATTGAATCTCTCCTGTTGTGTGTCAAACTTCAGGAGCCGAAAGCACTTCTGGAGGATCATAACAAGGACACAAAAGCTGATGGCAAACATGAATCTGGAAAACTGACAGGTAAATGACTCAGGAAGTTTTTCTTGCAGAGAGATTTGTGATCTGTGGCATTAAGATGTGTTCACCCATGGGGTGTCAGTAGAGGTTTTTATTATGAATCATGTTTTCCAATTGCAGTATTTGTGGTGTACAAGACACAAGATGTAATCATGTTTACAATTTTGTGTATATATTTGACTGTGTGAAGCACAGGTGGAGTCATTCAGCAAGTTGTATCTGCCAGTGAGAATCAAAAGCCAGGAAAGAAGGTATGTATTTAATCTTTGATGGGATCTTATGCAGAGCTTTTGATATGAGTCATTGAGGAGACTACTACACTCTACATTTTGTTTAGCTGGTGGGTGTGGATCTCAATGCTTGAATCCAGGAATTCCACTGTGTTTGCTAGAGTTTTGGTTGTATTTCCCCATATTTTCAAGATATTTGCATATTCTTGATGAATTACATCAATGAAGTGTTCTGCAATTTAGGAAGCACTTTGGGGATTTTAGTAATTTAGATGGAAGACTAAATTGAGTGCATTGTGAAATTGTTTATGAATGCAGCAGTTCATGCTAGTCAGGTACATAAGAAAAGGATTCTGACAGCTCTCAGGTTTAACAGGATGCAGATGTGGGCAAAAGTGTTTCGGCCAAGTCTGGTAATCAGACAGAAGATAATCTGGTGCGACAGATGCGAGATCAGCTCATTATGGCCAGGGTGTATGCGAATCTTGCACAGGGTCAGAGTCATTTTGATCTTGTCAATGATTTGAAACAGCGTATCAAAGAACACAAAACCTTTGTAGGGGATGCGAATGCTGATGCTGAACTTCCAAGTGGGTGAGTGTCTATTTGAGGATTACAGTTGTTAATCTACCTGTGATGATTCTGTACATCAGACCCTATCCAGCAGGAGTATATACCCTTTGGAGCCTAGATGTGCATAGAATGTCAGTCAATTTCCTGATGGGTGCTGATTGTGCATTTGGAAGAGCATAGTCGGGGATACTTTTTGTGGAGTGAATTACTGCAGACAATTACAAGGGCCTCATAGATGCAACTTGGAACATGCAGGGCAGAAGAGAAGGTGAAGCTAATGGCAGAGGTGTTGGTACAAGCACAGGAGAAGAATTATGACACTGCCACCATGGTCAAGAAGCTGAGAGCCATGCTCCAGTCAGCCGAGGAGAATGCTCGCATGCTCAAGAAACAGAGCACATTTTTGAGCCAGTTGGCGGCCAAAACTATTCCCAAGGGCCTCCATTGCTTCTCCATGTCTCTGACAGTGGAGTACCACATGCTCCCACTTAATCAAAGGGACTTCCCTCATCAGGAGAGACTTGAAGATCCCAGTCTCTATCACTATGCTCTCTTTTCTGACAACATCCTTGCAACAGGAGTGGTTGTGAACTCAGCCATTTCAAATGCAAAGGTTTGTTCTCATGGAACCTCCCTTTCACCTTGACTGTAGCAGTTGTAGGTAGGAAATCTTCTTAGCTAACCCAAGAGCTGAAAATGTCAAGCTACCCATGAAAGCTTATGAGCCTGTCTGCAGGATGGGGAGTCATAGGCTAGAAAGAGGCCCTTGTGCAGTCGTTTGTGCACAACAGTCACACAATGCCTTGAAATGCTTAGGAAGGCTCCAGTACATTTTTCTAACCATCGGACATTGGTAGCAGGAACCTGAAAAGCATGTTTTCCACATAGTAACAGACAAGCTAAACTTTGGAGCCATGAAGATGTGGTTTCTGGCAAATCCTCCTGGAGCTGCAACTATTGAAGTCCAGAACGTTGACGATTTCAAGTGGCTGAACTCCTCTTACTGTCCAGTGCTGCGCCAACTAGAATCGTCTGCCATGAAGAACTTCTACTTCAAGGCTGACAGTGCCATAACCTTGGCTGCAGGAACATCCAATCTGAAGTATCGCAACCCCAAATATCTCTCAATGTTGAATCACTTGCGGTTTTATCTTCCTGAAGTTTATCCGAAACTGGACAAGATCCTCTTTCTGGATGATGACATTGTGGTTCAAAAAGACCTTACCCCACTGTGGGATGTTGATCTTGAGGGCAATGTCAATGGTGCAGTCGAAACCTGTGGTGCCAGTTTCCATCGCTTTGATAAATACTTGAACTTCTCAAACCCCTTGATCTCCCAGAACTTTGATCCAAATGCATGTGGGTGGGCATATGGAATGAATGTCTTTGATTTGAATCAGTGGAAGAAGCATGACATTACAGGCATCTATCACAGATGGCAGAGCAAGGTGTGTATATTGCTCACAGGTTTCCTGCTTCCAAATTCTGAACTAGTTGCTATCTTACCTGCAACCACTTCAGAGGATTTTTCAAAAAGAATTTTTTTTGCAGACTTGAGATGATGATTACGGGTGTCTATTCTGGTTCCTGCCTAATCTTGGGCATTTGTGTATGTGCAGAACAAGGATAGATTGCTGTGGAAGCTTGGAACTCTACCACCAGGCTTGATCACATTCTACAATTTGACATATCCGCTTGAGAAGTCATGGCATGTGTTGGGGCTGGGCTACAATTCAGCTGTTGAGGACTCAGACATTGCAACTGCAGCTGTAATCCACTATAACGGAAACATGAAGCCCTGGTTAGACATTGGCATGAGCAAGTACAAACCTTTATGGTCGAAGTATGTCAACTATAAACACCCGTACCTACGGCAGTGCAACATCAGTGATTGATTTCTCTTATCCATCATACAGATGATCACAAGATGTCGCTTACATGTAGCAGGAGCTGAGTTGAATCCCTAGAATTATAGCTGCATTTAAGGGCTACCCTTGTAGTCTTGTGATCAGCAGTATCCCTGACTATGAGGTCCATAACCCCTTTGCTCCTTCTGCATGTATAGTTTTGTAGGCAACCTCTTACCCCCTTTCAAATAATTTCTGGTCTTCTTTTGCCTCAGCACTGCTGTGAAACTGTCATCTGCCCCATAGCTTTGATCGCATGTTGAATAGAAATATACTGGCACAGTTTTAGATTCAGCCCTTTGTTTACAAAAGAGAAAGTATGTCTTTGGGTGCATGGGAGGTGTTGAGAAAGACCAAACCTGAAATACAGTTACCAAAATTTATGGAAATTTCCCCAGAAAGCAAGAACTGCTTTGCGCTAACCTGTAGAGTGGTCCCTCAGGTGTAGTGTATATATATTGATACTCACCCATTTATATGGAACTGTTGCTACTTACGTTTGTTGCTCTCTAATTGCATGGCAAGATGCCTATGTCACAATGTTTCAGGTTTTTTCTTTGTTTCTTGAGATGAAGTCTTTCACTCTATCACCAAAAAGATGAAAGTTTTTTGCCAACAAGTGAATGAACCACTGCTGGGGATCTCTGTCTCTTTTTTACTTCCCATGTTGACTGACTTTTCTCACTTCCAGTATCATTCTCCCTAGCTGTAGTAAAACCTTTGTCTTCTCTGTGGGAAGGAACCCATAAACTTTCCTTTGTATGACAGATATTCTTGTTTATTTTCATACCCTTTTGATTTTCTAGTGTAAACTTGACTAATTTTGCTCATTTTTGGGAAAAAAATTTGAAACTTTTTGTAGCACAAAATTGTGGGAAAAAATAATTCATCCCTTCCCAGGCTGATCCTTATATAGAAGTCTTTCTTGAACAATCCTCATTGCTGGTGGTTTCACACATTCTCTCCCTAATTCCATAAAAATGCCTTCAAATTGGATGTGATAAAACATGCTATCTTCAAATGTTATAGGCAGAGCCTCTTATGTGGCCCATTATTTACCTCTTTTAATTGTGCAGAATCTGTCTGTTTGGTCTCTCCCAGCCAGATTCTGCACAAGATATTGCTTGCCTTTTAATACCAATATGTGGACATGCTCCTGCCAATTCTGTCTACCAGCAATGTCCTGCAGGATCCTATTGGGGCGAGCACATAATGCTACCCATTCACTTGGGTCTAGAACACCTTAATGCACAAAGTAGCTTTGGACCTTGTGGTGAGAAATGGGTAATCTTCAAAGTTAAAGCACACTTGTAAAAAGTAGTTAGTAGTCTGGAATTAGCTTAATAGGCTTGAACTTAAGACTCCAGAAGTAGGCACTGAGGCAAATGGTTTGATGCTTCCGATATTCAAAGATTTATTCTAAGTAGTTTGGTATGTAGGTATCTCATTTTATTTGTTTCTTGGTGGATTATTGGTTTCATTGCAAATTTTTAGTGTTCTTGTCAAGTACTACTATAAGTGATGAAACCCTGCCAAACTTTATAAAAAGAAAGCACCCAAAGTGCAAGGACCATAGTCTAGGTAGATGAAAGAGCCCCAAAGAGGTGAGCCACACGGAGGAAAGGGAACCACTAAGTACCGAAATCTCCACTAGTCGCATAAAGCATATTAACTAAAGAAAGGGGAGGTAAACATGATAAAACTCCAAGCCTAGAACAACCCTACCCTGGAGTAATAGCTCACCTCAAGATGGAGGCGGCTTGTGTTCTATGTAAAACCATTAACACTCACTGTTTATAATAGTAAAGCAAAATTGATAAAGGAGGGCCTCCAGTGCATTTTGTTGTTCACATGTTGTTAGCACATTGATGAAGAAAGTTGTTGAATTGTTGGTGATGACACCCAAAAACTTCTGTGGCAAGAGGAATAAACATGTCCATTGGGTAACAATCATAATAAAGGCCTTCCTTCGCTTGAGTTGTCACTATAACAACCACCCCATGAGAAAGAGTCATTCATGACACCAAGTTTGTTCAAGTGGGGTCGATAATGATGACATCAACCAATGTGCCAATGCCATCCATCAATAGAACAATGTCGACATGTTGATGAGAAGATTAAAGAAAAGGCGGTGGAAAAACATGGGTTTGCTCTCTTAAGACAATAATTTTGCATTTTTCACTATGGATGCAAAAACATCCCAAATCACATCATTGGATGTAATCCTTTCCCCACCATGGGCAGAGTAGAGGAGGTGGATCCCCAAGGGGTTTAACGGTTGGGCACATACGTAATGGGTTAGACCAAAAGTCAAAGGATGGGGGAGGCCTAACTTGGTTCACAATGTGGAGGAGGAAACATTTGAGGGCAAATGGAAGCATGGGATGACAAGGTGAGCATATAGCCAAGCTCCCACACCAAGCCCTACATAAAACCTCAAGTGCACTCAATGCAAATTAGAAGACATGTTAGAGATGGTGTTGGAAAAGGAATGGTTGTGTAGTGTTTTTGAAATAGTTTCTTGAAATTAATATATTCCCTTCTCTACAAACTATTTAAATAAGGTATACATGCTGTTGTAATTAGGGGAAAAAACTTTCAAAACAACTTCAAGTGTGCTTGAACTACTTACCCCAAAAGGAATGGGTGTGAATTTAACAAAAATCTAGAAGTAATGATTAGCGCAATTAATGCTCAACTCCCCAAATATGTTGTTGGCATTGGCCTCTACAAAAACAAGGCCTATCCCACCACTAGAAATTGGGAATAAAACCTGTTGATGCACCAAAGGGGCCTTTGGACACTCGAATGAACATGGGCTTAAAAGCCTTTCAAAAACCTACATGAAGGTCAAATTGAAAGATGGAAGCTAATGTTGAAAGCTCAAGAGGGGTAGGAATGCACAAAGCAAATAGGAAGATCTCTACACAAAACATTGAAATAGGATCCCAAAAAAACATGGATGTCCCCTAACCTCGGAAGTAGACATACATAGTGAACATCCTCACCCCAAGCATTTTGCAAAAAAGAAGAGAACAACACAAAGCCAAAGGGGATCCTTAGAACTTTAATGTCGTCCAAAGGGTAGCAAAAATTAGGAGGGGGAGAAAAATTAAGGGGCAATCCAAAAGGGGACCAAACATCACACTTGTGAAGTTGAACATACAAACCCACAATGGCCAACTGGCAAGCAAAATGGCCAAAAGCAAGGGGAACAAGAAAAGTAGAGTTGAGGATGTGAATGTCGTTTGCCAACAAAAAGAAGAAACACAAAAAAAAAAAACAACAAATGAAACTGCAAGGCACCAAAATGAGCTAAAACAAAAATGGGCCCAATGAATGAGTCACCTTAATGTGTGCCCATAAACAAAAGGATAATAAAGAGTTCACCACAAGGGGAATGATGACTAAAGGACAAGGGTAACTGCTAGCAATAAAATGAACTAACAAAAAGGAAAAGTATAAACAATTGGCCCTTTACCACATGAAGCGCTTGGAAATTGGCTTCACATAAGATGTAATTAAATGCATTCACCACATCCACTTGCAGTACCCCCAGTCAAGGCGACATTTAATGTAATTTGAATGCCATGCTCCACTGCTTCAAACCCACCCTAGACTACCACACCAAACTAATGAAACAACAAATGATAACATAATTCATCCCATAGTTAAAAGCATAAGGCCTTGCTAACCATTCAATAGAAAACCTTACCCATTGTAATGGGTATGATGCCACCCAAAAGTGTGGCCAAGGCCAAAAGCCTGATAGCACCAAGGATGCGAATAATGGACCTTGGGAATTGACCCATTATAACATGGGAACTCAGTTGGTGGAGCTATAAGAAATTGCTAGTAGAATTTTTGGGGTCGAAAACATCCTGAAGATGCTTAAAACCATGTTAGAAGGTCCCCTGCGGGAAGATTAGACATGTAGATGAAAATTGACCTAAAAGAATCCAAGGATAATTCTAGGTCTTCGTATGGTTGAAAGTCCACCAAAGAATAGGGCAAGGGGAAGGCGAAATTGAAAGGTGGAAAACTTGCAAAATTGACACGATTTTTGAAGAAGCAATAGCTTGGGCCAAAGGGGTAAGGGCCCTTGCCGCATGAACATACTTTCCAACACACCCTAAAGCCAAGCTCTACCCAAGTTGCCATGAGGGGGGCACACTAGAAGAGGAATTGGAAGGGAGCAAGGGTGCCAAGGGGCCTTGGTCCAAAGGAATAGTTGCAGCAAGTGCTTGCCTTTGAAGAAAATGTTTCATTTGAAGCTCCTCCCAATCTTTTGATAAAATTCGTTGAAGCCAGGCTTTAGTATTTCAATATTTGGCAATGCCACCCCAAGCAAGGAGGACAAGACACCGTTGAAAGAAAATAAAAAATAAATGTTAAATGGCAATGTCGAAAAGGTTTTGAACAAGGCGATCCAAAAATAGACAAAAAGCAACTTGATGTTGCAAAATGAAAGGGATCTTCCAATACAAATAGGGCCGAGGAAGACGTAAATGAAAAGCACTAAGGGGTCCACATCTAACGCCCAAGCTGTAGTAGGGGAGAAGGGGCAAGAAGGGAAGCCAAAGGACAAGAAGAACCACAAGAAGAAAGAGCTTGAAAAGCTTGATAATGCCACTAATGATGAGACATACCATGTCTTGAAAAAAGGGCACCACATCTGGCACACGGGACATCAGGATGCGCCTTGCTCTTGCTGCTAAGGAAAGAAGTGGGTCTAGTTTGACAACCGGCCTGAACGGCTGCACTGAAAAGGGGGTGGGGGGGGAAAGGGGAAAAAAAGCCCCTCCTCAACGGCCCACAAATTCAAACCTGGAAACTTGTAGGAAGAAGATTGCTTTGCTTTCCTTTCTTCCTTCCCCGCCCCTCCCTTCTCCATGGTCTGCTATTTGCTCCCTTATTCCAGTTTGATCCATGCTACTGCCATCATCAGGGGCTTCTAGAACGTTTGCAACCGAGCCCACGCAATATAGTTCAACAAATATCTTCTAATGAACGGCTTGCTCAATAGAATGAGAGCGAAACGTTTCTGCCATCGCTGTAAATCCATCACCATTCTTTTGTTTTCAGTAGATAAAGAGGCTTCAGGTCATGGAAACCAGCTGTCTCAGACACGTATAGTTCTGGATTTTTGCCCCCACGAGCTCCAAAAAGCTCGGGTTTCTAGCTTGTTTGCACACTCCCATTGCAACAACACTCAACCTCCCTCCACGCAGCAAGCTCCAGTGGCCTATTCCCATCAACTCCCCCCACTATAAGTTGTTATTTATGTTGTAAATTTGAGCTCCGCATTGTTTTGCACTACCAGTGACAATGATTAAACTATTTCGTGTGATCATAATAATTTTTTTGTAATTAATTTTAATTTTTCAAAAGATAGTATTTTGTAAATTTCACATTATGTCATTTTGTCCAATTAATAATTTTTTACATTCTTGAATTGGTAGGCAAAATGTCAAAGAAAGTCAGATTTTTTTAGAAAAGTTCACAACAAGATACAAATAAACAATTTTTCTGAAAAGGTGCAAGAGAAACAACAACAAAAAAATTCTAAAATGAAATTTGATATATGACAAATTATAATTCGAAATGACTCTGGAATTGTTGCAATGACGATCACCAAAATACCCATAAATCAATTCTGATGAAACATCGTCACTGGAATAATGTAATCTGAAACACAATATTTGTAATTGAATAAAGAATGATGCAAATATTATGGCAAGGAAAGATCCATAGTTGAAGCCCATTGGTACATAATAGGTTGGACTTTTAAATGCGAATTGATTTTGGTTTTATCTCAAATTCTGATTCAAGTAAAAATCTGTTTATCAATAGACTATCTTTTGATTTGATAGTAGACCAATGTTGGGTTGTGAAACCATCTCATACAGATTGATACTAGTCTTGGTAATCAAAGAACTCACTAGACTAGTATGACCTGAAGCAATAGCAGCCTCACACCAATACCTACTTGGTAGTGGCAAGCACTAAAGAGGTGCAACAAGTTCAATGCAACACTTAGGAATAGGGTTCAAGGCTGATTTTTGACTTGTATGAGGCAGGCAGATGCTTGATATAGACGCTCATATGGTCCTAGTACTAAAGGGACATCTCCTCGAGTCCTTTCCAGGGGCAAGCATTGAACATGTGCAATGAGTTAAATGTAGCACTTGACTTGATGCAATTGCCAGACAATGGCCAACAAGAACATTTATTTTCAATGTTTTTGTTGATTGTTCCCAAACTTTGATGAATGTTTTAACTATATTTCTTGCATTGTCATTTTAAGAAAATTAGATTATAGTACATTAGTTAGAATCACCCCTTGAATCAAAGGTCCAAGGCTTGATTATTTTTCTCAACTTCTCATTTTAAAAAATGGATGGATGAAGAAAATGATGTAATCCCTAGGGAACTTCCTCCAGGAGAAGGGGCCTTGCAAGTTCCCCTGGGGCAAATGGGCCCAAGTTCATCGAGGAAATGTGGGTTACCCATAGAAAATGGGTTCAAGTTTTCTAAGGAAAAATGGTTTCTTTGGGAAAATGGCCCATGCTCCCTCGAGAAAATGTTTTCCTAAACAACTTGGCATGTTACCCCAAGGAACTTTGGCCCATATATGCCAAGAGAAGCATGTATCCTTGGGGAAGTTGAGCCTATTTGTTTGAGGAATTCACGTTTATTTGCATGTTTACCTTGGAAATTGCAAGCTCCCTTCTCCCTAGGGAACTTGTGAAAACTTGGTTAAGTTCCCCTCTCCCTCGGCAAGTTAAAAGATCTTGGGTTTTGAAAAGGAACTTGCTTGAGAAAACTATTTAGAGCTTAAATCCTTTTTTCATCCATCTATGAATTTTTTTGAGAAATTGAGGAAAAGAATCAAGCCTTGGACCTTTGGATAGAAGGGGGTAGCTCTAACTAATCTATTATATTTTTTCTTGAAATGACAATGCAAAAAGAAAAAAAAAAAACACATTCATCAGAATTTGGGTACAATGAAACAAAACATCCAAAATAGGTTTCTTGTTGGGTGTTGCCAATGCCGCATTTAACTCATTGCACATGTTTACTGCTTGCCCTGGTTAGGTGCTTGAGGTGATGGACTATATAACCCTCAATACCAAGCATATACCTGCCTCATACCAGTCAAAAATTTGCCTTAGACCTGACCTAATGCACGGCTTACAGAAATATCCAAAATCATTAACAGGCTCATTTTGCAAAATTTTAACCTAAAAATTTAAAACTGGAATTATTCTGGGGGCAAATTTATTGCTTGCTTTCATGGCAAATTTTTGAGAAATTTTTTTTTTTCAAGGAAAAACTTTGTCCCACATTTGAACACACTTTTTAAATTTTGGGGCAGTTTTTTATTTCCAGTTTTCTACAAAGTTTTTGGCTAATTGACCCCTTGTTTGACAATTGCTAATGATGCTACATAGGAAAACTGAAAAAAATTGGGAAATTCTTTGCAGTGCTTGTTTAGCTCACTATGGTAAGTCAAAAATCTGGGAATTTTTTCAAAGTACATGTTTATGTCAATTTAGATGCTAGAATATTGTCTGTTTATCTGCTTCCCAAGAGACCCAATCGGTGAAAAACATCCAGAGTTTTTTCTCAAAGAAAATTGAAACAAACCCAGTTCAAAACAAAGAAAGAATATTGAAAAAAACCCAAAATAACACCATGTGGTGGTAAAAACCACCGACCATACTGGGGATCGAACCCAGAATCTCTGGTTCCGTAGACCAGCGCCTTATCCATTGGGCCATACGGTCACTAACACC
>Ga0116228_10003838_pt1 | contig 13275 bp, 8 predicted proteins | sample S1TSphfallax_2_FD_89694 | JGI IMG/M metagenome (GOLD analysis project Ga0116228, IMG submission 89694) | Host-associated microbial communities from peat moss isolated from Minnesota, USA - S1T2_Fc - Sphagnum fallax MG | ecosystem: Host-associated > Plants > Peat moss > Unclassified | place: USA... | reverse complement strand
TCCTTGGTCTTGTCTGCTCACATCCTGATCCAGATGCAAGGCCAACAATGGGGTATGTTTGTCAAGTGCTGAAAGGAAACTCTAGCCTTCCTCCTCTTCCTCTCCAGAAGCCCACTGCTTCCTTCTCACATAATATGAATGAATATTGGGATCAAATCATCACATCAGGAAATAGTGAGAACGCTGCTTCAAAATTGCTCTAGTTCAATATATTCTGGATCTCATTAGGTACTTCCACTTTCACAGCTGGAGGTTGAGGCTAGAACTTGCTCGTAAATGCACAATTCATTGTAAGACCCCAAGAAGCTCAAACTTTTGTTGTTGATAGGCAACACAAATGTGCTTATATGCTCCGGGTGACATTTGAATGTCTGTACAAGTCTTGCTATCTAGAAGCCCAACTCCAAAGTGAAATATTACCTGATTCATTCCAGGACTAGTTCATCAATGATATTTTGTTCTAATTCAGCAAGGGTGAGAGTGGACACAAAAGTATTGAGCAACAGTAATCATGCAGTGGGTCATTGAGTTTGGTTATGGTCACTGCAGCTCCTGCAAGACAATTTCATTTAGCAAAGAGAGCTGCAAGCACCATACTTCCATTGATTTCTTAGCCTACAAATTTATGTGCATGTAAAACTCATTGTCCAATTGGTAGGAGCTTACTTATATTCTGAATATGCTTTAGAATACTTTGCACATGAAATTTGAGGTAACTTGATAAATAATGTGAGTAGAAGTTGAATTACAAAATGGGAATGATTTGAAGGAATCCTATCAACTTCAGGAAGATATTATGTGATCAGCAATGATTCTGTTCTTCCAACTTCCACAACACTCTTATGGCAAAGGATCAAATCTTGATTGTAAACTCTTTAGAAGTTTTTGCATTGTATACATCTTCACACTTATTTGGTCTTCTACATATGCATCAACCAGGTTGGACATGTTCCCTACACGCAACCTTCTCATCCAATCCTCTAGAAAGTACTAAGAATACATGAAATGAAAATACTCCTTGTTTTTTTATCAAGCAAGGCTTTCCTTATAAACATTCAAGACTTAATCCATTCATTAAATAACAAATATTTTCAAGACTATGTGCATATTTTCAAACCCTACTGGAAACTTGTCATTTGACATGTAACATGCATATTAAGTGCTCAAGAACATAAAATTACCTCCTACGGATCCATTTCAATTACTATCCAAAAATTTCATATCTTATAATAGAAGGTAAGAATTTGATATCCTCATTGATTTTGAGTGGTTCTCTTTTATACAAGACCTTTTATGGCATTGGAATACCTCATCGTTTTTGTAATGCAACTGCCCTATTCTACTTATTTTTCCCTTACACAATTTGTGTTTTTTTTCTTCTTTGACTATTTATTGATATTTAGATTTTGGATTGTTGTATTGCTTCCTTAACTCCTCATTTTATGGTCCATAATTAGTTAATTAACTAATTGAGTTCAAATGAATACAATTACAATTAATACAATGGAGTTCCAATTTGAATTGGATTTGAATTTAAATTCAATTGAGTTCGAATTCTAATTCAATCAATTTGCAATTGAATTTCCACTAACTTCAATTGAATTGAAATTAAATTCAATTGAATTCCACTTTGGAAAATCATTTTAATTTGAATTCAAATCTAATTTGAATTGAATTGAATTGAATTGGAGTTCATTAACAATGGTTGTTGATTTTCATAATCCAACACAAGAGAAAAAAATCCAAAGTATGTACGAAGGGAAATAGAAAAAAGGAGGCACCTTCCTTCTTTGTTCAACAACTCATTGAAATGCCCATGTACTTAAGAATTGGTTGACTATGTGAAATTGTCAAGTGGACAACTACTAATGAACTCTATACTTGTTTTAGACCAATTTTGATTATTATCATCACTAGAATTATTTGTCAATATGATCACAATGCTTAAAAATGAACCATATTTTAATTAAGAAGCCCATGTTAATGGTATGTAAATGGAACATAATGGGGGAGACATATAGACATGTTACAATATTTGTTAAAAATAACTAACAATGACATTGTCATCCATTTGAAATTGGAACATATCTAGATTTCTTTTGTTGTTATCACCATTCATTGGTAAGCATTACATATCTCTACTTAATGTATATATGTGTGATTGTACAATCACATAGACTTAGATGGAAGCAAAAGAAGAAGATATTATGTTTACTCCTTGAGAATGGGAGGGCTCTTACACCTACATTAAGTATATTTGGTTCTTTTAGTTGTAGGATCCTAAGAGGAAGAAGGGTGAGTTATAGATACTCCTTAAAAGTGAGAGTATCTAAAAGGAGTATCTATAACACTCCCTTCTTCCTTTCAATGAACTACATATGTTTAGGTTCATGATCATTTTAACCTCATGCTTTATGATAGATAAAGCGCATAGGTGGGGAACATTTCAAAATGTGAGGTCATCAACTATGACTAATGATACTATCTTGGAATATTAGTCTACACAAACAACCCATGTTTATGGTTTAAAGTTCCCCCCATTTATCATTTCTATGGGATATTATTTGCTTGGCTAAATTGCAAAGTTGCTTTGCATTTTCAACAAGTCCATCTTGTCAAATTACCAAATTCCCATCCATTTTATAAGTTTGCTAAGTTCAATTTGCTTTATCATTAAGTTAACCAAATTGTCAACCACGGCTTGCCAAGTTGCCAACTTCATGTTACCAATGCTACATTGCAAACATATTGAGACTATAAAGCTATTCAACATGCTTTGCAATGTTCCAAGTTACCCAATATATTTTCTGGTGTTAAATCTTGCCTAAAAATGTAAGGTTATCAAATTTATCAAATTTTTACGGTGAATTTTATGACAAAATTTACAACGTACAATCATTTAATGTTCCCATATTACAATCCTACATAATTTCCCGACATCTGTCATTATTTGTCCATTCACGATTTATGACCGGTATTTTTCTCCTTCCATGTATTGTATTTTTTGGATTATATATGTTGCTCTGTCTAGAGCGTGAATCTGCCCATATTGAATGTTCAACATTCTCCATATTGCAGACTTTTAAAAGTGCACTGCAGTTCCACAAAATTAATTTTCTCAAGCTCGTCACGACCTTCGAAGAGACAAGGTTCTAAGAGACCAACAGCCAGTCCAACCAAGTATTCGGAATTTAGGCAAAGCACTACCTTACAGTAATGTAGTTCACATTATAAGAGTTGGAAACGTTCCACAAAGTGTGTATGCGTGAGCCCCTCAGCTTCTTCAATAGTTGCACCCATTGCAATTTAGGTAAGGTCCTTTCACACATTGTTGTGCCTATAAGTTTGAGTGCTAATGGAACACTTGTCACTTCTCAGCCGTGCACTGTGCCAATGGCACTAATTTGCATGATTCATTGACTGGTGATCTGAATGCATGCACGCAAAAAAGGCTAGAATTAGCCTCCTTCGAAAAACAGTGCTATTTTCTTGGGTTATGGGTGAAGTTGCCTGTACAATAGGGACTAGTTTCTAATGTTCGATATTGTGCCAATTTTTTTTCCCCTACTTAAGTGAAGATAGGGAAAATGAATTATCTAAATTTTTATCAAATATCAAAAAACTACTTTTGTTTAAGTGATTGAATAGTTTGCATTTAAAATCGTCTACAATCATTGTAATTTCTGGTTGGAGAATTCGCTTCACATTGCAAGTGTGATATTTGTTGCAAAGTGAACTTCAATCATCTATGAACACCCACATTTTCGTATTCATTTTTACATGATGGATATGCAATACATTTTTTCAGTTCAAGATATTCGTGCATTTCAGAATAGTATGAGAAGTAAATTCCATGCCAATTGTTCCTATGAAAAGGATATAATAAAGAACTGTTCATGTAATAGTTTAATTGTCATTTTCATCCTATTTGCATGCCAGAATATTAAATTTGATTTTTTGAAGGTTAGTGTAAATAGTTGAGAAATTTGGCCGCTTGCGTGGAACAGGAGCCCAACATTGCTTGATCAGGGAAAGTAATTGTGCAGGGTAATTCTTGTCTGAAGGCAAAAATGGCCTTTCATTTTGTGGTGAACTAATTCTTTCAAGCAATCTTACTGGGGTGTAACCAAAAGGGTACAATTGACCAGACAGAATTTGTGCGCACAAGATCGCAAAGCTATAAACATCAGCTTTTTTGGGAGGATAACGTCTTACGTGTCCTTCGTGATCCTGAAAGGCTTCTGGTGCCCTCCATGTTGCTGCTCCACAAATCTGAGAGTGCAACATAGATGAAGAGGTGTTGACCTTTGTCTTTGACATACCAAAATCGGCCAACTTCACTTCCACATATCCATCAGCAGAAAGTTCAGGGTTTGTGTTTGGACTAACCAAAATGTTATTAGGTTTAAGGTCACGGTGAACAACCCCTTGTTCATGCAAGTACTCCATGGCTGAAGCAATCTGTAACATAATATCAACGGCTGCTTGAGGTGTGAATGGCTTGTTTGAAGCCTTTCGTTCATCAATATACCTTTCAAGATTTGTGGGCATGAGTTCCATCACAATTGAACACTTAGTAAAATCTTGATGGAAACATACCAATTGTACAATATGTGGATGGTTCAAGCGAACCATGACTTCAACCTCATTCTCGAAATCACGCTTTTGTTTCTCACCATTAAAGGGATTAAAAGATTTCTCAGCACATAGCATCCCAAACCATGTGTACTGAGAAACTGATCCGAATGAACCCCTCCCCAAAAATTCTCCTCGCTTTGCTTCAGGATCAGAGGTCAAAATACACCATGGAAGCAGCCCCTGTGGTACATCATGGACATTCATGACATTTTGCACTCTCCATTGGAGATAATCTGCAAGGTTCATCCTTTCTCCTGTTCTAGAACCACCTGCATTACTCATCATCAACTGCTGAAGCTCTGCAATGCGTGGATCCCATAACTCTTTATTCTTCTGCATATCTTGTGCTTTGAGTTGCTCCAATCTTGAATGAACAGATGTCCATGTCCCATAATCAATGCTTTTTCTGAACAACCTTGTGCATGATTGCCAATCAACAATGACAGCAACAAACGCGCTTCTGTTATCCATTTGCACAAGTATTGATTTGAGATTCAATGGGTCATCACTGCAATCTTGCACAATCAAGTCTGCTTTCTGTACAATGCGGAACAACTCTTTGTAGATTGGATCAGCCAAAGTTGCACAACTCTCCTCTATGAGATAAGATTTGCTGGTCACTATAGTCTTGACCATATACTTGCACTGCAACACATTCACCTGCAGTTTCGAATTTTGACCAAATGTTCTTTCATCTAGGGAACATATTGCTGTTAAAATCCTTTCCTTGAAGACTTGTATGTTGCCAGAGTTTGATGAAGTTGCTTGGAATATGAAAGTATCATCAGCACCTACATAATCACAATTCAAAGTATAAGATGTAATATCCCATCTATGTGAAAGACTCATCACAAACACACTATGTTAAGTTCTGCAACAAGTTTTAATGAAATTCTGCATGTGTGCAGAAAGGACTTCAGCTCATCCTGGGATGAAGTGTGAAGTCCTTAGTAATGTTCTGGCAAAAATAGGTCTTGTAATTATGATCCACAACAGTGATTTTCATTACTCCACTTCATGTATGATTTTCAATACTTCATACATAAGCCAAACAGATGAAAATAGCATGAAGCATATACATGGAGTACCATCTGGCTGCAGAATTGTGTTTGCCTCAGACTGATAACCTTCCGAAGTATTCTCCGGCTCAGAGTCCATGTCCTCCACCTCTTCTTCAACTGATGGCACAAACCAAGGAACTATTAAGAATGAATGTCGCTCTTAAGACATGAAACTTCCATACCTCAAAGGCATTTTATTATTACAGGTTTGAAGGAAAAGAAAGTTTCCCATCACAGGCAAACTGATGGAACACTGAGTGAGACATGTGGTCAACTAGGACAGAACATTATCCTCATACCTTTGCTTGAACTTTGGTGCACCATTCCTGGCTGTTCCACATTAGGTTTCTGCAAAGCCACATGCTCGATTGTATCATCTAGGATGGAAGCATCATTGGTGTGAAATATAAATCAAATACATGCACACAAAAAAGACTCCAACTAATCTCCTTCGAAAGAGTCATATTCTCTTGGCTTATGTGTGTAGGCTCTTTCCAACAGAGACCGGTTTCCCCACTGTAGAAACCAATTTTAATGAAATATTGATCAAACTGGGTTATTGAAACTCACCATTAGACAAGTAATGATAAATCGTAGAAGCAACATATAGCTGCTATCATCTACACTTGCGGGCTTGCACACCTCCATGTGATTGGCATTCTCAAGCCTGTAAGCATTATTTGGTGCTAATAGTTGTGCAGAGCTAAAATCCACCAAAATTCCCTAGTCCAACCACAAGACCAAATTGCACATGTCAGCACCTGACAACATCATATCATCATGGGTGTTTGGTTGCAAGAAATCTATGTCATCCGAACCATACGTACCACTTGCTTTAGTGACCTGCCCTCACAAAAAGCAATTGTTTTGATGTTGTTCCTATTGACAATGCCATCAAAATCCACTGATAATTCTTTCATATGTCGTTGGCAGTAGTCATCAGTTATTTCAGTATGTCTATATGTCAACAACTTGTTCACATATTCAGCAATATTGCATAATTGAGCATGTGGAACAGAATAGAAAGCCACCCCTCTCAGATTCCTCAAAAACACTCCCGCACACTGCATTATAGCATTGGACACCGCATGGGCAGGTTTTAGATGGGATAGCCTCCACACTTCTACAACCAAGCTCTGTAACAGTAGGCCTCCAAAACTGTGCCCTATTAACACAATAGGATGATTCCATTCATACCTGTAGAAAACACATTTACTTGCTGTGCTGAGATTTCAGGAAGTATTAGTGTTATGTAAACATTGAATTTGTGTTGTGTAACTGAAATGTCATCAAACCATCTAATATTATGTAAAAAAACCTTTCCACTATCTTCCTTGCAGTTCCAGAATCTTCCAGACGAAGCTTTCTATCTGGATTTTTAAATATCAGGATAATTCCATTCATGCTATGTTCATTTTAAGCGTCAAAGCACCATTTACAGTTTTCCGATGTACATTCACTAATAAGCCCACAGCTTATCGGTACAAATTTAAGATGACGCTACGGTCAGGCTACAAATCCTGTGACTGGAAAAATTAGACATTTGTAACTAAAACCATTTTATTGGCCCAATCACGGTCCGTTCAGAGAGGTGACTCGTACCTAGAACTCATAAGACTTTGGATGAAGTTTCGGGCAATGCCCGATACGTTATGAGCGATATCAGCGATAGGTGCATCGTATGATACAGAGATAATGCGCACATCTTGCCCCAAATCAATAGGTAGCCAATCTGCAGGCCAACATACAGCATCATTCCCTCTTTGTGTCCATGTACTTTTCCAAGCATCACCAGTGCAATTTTCAGCTAATTCGTGCCCATGGAAAAACACCACATCCAACGTAGTCCTTTGCTTGCGACTATAAGGCGGCGGCCATAATTGATGCACTGGCCAATAACTCTGCCAACAGAATTCCACATTCAAAACATTGCACAGCAACCAAAGTCCAAATCACAGCACCAGTGAGTATCAAAATTTGATGAGGAACAGGCAACCAGTACAATGGCCAGTTTAAATCAAAACGCTTGGAAATAAACTAGCATCACAGACTGGACCATGATGGAAATACTCACAGAACTAGCAGCCATGATGATCGAGATCACTTTACATAAATCCTTTATATGGTATAGCCCTGGATACCCTGTGTCTTCATAGAGACAATCATTGTGAAAGTGCCATTAAGCTCATCTTTTAAGAGATGAAGGCAATCCAAAAATCCTTACTGCTTGGATAAGTGGTTCTTATAACAATTTGTTCGAAGCCACCATACAAATGGTGGTCCCACTCTTATGAATCCATTCTTTCAGCCACACAATAGGCGGAGGAAATCCCTGAAAACATTTTCGGATTTCAATAGGATACCCTGTTGCAAATTGCTGAAGTCTTGTCTGTAATCAAGACAACAATAGAGAGCTACTTCTAGCTATATAACCTACCCACAAATACGTAGAGGAAACCACTCCAAGAGCTCTGCCAGAACATTATACCCAGAAACCGTGAGAAAACAGTACATAACGTCCTATTCAGCTGTTGATTGGATCTGCTGACGTAATTACTAGACAGTTCCTGACTCTTAAACAAAGGACTACTCTGGCGTGATAAATGAGTTCACAAACAATCAGACCCTGGACCCCTAAAACCCAAACATGAGTAGGCACCCCGGAAATCATGGATTCTATGAAAAATAGCTGAAATTCCTCACTCTTAAGCACAAGAAAAACACAGACATTGACAGATGGCGCGCGAACAAAAACACAGTAACTCAAAAAATTTGGCACATATAAAGGTTGAATCCACCTAATACATAGGTGACCATGAAATTATTTTGGGTTTGACTTTTTGTAAGTTTATAGTATCTTAATTTATAATAATCATAAATGCAAGGATTTAAATAGTGGATCATGGGTAAAATCATGCCGCATCCATTACAAGATGATTACATACCATAGCCCAATTGATGAACTTAGTTGCTATTTTCAAACCATTGGAACACAAATTCTAAACAACCACAATTGGAAGAAAGTTCAAGATTTTAGAAGCCTCATATGAAGAATGCACCTCTGAAGAATACCCCACCTCTGCCCCACCTTCCTGCTCCATCAAATGTTAAATTAAAAATCCTACCAAGTTAAAAATAATTATGCAAACATTATATCTCTGGAAATGTAAATATATATAATTTCACACATTATTAAACTAAGTATATCATCATTTAATACATTATAAACTAAAATTTACCTAGAAATAATTTACAAAGACTAAACTTACATAATATTAGTAACTTATATTTGAAACTTCAATTAAAATATTTTAATTTGCATAGAAATAATATCCAATTACATGCATTAATAAAATATAAAACGTTAATAACTTATCTTTTGAAATTTTTACTCTCATTCAAAATGAAATTTACAAAAAAATTGCATTATACATAACCATGGGTTTATATATATGATTTGAATTATATATATATAATCAATATGTATATATATATGATTTGAATTATATATATATAATCAATATGCATATGTTCATATAATGAATCTCAAAATTAATATAAAAACTTTGAATTTTTATTCAAATCTGAAAATTGATATTTCAATTTTGAAAATTATTAATTGAGTCTAAAAATTGACAGTACTTTAAAATCATTGCAATTATTTCATATAAGAATTAATTAATACATGCATAATTGTTTTTTAATTGAACATAATCATTCACACTATGTAATTTATAACTTCAAACTTGAATAAAATTTTTGGAAAAAATATAGTGTACTTAAAATAATTATTTTACTGATTTTAATTTCACGAATTATTATTATTATTAAAAATTATGTGATTAATCATTTATAATAAATATTCTATAATAATTTTATAGTAATTATGAAAATTAATGTTATGTTTAACAAATTATTGTATTTATAGTTAATAATTACTAAGAAAGAAAAATTACTTGACCTATAATAATTTTTACAACAATAAATGTAATTATATAATAAATAATTTAATTATTTGAATAATGTAAATTTACTTTCTAATATCAATTATTAATTCACTATTTATAATTTTAACATAAATATCTAAAATAGTTAATTTTTAAATTATAATCTTTAAATTACTTTTACATTAATTATATCATATAGAATTCGATCAGATTCTAACAAGTAATAAAATATTTTAAAATGTTTTAATCATATAATTATTTATGAATTATGTATTAATAACTTGTGAGTAATTATATAACTATTTGTTAAATATTAAGAATTTATTGCTTATTTAAATAATTGATAGTGAATAGTGAATATTTGTAGTGTATAATTTATAATTTAAATACATTAAAATTTAATCATTATTAATTACATGATTATATAATTATGTAATACTTGAATTATTTAGAAATCTAAAAACTAAGAAAGTAAGGCATGAAGAAAGTTTCGGAATTACAATTTAGTTTATGAGGACATTGCAACTTCAAAATTTATCCCATATTGTTTGTTCTTCATTCCTATTTTGAACATTATATAAACAAGGGGGTTTGGTCATTCAATTTCACATTAAAAAATTTGTGCACATGGGATGAGATAATCAAAAGGTTCAACATAAAACAAAAAAAATAATTATGCACATTTCTAAAATACTTACCTTCCCAACCTATTTATCTACTTAACTAAGTAGGTACTTAATTTGACCTACCCACCTAGGTCAACCTACAGACCAACTTACCTAAATACTTAGCTATATGAATAAGTATTTAACCTAAGAAGGTAAAACTTACTTACCTTCTTACATTGGGTCATGTGTCATAATATAATATCATGCAAATATTTGAATTGAATGTCCTAGATTATTTCAAAATAATAATAATAATATTTTAAATAATCAAATATTAAGACATGTGGCAGCACATCATTTGCCCTCAATTGTGAACAAAATAGTTGCATCTTAGTTGCATGTGACAATACGTATACAATGGAATCAAAGAATGAAATGTATTTGTTGATTTTTTCTTTCATATAATACCTTTTATCATTTGCGGCTAATTTATCACATGCGATTTGTTTTAGGCGACTAAAGGGATTTTAGTTGCAAAATGTCTCTTGCGACTAAAATTTAGTTGGAAAAAATACTAAAAAATACATGTTTTTCTTATAGTGTATACTTTGATTAATTTTTAGAAACATGCATTAAAATATTATTAAATTATAGATTTTAAGTTTTTATTTTTTGAAATGAATACACAACTTTAAAAGGGAAAAACATAAATATGTACATCATTGAAAAATTGTTAAACATGAATTTTTACAAGCTCTGAACTTTAACATTAATTAATAAATTTAACATTAAACCTTAAACCATTGTACCATTAATGTGACCAAATTTTCATTATGTTCATTTTTATATATGTTATATCATATTGTGAGATGAATAAATTAATTTTGACAACATGAATTTCATGATATATTCGAAAGGAATCAAATATTTGAAAAATATTTTTATGTTTCATGGTGAATACAAATATCCCATGATGATGTAGGTATTATATTTAAACTCCATAACTTTGTTAAAGTGATCTTCTACCATCAATGTGAAGAACTTTGATATACTTTCATTCACTTGAATTAATATGGAGGGCATGTTATATTGAACATGAAATAAGTATTTTAAAAAAAAATCCTTTTGTTTCATGGTTTAAAATATTATCACGATATGATGCAATTCCAACTCTCCTTCTAAGGTTTGGTATGGATATGCAATACTTTAACAAGTTTCAAAAAATATGTTATAGAACCCAAATGATTTTTGAGATACCATAAAAGGGGTAATGCATGTGAATTGAATATTCTTATGCATGAGCAATAACCCTTTGGTAGTTTAGACCAAAATAATTTAGCCCATGTTGGTAGGGTTATACATTACCCTTCCAAGTTTGAAAAAATATGTTATGGACCCAATGTATTGTTGGGATAACATGTAAGCTGCATTATGTAGTTTTGAGCATGAGTTATACCCTTCCAATAGTGTAGACCCACGTGTTTAATTATTGAATACCCTAATGATGGTATTGGTTTCCTTATTTTATGAAGTACAAAATTCCTTCCCTTTGGCCCACCTATATAGATGAAATGAAGACAACATTTGCCAAAACATAAGGGATAAAAGTAGGGTGCAATAGGGAACTCTTTGGTTTGACCATCCCCCACCCCCCAAACCCAAAAAAATTGAAAGCCAGCTATCAACCATCCAAGTGGAAAGTGAACAGTGGACAGTCCACTCTCCACACCAAAGTTCAAACACAATCTAAAAAGAAAAAAACCCGCCTACCGTGCACCCACAAGAATAAAAGGAAGGCCCCTTCACTCCATAACACCCCTTCACTGCACGAGACCCCTTCACTTTTCATTTGTTGCATGGAAATTTTATTCCTAAGATTGGCTACCACTATTTTTGGCTTGGACTAATAACACTTCCTAAGAACACCTTACCTATTATGTCTTTTGATGTGAAAACTTAGCATGTGTCATGAAAACATATTTCCATATCAAGAATGTTTGACCTAGAGTGAAGTTTTTTTAGATTTTCACAAAAGGAGCCTAGTGTGATTTTTTGTTGAGGTGGGCTAACTTAGAGCTATTCCTAAACAATCTATTCCAATACACTTCATTGGGTAGTGCAGTGTGACAAGAGAGGTTGTTAGGATCATTCAAGTATTGAGGCTTCTTTTGCAATTTGATAGAACTTGCACATATGTGTCTTGCACAATAGGTTCTCTCACCCCTAACTCGCCGTGTCTTGCAATATCAATGTGCATGCACCTTGGTAAGGTGCTATTGAATGCTATGCTTTACCCATATATGAAAGTAAACGATTGAAAGACATCTGTCCTTAACATACTTCATTTTGCAACAAGTTCTGGAACTGATCTTGAAAAGGACCTCATGCGTTATGTCAAGTTCCTTGCCTCTATAACTCTTAATCATCCACCAAAATCAACATATCCTGTAGTTGATTTTGGTGGATGGAAGAGAGTTGTTGGGGGCCAAATTGTATGGAAAATGAGAATTGTTTTTGCCTTGAGTGATGCTGACTTTAACCCTCAATGGCATTGTGAATTGAAAGGCTAGCATCAGCCCCATCATGTAGGTCTTCCAGCCAAGAATCATGCAATGCATGATTTTGTCGGGGGAAAATCAAAAGCCCCACAAGTTGTATTCTCACATGTCCTAAATATCCACAAGTGGGGACAGACTAAGCCCAGTGTAAATAAGGCTGAGAATCCCAAAATGAAGGCTGGCCATGGCACACGGTGGAAAATCTTGCCAATATTACAAAGACTTGGTAAGTTACGTCTGATGCGATAGGCTTTCCAGGAATAAGGGCTCAGAATAAAGGCCTGCACAAGGTGGAGCTATTGGGGTAAAACTAGCAGGAAAGAAAACAAAAACACACACCTTTTTGCCGACAAGTCCCAAAAGTCTACAACTGGGGGATAGCCCCATGAGCCCAAGGTAGATATGAGTGTGAGAATCCAAAAGCCTTGAAATAAGGCAGGCAAAGATAAGGGGGGAAATTTTT
>Ga0116228_10003837_pt1 | contig 13278 bp, 12 predicted proteins | sample S1TSphfallax_2_FD_89694 | JGI IMG/M metagenome (GOLD analysis project Ga0116228, IMG submission 89694) | Host-associated microbial communities from peat moss isolated from Minnesota, USA - S1T2_Fc - Sphagnum fallax MG | ecosystem: Host-associated > Plants > Peat moss > Unclassified | place... | reverse complement strand
TACCTGCAGAAAGTAGTGCCTGCTGGGACTACTGCAACTGGAGTGAACGGAGTTACAATCTACCCGGAAAAGCTTGTGCACAGGATGTGGAGAGCAGAATCGAGAAACGGCAGAAGTGGAGGACGAGATGGACAGTAGATTGTGTGTGAAGCACAGAGGCAAAGAACGAACGATCCCAGGAATGAATCTGGTGATCATGTTGCCATGGCCGCGCCCTTATGATAAAAATATAATGAAAAAGCTCTTGAAGAGTGATGAGGTGTTACGCATTTGTCAGCAAGCAATCGCCAACGCAATTGATCGTGTCTTGGATTTCAACCTACGTATCTCTGTCTATACAAATGCTCGGTGATGTCGGCTCCAAAATACAGCACTCGTTCCTCTTCTTCTTCTTCTTCTTTCTTCTTCGTCCGCGTGGAAAGCTTCGGAAGTTTGCTCCAAAAGGCGGAGACGATGCTCAGACTTGTAATTGTTGCTTTCTTCAGAAACATGATCTAGCACCACCATCCCTGGTGCCACCCTACTATCAGCCTTTTGTTTTTTGGCTACCTATGTATAGCCAAAAATATGTATTAAAAGTTAAATGTTCTAGGATCAATTTTTTTTAACAACATAGACTCGTAATTGTTGCTTTCTTCAGAAACATGATCTATGTTGATTTTTTTTGGCAATACAAGTGTGGTGATGGAGGTGTGCAACATCAATTCCTTCCCAAACATCATTAGGTTGTCATTGATAGGGTGCTTGAGGTATTGTGACGGACATGCTCAAACAAGACAATTAGAATTTATTTTTTAAACATTGCAAAACATTCAATTTCAACCCTAATTTTCAACATAAAACTCTAATTAATTCAAGATTTTCAAATTGTGCAGTGTATGTGAACATAAAAATGCACTTGAAATAACTTGCACCTATATTGATACTAAGGTAAAAATCAATGTTTTGTGGGTATATTGTTTTTGATATATCCTAGGGTAAGGGTACATCAACACTAATTTTTTTCCATTAGCAAAAGATCTAGGTATATAAAATTTGTGATTTATAGTAGATCGGTAGGGTCTAGGTACCCCATGTATCATATACACTTATTTGGGGTTTTAAAACATGTATTAATTAATTAAATAATTTTTTTTTAAAAAAGGTTAAAAGAATTGAAAGTATTGAAACAATTTTCAAAACTCCAAACCCAATATGATCATGAATAAATCCCATGTTAGAATGCAAAATTCAAAGTGTTTGATTCATCCTTGAATACAAAATACACAAACACATAGAAAAACTTTTATTTTCTCAATGACCATGGAACTCAACTACCTAATGCTAGACATACACACACATAGAATGTTATAGTGAAGGAAATTTGTGAGGCTTTTGTGAATCAAACGTCCAATATGTGTTTGAGATTGATCATTGGTTTGTTGACCCCACATTCCAACAAATCAACAAAATTGAAAACACTTACAAATTATATATAGGTTTCACATCTTACTTACCCTAAGCCTACTTATCTGAACTTTTGGCACATATCCCCTCCTAGGTACGAAGATGGCTTGCATATATTCAAGGGTATGAATAGGGCATATTTTTTCAATTTTACATACCCACTACACTATGTGAGATTATTATCTTCTTGACAAAAAAAAATTTTTAAATACACCCTATTTGAACTTGATGGTTATATTGTAATAAAAGATGTACCCACATAATTATAGTTAAAACCAATTTTATGTAGTTCTCTATGCCTCAAAGAAAGAACTAATATGTAAAGGTTAGATGTATGCATCATGTGCCAAAGGTTCTCAAAATATAAAGAATCAATTTTCACCTTAATCACAATTCTTAAAAATTCAACAAATCAATGAAAGAACATGCCCTGAACAATGGATTCTTTCACAAAACCAACCAATTAATGATGAAACCTTGCCAAACTTCATAAAAAAAGGACCCAAAAAAAGGACAGAAAAGGAAGCAAAGGGCAAGGACCAAAATCTAGGCAAGCAAATAACCCAAAAGAGGTGGGCCACATAGAGGTAAGGGAACCACTAAGTACCAAAACTTCCACTAATCACTTAAAGCATATCCACTAAAGAAAGGGGAAGTAAACATGATAAAACTTCAAGCCTTGAAACAACATTGATAAAAGAAGGCCTCATGCCTTTTATTGTCCATGCCATGTTAGCACATCGATGAAGAAAGTTATCAAACCAAAACTAATGAACACACCCAAAAACCTCTATGGCAAAAGGAAGAAACACATATGTCAAGTAACATTCACAATAAAGTCCTTCCTTCACTTGAACCACCACTATCGTAGCCACCCCACGAAAAAAAAGCCACCCATCATACCAAGTTTGCTCGAGTGGGGTTGGCAATGATGACATTAGCCATTGTGAAAATGTCATTAATTGATAGAATGATGTCGACTCGCTAATAAAAAAATTTTAAAAAGGCGATGGAAGAATGTGGGTTTATTTTTGCAAGACATGAAACTTTGCATCTCTTGCAATCGAGGCAAAAGCATCCCAAACGACATTGTGGGATGTAATCCTCTCCTCACCATGTTGTCAATCTTCCTAGTCCCATCCTAGAACTTCAGCACGCCCTTCTAACCCCAAAGTGTTACGAGCCAGGGAATGCACCCCAACTCCTTCTCCTTTCGTTGTCTTCACCTTTGAACTCATAGTTGAGCCCATCAAAGAGTTTGAGGGTGTGTCATTTTTACTGCAAAGAGACCTAAATATATTTTTATCAAGTAAACTTGTAATTTTGTTTTGGATTAAAAGATTTTTCTTTTGGATAATTTCTTCTCATGGAATAAAAAAGACAATCTATGTAATATGCTAATGGAAATTGTTAGCATGTATTTTTCTATTCTTGTGATAACATTTATGCCTAGGATGTGAAAAAGTGCATGGTTGATTAACTTGACTTATATCATTGTTGTAGACAAATTACAAGTTCTTGAATTTCAAACAAAAGAAGACAAAAGAAGCACTTTGGCTTTGCCACTAACAAAACCCATCATGGGTTGCAATAGAGATGGATACAATGGTGCTAGACATTCTGTAATTGAATTTACTAATAAAACATAATGATGCTTTTAGGTGATGTTTTTATGTTTTATTTGTTGAATGTTTTTTAAATTTGCTAATTATACCCATTTTTTCAAAACATAGCTACATTGTATGAAAGTATTGGCACCAACATTTCAAAAATGGGTTGTCTCTTACATCCCTTTATACATTTGTTGGAAATGTTTATATACCCTAGTGAATTTTTCGATTGCAATTACTAGTACAACTAAGGCTCCAAGAAAACCATACAATCAAAGCCATCGGTTGTTTTTCAATTATGGGAACATACAAGGCATAGTAGTAATAACAACCTCATAATTATGCAACAACAACTTCAATCTGACATGATCATAGTAGTAGCAACAACCTCAATTTAACATATTCATAATACCTTAAACCCCAATTTGATATACTCACAATAACAACAACAACTTGAATTTGACATAAGTAAAAAGGAATTACTAAAAAATACAATGCAATTGCTCCAATTTCAAGGTCTTTGAGCACAAGATCAAACTACAAATATGCTAACTTGGGTTCAAACATTGGTTGAAACAAAACTCCAATATGTAATTTCAACAAAATTTGGACCTTTTCATAGCCTATAGATGCTCAATCAAATCACCTCACAAGTTTTGACATGTTCCTACACTTTCAAGCTCCATTATGCCTTGCATCAAATCCTCAAATGAGAACCCTCATCTTAGGTGAAGAGCATTGCTAGGTTCAAATAAGTTTTCCAAGCATGTGTCATTTTCATCTTTAATAATCATGTTGTGAATAATCACACACGTTATCACGATGTCACCAATAATGGCCATGTTCCAGTGCTTAGAAGGGTTATGTATAATTGCAAATCTTAATTGCAAAACACCAAAGGCTCTCTCTACATCTTTGCATGTAAACTCTTGCATCATTACAAAATGAGACCTCTTTTCACTTTGAGGCTCATGGATCATCTACACAAAACATGACCATCTAGGGTAGATTCCATTTGCCAAGAGATAATATCTAGGATGCACAATAATTTTAGACCCATAGATTCACCCCTCAACATGTCCATAACTAGAAGAGACCTATTTAATACATTGATGTCATTGTTGCCCCTAGGTAGACCAAAGAATGCATGCCATATCCATAATGATTGATCAACTATGGCTTCAAGAATTATGCTTATGCGCCTGTCCTTATCTTCAAATCAACCTTGCCATGCAACAAAACAATTCTTTCATTGATAATGCATGCAATTGATGGATGCAAACATACCTGAAAAACCTCTAGTGTCATCGATTACTAGTTGTTTCATGAGGTCAACTTTAGTTGGTTGCCTCAAGTATGTAGATTCAAAGCAAGTTTGAACTCCTATAACAAAGAGTTTTACAGCCTCCATGGTTGTGTTCTTGCCCAGCGTGCAATATTCATTAGTAGCATTCTTAGTCTATGTGTAGACCATATTCAGGTGATTAAAACTATTGTTTTTTCTTGCTCTATGTTAGTTACATTTCGTTGGTGAAGAGGGTAAGGAGAAAAAGCTTGAGTCGGTGTCAAGGTGGCCTAGAAACGCTTGGTCAAATTGTTACATGAGTGCTAATGGCGTGGGGAGAGATCTATTTTCAAGCAACATGGGGTAAGACATAAAGTAAACATCCTATGAAAAGTTGCAATTACAAACCATTGCTGACAATAAGAGGCACATGTGTGAGTTGTTTTTGCACTTGGATGAGTAAGTTTTCACCCCCATTTGTGTATTGCATATGCAAATTGCATTTTACAATGCATATGGTTAGCTATGTGTAGACAATGCCTTATTGTTTTGTTATTTTGATGGTGGTTTGTTGCAGGAAGTTATATTGGCTCATGGGTGAGGAATTTGTTGTGAAGGGATGTGATTTTTTTTGCAAGTTTGAAGTGGTTGTGAGGCGAGAATACCAAGGTCAATTGCCATCATTGGAAGAGCTAGTTTATTAAGAACTATTCGACACAACATTCGATTGGCAATAGTGGGTTTGCCAAACATGGTTGATTGTGAAAATGAGGATGACATTGTTGTTCAAAATGGAGAAGAAGACATTGAAGATGCTAACTATGATGACATTGATGATGATTTATGCCCCCCACCATATGAAGGGACAAGAGCCAACAAAGAAGACAATGTTAACATCAAGTTACCCAACGAATAGGCCTAAAGAAGTCCATTACAAGCCACCATGGGCCATAGATAAACCACATATTCACATTGCTTTTTAGAATATTTTCATGTTTGCACGACAATAGAACAGACCTTTAGCTTGAATATGCTTTGGACTACAACTATGAAGGATTGTTTACAACTTTGTGTAGGAATTGTTGTGTTATTTGCATGATACATATAGGGCATAGGGAAGCGACCTTGCCTTCAAAGGCTTGGGCTTATTAGAAAAATAATCGTGAGTGGACCTAAACCCACTATGCAACTTAATGTTGGTAAAGGCCTTGTGTACAAAGTGGGCTAATTAATTGTTGTTAATACACATAACTCACAGAGGTAGCCTGTAGCAAAGGGGTCATCATGGTGTAGAACACCAAGAAGCTTATTATGAAAATGATGAATGTATGTATTAATGTGTACCTTACATTCAAGCTCAAGGGGGTTGTTTTGCTTATGTAGAGTTTTAAGAAGAAATCATTGCTTTTTAAAATGAAAATAGAGCACAAGTGATTATCTTTAGAGATGAATTGAAGCGCATCCATGCAAATGCAATTCGTCGTGTTAATAAGGCTACCACAAAGTTTGCCAAGGTGCATGGGGCTACAATGCCTAGGCAAGAGGGCAACAAGTTAGAGATTTGGAAAAATAGTTCAAATTCCCAAAACCAAGGTTCAATTTTGAACACATGAAGCTCATAGTTGGGAAATTTATGAAAACAAGGCACAAGGATTAGCTAAACGTTTACCAGTTAGGTATGGTGTGTGTATTGGGGAGATGTGAATCAAATCCACCATGCCTCTAAAGGTTACATAATAGATGTTTTTTTATGTTGTAGATTAAGGATACAAAATTAATGTGAGGCTGAACTAAATTGGAACTCCTACTATCTATTGTTGGGTAGTACCTAGATAGACAGTGTTGGAACACCATCTCCTTGACATTAATGTAGGTAAATGTCCTTTAGGTGTAGCAAATCCTTAGCTGATTCCATATTCTCATCAAGTTTGGGCCATTGATTTATAGTAAAATCCACCTTTTTCTTACTTCACACATGGGACATGTTCATGCTTATATTTCAAAACTACCATAGCCTAGTGCTTGTAATATATGTTGGTTACCCATTGCAACGTTCATGAGTTTGGGGTGTACTTATCAAAAGGTTCCTCTATTGTTTGCCAACTTTGGGTAAATAAACAATTTTCATGGGTTGGTTTACATTCACCTTATGTAAGTGGTTTATAGGTGGAACAAGGTTTGAGGAGTGTAAGGAATCGGAATGGGCCACTTTGACAAAACATTGGGGTACACCATAATTTGCAATGAAACAAGTTGTCATGGTGGTTGGATGGGGTGTCAATGAAAAACCCATCAAAGACTAGGTGTGAGGGGCTTGTACAAACTAGTACAAAAATGGGGTGTAATTCACTAACTTAAATCACTATGGGACCTTCAAAGTGAAATAAATTCATTGCATTTTAATAATTTCACCCTAATTAAAATTGTTTCATTATAATATCACTATAAAAAGATTATTTTTCATTAGTAATTGACATAATTCACTATTATAATTTATTGTGATAAATAGGTTTTTTTTATGTTGTTGTTTTAAATACCTTATGCTACTTTATGATATATCCTATATTATTTTAGGCTACTTTAGTTATTCTAATTTATACCCTAAGTTATTATAGGTTATTAAAAATATTATACCTTAAACTGTTATACGTTATTTTAATGTAAGGTATCCTAATTAGCTTATTATAGGCTTTTTATTTTAAGTTATTTTAATTAAATTATTCAACTAACTTTAAGTTATTCAAAGTCATTATATTTTATGTTATTATAAGTTATTTTATGCTAAATATAATAATTTTAAATAAAATATAACGACCTAAAGTAAAATTACTTATAATAATTAATAACAGCCTTTGAAAAATAATTAATAATAACCTATAATAAAATAATTACCAATAACTTATGATAATATAGCCTACAATATCCAACAATAGTTTGTGATAAAATAACCACCAATAATCGTAATATAACCTAAAATAAAAAAATAAAAACCACCAGTAGAATTACCACCAATAGCCATTAATAAAATAACCATCAATAACCACTAATAGAATAACCAACAATAGCTTTAGATAATTGAAAATAACCTAAAATGAAATAGTTTAAAATAAGCAAAAATAATTCATAATAGTCGCAAATAACCTAAATACAATAGCCAAAATAACATACAATAGCCAAAAATAATTTACAATAGTCGAAAATAGCCTAAGGTGAAATAATTTAAAATAACCAAAAGTAAGATAAAATAGTCAAAAGTAACTTGAAATAACTGAAAATAACTTAAAGTGAATTAACTAAAAATAACCATTTAAAAAAAATAGCCATAAATAATGTAGGGTGAAGTAACTTAAAACAATGAAAAGTAGCCTTAGAATAGTTGAAAATACCTTAACATAGGTAATATGATTATATTAGCAAAAATCTTATCCATTTATTAAACATGTTTTTTAAAAAATGGTCATTGAAAAGTTTTTAAATAATGATATATTTTTTAAAAATTGTTCAAATGATTTTACACTTTCAAAAGGAAATAAATGTAATTATGTACAATATTGAAAAAAAAAATTAATTAAATTAATAATTTCATTTGGACAAAATCTCAATAAAATATGAAATTTCAATTTTTATGATTTTGTAATGTTTAAAATGAAGTATTTGATAAATAAAATGCAATGTAACAAATTATCACAACAAGTGCATTAGCTTTATGGTAGGGAATTTTGCCTTTCTTTCAGAGGTCAAAGGAATAAACCTCACAAATGGTGTGTTTATGGTCAATAGTGATAAGTTGATTGAATATTTTCTTATGTAGTTCTTTAGAATAGATGTTTATTTAGGTTAATTACATGGCCTATGTACCTAGGCTAGGTTTTTAACCTAACATAGCTAGTGACACATGTCAATAATTCATAGGCTGAAAATCATCAAATTATCAATAATATTAAATATTAAATAATTAAAATTTATAATTGATTTCCATGCTCCAATTAATTAACTAGCAAATGAAATGGGTTAGTAAATTTATAATTCACTATCCATAGCATTGGTCCCTATTCATTAAGGGGTCGACAAGTTTCCCCATGGTAAAAATGTCCAATTAATTAAAAATATAATGAAATTGTCGCAACCCTAACCTTGGGCTTGCAACCAAAGCAAAGGCTTATGAAGGTGCAGGCCAAGAGGAAAGCTTGGGAATCACATTTCATACTCCCGGGAATGTAAGAGAATGTGCGGGAATGAACCCTCACACTCTCAAGTGAGCTCCCATTTTGGGAGTTGGAGTCCCGGTGGACTCCTAAATTTTTAGAGAGCAATTGTAGGGGTCAAAACCCATTAGAGTGAGGAGTTATTAATATCATTGGAAAGCTCTTGGAACATAGATGTCTAAAATGGGCTCGCATGACCCATTTGGATAGTTAACACACAAGTTATAGTTAAAAGAACGGTTGAAAGTCAAAGTGACAATTTGATTCTTGATCACTAAAAGTCAGGAATCGCCCCGATGTCCTTGCGTGAAGGTGGCATGCAACATACCATTGGAAAGCTTTTGACAAAGGCTACAACTTTATTTCAGACCTCATCTCAATCAGAGGTTTGCACGCAAAGTTATGGGCCCCGAAAGTCGTGGGAATCCTAGTTGTGGGAATTTTGGGACTCCCACTTGGGAGTCCCGGGACAAAATGACATTTGGGTGCTGGTCTTGTGGCCATGCACAGAGTATACTATAAGGGGGGAAGGTGGTGGCTTCCCCCAAGTCCAGGCCATGGTGAGTCTTGTGAGTCTGAATTTGCTTGTGGCTCGTCCTAACACCAAAAATGCTTCAAGTATTCATTAACTAGCTTGTTGTTTAATTTTGTGCAAGTCCCTGTGAGTGAGTGATTTCTTGTCATTTTTCCTAGTCCCATCCCGAAGCTCCAGCACGCCCTTTTACCCCCAAAGTGCTACAAGCCAGGGAACGTGCTTCAACTCCTTACTTTTCCATTGTTTTCACCTCAAACTCAAATTTGAATCTCTCAAGGAACTTGGGAGTGCGTCAGGAATCTAGAGTGAACTAGGATGCATTTTGGTGTAGTGATAGCAAGAAACACACGTTGTAAGATGGGCTTACCCTGAATAAGGCTAGTACATTAATGGGAACAACTAAAAAAAACCATTCCTGATTGGCACTTGCCACTGTTGTTATCTTGGGTGTGTATATTGAGATTTTTATTCCTAATTACTTTAAGTGCGAAAAATACAACATGGTATCAATATTTCCAAACTCATTAAAGGAAAAACTCAAATTTAGCTGGGCACCTTGAACTTGGGATGTTTATAGTTGAATAAAGTTTCCAAATTTTATGGCAATTTAATGTTATATGTTTTTGTGTATGGAATTTGGGATGTAACATATTCATATCTTAGGATTTACAATTCCTTGTTTTAGCACCAGTAACAATCAAGCTTATAATCATATGTCGTGCACAACTGCCCCTTTGTTGCTTCCAGATGCAAGTGCATGGACAATTGCCAATGCTTGGAGAATTAGCAGTGGCAACATAGGACTTCCATCGAAGAACAATGTGTCTATGGTACATTTGCTTGAAGGTCCTCATTTTAATATCCATGAAAGTAGGCGCAATTTTTTTTCATTTAATAGTGGATACAACATTGTTGATTATTCTAAAAGATAAAAGCAAGTAATCCAACCTAGGTTTTCATGGCAATTATATCTCACTAGTTCTATGTAAAAGTAAGTAGTCATAACTATTATAACTAAAATTTGTTTGTGCAAATAAAACCATAGGTTCAAAGAATAGCAACTAGGCACATGCGACTTGCAAAGTTGGCATGACATAACAATAGAGGTTTTCACATATTCTTTTTTGAAATTGGCTAACAAGGTGCATTGGTGAACTAGGATGCCACCAAGGGACTATTGGCAAATCTTATAGGTAAAGTGGATGGTCTAATAAACTAGCGAACCTAATTTTAACATGTGTTCATAGTAGACCTCCACACATTTAACAATTTGTCATTTATGTTTCATAATTGCATGCAGACCTCCTTGTCATTCTTCATAGTTCAAACCCATTTGCAAAATGTTTGCTCTAGTTCTTCAAATGTGTAATTTGGAAGATTTTGAACAAAATTCTCACAATGTTTAAAAATACCATCTTTGAAAGTGAAACCAAACATGTTGATAATGTTAAATTCTACAATTTCACCATTGGCTTTAATGACCTTTTTGAATATTCTAATGTGAGCATTAGGCTTAATATCTTTCACATAAGTTGGATACTGAAACTTCCTATCTGACAATTTACTTGCTAACTTTAATACATGTTGTGCAATAAGTGGTGGATACCATGGTGGCTTAAACATGCGTGGATTAGGTGTTGGCTATCCAAATGATCCAGTATGTGGATTGAATGGTGGTCCTCCATGTGAATTTCTTCTAAATGAACTTCCCCTAGGTGAATCTCCAAGTTGTCCTCCCTTCGATAGATGATGAGCATAACTTTTTCCTAGTACATAAATTGACACTAGTAGAAAACTCCCCCCATTTGCAACTATGTCTCCAACTACATTTCAACCAAGAAACATAGTTGAAAGGAACAAGTGTAGTTGCAAAATATTTTTTACAACTAGGAAACGTTTTTATTCAACTACAAACCAAAAAAGATGAAAATTACTAGTCAAAAATGACATTCTAATTGAAAGTGTCAACCACGTGTCAACACCATAACAATAACCATTATTTACCATTTTGATTGTAAATTGCATACCACTATAGTTGAGAATTGTTATTAACTACTATCGATTGGTGGATGAATGTCATCCACTAATTTGGCATGACATCCAACAAAAATTCAATTGTAATTTTGACTAGGTTGCAACTATGTAAGTTGAACATTTGGCCAATGATTTGATGACACATTGCACATTCACAATGTTGACAAGTGGCAATGAATAGTTAAATAACAAATGGCATGTTCATTTAAAGGGGACACTTAGTGTAAAGTTTGGGATCTATGTGTGTCAAACGACCATTTTTAAGGGGGTATTATATAATTGTCCACCTTATTTATTATAACCTTATTCATATCTAATATTTTAATATATGCATATTAAAACCACCCTATATTAATTATAATCCATTATTACATATTATGACATACCGTATATTATAATTAAATTGAAGGTGGTTGCATTGTAAGATAAGGTGACAACTTTTTGCATCGTAATCCAGATTTTTGCAGAGTTTCATGCATTACATGCTATTAAAGTTGATTGCTTGTGATGTAAATAGTGTGAAATTCCGTGTCATGGTCCAAACCTATGAGTCTTGGACTCCTTTTAATTAACACATGCATTGTGTTTTGCTACATTAATCTTGTAATGCATATTTTGTCTTTTTTTTCTTCGGTGCATCAATTTGAAGGGTTATTTAAAACTTTCTATCAATATTTTTATAAGCGTTCAAAAAAACATTCAAAACTAACAAAATTGGATAACCCATGAAGCCTAAAGCGCTTAAACTTTCAAGAAATGTGGAAACAAGATGGATTTCCATGCTTAATCCAATAAAAAGATCATGACAAATATTTCTAAAAATTGGTGAAGATGGGGATGGACATGGCCATGAATTCTCAAGTTATAAATAATTTTGACCTCTTGGCTAATTTTAAACATGCTACTATTACTTTTTTATATTCTCCCTCTATTGGAAATCATGCATTGTTTGATTAAATTTCCATAAACAAGAGATATCTTTTTTTGTGATGTTAACATTACAATCAAACTTTGTCAAACACAATTGTATATTTTGTATGTTGATCACACCAAAAACTTTTGCCCAAATATGTTCCATGAATATCATTCATTGTTGAATTATTTTCATGACAACAACACTATGTGATGGATTTAACTTTTGGATCCTTTGCTGAACATTTCACTTTTGATTTGAATGGTAATTAGAACTTTTGTCATTGTTGTAACAATTGTATGGAGAAGCACAAAATCCATGTTACAAGGGAGGTTCAAGATTGATGTACCTTTTAGGTTTGTTCAATGATATTGAAGGTAAAAAATTCTACTATGTAAACCCAAGGCACATTCTTTAATGCCCAAGAAAAGATAAGGGTGAAAGCTTTGATATGGGACTAAAACAAACTCAAAAGTGAAAGTTCAAGGTAAGATCAACTTACACAAACCAAGAAAGAGGGTAGTTAATATAATTTGGAGTCAAAATGTTGCATGAACAAATCATGAACAAGTCAAATTCACAAAACACACATGATTTGGACTTGGAAAAAAACCACAACAACTTATTTATAATATTATTGATAACTAGTGGTGAGGCTACATCAAATTGGCAAAAAGTCATATAACTTTAGAAAGGGAATCCCAAAAGTTCCCAATTTTGCCAAACTATGTATCTTGCAACTTTGTGAATTTATAATTCTCACATATGAAATCTAATTGAAAATCTTTCATCAAAACAATTTATTCTTTGAAAAGACCTTTCCAAACCATATCACATGGTATCAAATATTGAAAGATATAGATGAAATGCACATCTAGATGAAAATATCAAATTTGATAAAAACTAATAACACATATTAAGCTTTCCAAATCGATGAGATTTGTAACATGGAGAAAATTGGATGTGGATGAAATTGAACTCTGTGAATGAAACTTGCCACGTCAATGAAATTAGGCCATGTGGATTGGAAATGGAGAAAATTGACTTGGAGATTTGACATGGGTGAAATGGATGACAACAAGAAATGATATGGTCATATCAATGAAGTTAAATAAAGACAGTGAAACTCATTGCTCAAGTGAAATTGAATGCATGGTTGAAGTTATGGCATGATTGAAATTGACCATGCACATGGCATTGGAATTGGAATACATTGTAGAACTTTGTCATATGGATGAATTTGGTGATAT
>Ga0116228_10003833_pt1 | contig 13286 bp, 7 predicted proteins | sample S1TSphfallax_2_FD_89694 | JGI IMG/M metagenome (GOLD analysis project Ga0116228, IMG submission 89694) | Host-associated microbial communities from peat moss isolated from Minnesota, USA - S1T2_Fc - Sphagnum fallax MG | ecosystem: Host-associated > Plants > Peat moss > Unclassified | place: USA... | reverse complement strand
TATCTTTGGAATTGTAATATTTACTTGATTATCAAAATGTGATTGATACATTATCCATTTATAATAATTATATGTGAATTAATTAAAATTATGATATATTATTTTATTTTTTTGGGGTGAAATTTCACCAAACTGTGAAAAGTAAAAAATTTAAAAGAATATTTTATCATAGATTCTTTGAAATTTTGAAAAAAAATCGCCAAAAAAATAGAGGTTTTGAATTGGTTTCATTAGATTTAGAAGCCCTTTTCTTGTGAGTTGCCAAATAAAACTAGGAGTACAAAAAATTCTATTCCCTTGCTTGTCCTAATACCATTTAATTTGCTTAATCCTTCTTGGGATGTTAGCCAACGGTGCTACATGAGAAAATTGAAAACAAAAATCATTGATTATAATCACATTTTATGATTTTAAAAAATGAAATCAAAGATTAAAATGTGGGAGATAAATTATTCATTTATTTATTATTAAAAATTAGGTATAAAATATTTTCCATTTAAAAATCATGCATTTTTTCCCATGAATCATCATTGAAATGTAATTCAATTTAACAAAAAATTTAAAAAATTAATTCAAATTAATGTACTTTTTGGAAGTAAAATATATTTAATTATGTATATCATTGAAATTATTTTAAAAATAAACTTTTATTTTTCTATTTGGAGAAAACCAATAAGAGATGAAATATTGAAATTAATGTTTGTGCAATGTTTAAAATCAAGTATGGGCTAAATAGAATGCATCTTATTATACTTTCACATCAAGTGGGGTGGTTTGATGGCAAATGAGTTGATATCCATCCTTGGGGTTTAAGGATCAAACCTTGTAGGTGACATAATTGTGATCAATGATGGTATGTTGACCATATAGACCTTACATAGCCAGGCTTCTTAACCTAGGTGCCTACCTAAGCCTGCTTAGGTACCCAAATTAGGTGGCCTACTTAATTGTTTAAATTAGGTTTTTGGCTTGCCTTAAGTAATGATATGTGTCAACAATTCATAGTATGAAAAATTATGAAATTATTAATAATATAATTATGAAATTACATTATTTTTATAAATAAAAATAATTCATCTGATATATGTAATTTTAAAATATTATATTATATGATTTAAATTTAAATTTAAAAAAAATGTTGCCCAATATTTTATGTATTTGTATGTGTAGTTGCATAGTCTTATGACTAATCCATGGATGAAAAATCCTTATAGTTGTAAGTGGTATGTGACTATTGGTGTGACTATACAAGCCACTTGGAGTTTTTTTTGTGATTAGTTGTCTTTTGCAATTAAAATTGTAATGGTTTATTTCCAAATTTCTTTTTTTTTTTCAAAGGTGGGCCTTATGTGGTCACCACTTCTTGTTTAGGTAGATGGTGGGTTTTGCATACTTTTCAAAAGTAGGGGTTTAGGAAGAAGTAAATTCAAATAAAATAAAATAAAATTGGTAAAAATGTTGTTAAGACATTATTGATGTTAAGGATGATACGAAGGATGTCCTTTGCCTAGGGGTGTCCCTTTTGGCAACCCTAGTTGGAACATGTAACAATTTAACAAATTTGGGAGTTCAATGTGGAACAAATTTGAAAGTTCAATTTGGAACAACATTGGGAATGTTAGTGGACATTCGGAATACAACATATTTAGATGTGATTTAGAATTTGTAAAGACATTCTTAGGGACATGAGTGGAAGTTGTGGGAGAATTTCAACAATGTGTGAAAATAAATCACATATGTAAAATTTTTAAACAATTATGAAGAATCATGGGGATAATGTTAATCATATTTTAAATATTATTTTGTCATATTGTTGTTCAATTCAAACACTTTGATTAATGAAGTAATTGAAATTGGAAAAAAATAGAATTTGTTTTATCCAAGATAAAAAATTAAAAAACGCATTGTTGAAGGAAAGGAATAAAAACTCCAAACTTCAAGTCCAATTTTTGGAAACCATTTTTTTCATACATTATATAATTGCAATATTTTGTTTGAATATGTTTATTCTACTCAAATAGTTTACTAATGCATAACCTAGGTGCATGAATAACCTTGGAAGGCCCCTTAAGAAACTTGGTGGTATGGACATATTATGTTACAACCTTAAAGCACAAATCTTTCCCTAACCTCTCATATCATGAATATTGTAAATTCACATGGATGAATTACATCATAATTAGGTTCAACAATTAACTTTGTGATAATATTTGAATAACTTTTCATTTGGCCATGAATATAATATAATAGGTTTCAAGTAAAACCTTAAGGTGAAGGCACATTATAGTGACGCACTTTTGGGTTTAATATTATAATACATAATTGTTCCACAAGTATGGTACTTTTAATTTTGGGTTTCAATTTTGGTTTTTGGGTCCTATAATTGTTTTTAAAATTTTTATTATATATATTGAAGGATCCATGGGTATATTTATAGTAGTCATTGGTATAATAGGGCCATTATCGCATTTTGACTGCAATAAAATTAAAGTTTCATTAGTCATTAAAATAATCAAATTTAATCAAATTTAAAATACAATCCATCTAATTATGCTTGTCATCTTCCATATGATTGTGATTACTTGTCAAATTTTCAATTTACCACACATTTATTGCATCTTTGTTAGAAAAACTTATTTTTTGAAATGAATTTTTTTGATGGTATCCAAACATGGTTCAAACAATGTGAAATGCCATGGTTCAATATAACTTCAACTTTCATAAAGATTAAAAATTATTTAAATTATTTTTGGAATATATTTGTTTCCACAAATATACTCCAATTTATAAAATGAAATGAAATAGTTTCTTTTATAATATCTTGTGCAGGTTATATTCTAACATAATATGCAAAAATATTATGAAAATCTTTCAAAAGTTTGAGGTGAGATATATTCAAACATGCACATTGTTAGAAAGTAGTACAATGTGACACCACAAAGGTGGCCACCGTAGTGTGCTTTCACCCCTTATGTCACATGGAAGGATTAATAATTAGTGGATACATGTATGTGATTAAGATTCAACTAGATAATTAAGCATACATGATTATAGAATAAAGATTGCCTTATGGTTTGTGGCATGTAAATGGGGGGTAAGCATTCCCCATTTCCTTCGTTTCCATCTAAGTTGTGTTTGTAGGTGTGTGATTGGTAACTTGCATTTTTTTGGTAGTATCAAAATCCTCAAAATGTTTTCATATGAAGTATGAGAAAAATTGATGTTAGCAAATTCTCAATTTGCAATGTTAAACTTGGGGTTTTATGTTTAAGTTCATGTGATTTAAACTTGAATTGGTTAATATTTTGATGAAATTGAAACAATAATTATATCACGGAAACAACTTAAAGTAATTAAAACCACACCCAAAACTTAGATAACCATGAAAAAAAATCTTGGGTTTAAACCTGTAATTAGGAGCAAAAAATATTACTTTGGAAAATGATTGCAAGTCCTTTTTCCCAAAAATAACTTTTACATGCAAATGAATTTTTGAATGAATTTTTTTGTAACTTGTTCAACAAAATATTTAAATTTCCCCCAATGCATCACATTCTTTTTGTTAGTCATTATTGAATAAATATGAATTCTACATGCACAATCCTACTCCATACTTACCTCAAATTGTCAAATTGTGATGCAGATGTAATCCAAGATTGGCTCTGAATTCAAGGGAACTCCTCAAAAAAACTCCTCAAATACATTCCATTTCTTCCCAAGTTTCTAAAGTTGGGTTCATGCAAATTATACAATCTTTCAACTTTTGATTTGGATTCCATCTTTCGCAACTTTTTGAGTCCATTGTCTACTTCCTCTCAACTTTTTCAATGAGCTCCAATTTCATCTGAATGTTCTTCAACTTTCCAAAAGGTTGAAAGCATTGTACAAAACTTTGCAAATAATATGCGGAAGTTGGCTCTTGGGGAAGATTGAAAATAAATGCTACGATGGTTTCTCTCAAGAGATGCAAATCTTAATATTTCCTCTTTCAATGTGGGAATCATAAACCACAACATCACATGTCTTTGGTTAAGAAAACATCCAATTCCACACATAAATGAAAGGTGTCTATCATTAAATCAAATACATTCAACAAGATTTGAAACTCACTTGCTAAATGCTAACACAATGTTTTCCCCTCTTTTGTTTTCTCATTGTGCACCTTGTTGGATGATAACATTGAGCCCCCAATTGAAGGAATTTGAAAGGTTTTTGAACTTGAATTTTATATTTTCTTCATTTTCAATCCTTTACAAATGGTGTGAGATTTAAGCTCATTGAATGGCATGAAATTGCAAGTATGAAGCATCATGAATTCTCATCATTTGAATGGATGTTCAACGAAATTGACTAACCAATAGATATGCTTGTTGATGGATAAAATCTGACCCAATGAAAAATGTCCATGGATGAAATTAGTTTGGTGGATAAATTCAACACAATTGATTGGATGAATATCATGTATGAATTATTCATTTCCAAATGCAATGACATCAATATTGACTAATGGAAAATGACCCAACTAGATTAGTTTTTTCCTAGGTAATGAATGAAACAATTGGATGAACCATCATGATGTTTCAAGATGGAAATAATGTTATCCATGGTCTGTTATTCTAAAATTTTATTTCATCCATGAATTTTGATGGATGAACTTTTTATCATAAATTCTTGTGGATGAATTGTTTTCACATTTTAGGATGAAATAAATTTTAACCAAAACATATCATCTATAATTTTATCATTGATGAAATATTATCCATTCATAATTTGTATTCAACCATTATAATTCATCCAAATAATGGAGATGAGTTTTGGTCACCATCCAAGAAAAAGATCATTTTCAATCACCATGCAACGTGGAGATGATTTTTGGTCAACATTCAATGGTTGAGATTACTTTTGGTGGCCATCCAACAATGGGGATCACTTTTGGTTGCCATCAAATGGTGGAGATAGATTTCAATTGCCATCTATAAGTGGAGATGCATTTTAGTTGACCATCCAATGATGAGGGTCATTTTCAAGCACCATCTAATGGTGAAGATCAATTTTGATTGCTAGCCAATGGAGGGATTGCTTTTGGTTGTCATGCAAATGTTTTTTAGTTGTTATCAAATGATAGAGTTGATTTTTGGCAAATTTTTGACAAAAGGCTTTTTTTTGCAAAAGTTTGCCAAAAAGATAAATGATTTAAAAAAATAAAAATTTAAGTGATTGTGGAGGTTTTCAATTGCCGAAAGTGAGGAGAAATTTTATTGAAAATTTGCCAAATTTCTATAATTGATTTTCCATGTGTAATAAAAAAATACATAGTGATTATTAAAATTTTGTATTTCATATTTGGTTTACAACTTGCTAAATCTTCTTAAGGATTATTGCCACATTTTTAACATCTTTCTATGGATGATCACCACTTCAACTCAATGTTTTTTTGGGTGAAATTTCACCAAATGGCAAGCCCACACAAGGTCATTCAACACCCCTTTGTAAAATATGGGGGTTTTTTACCATCTAATTCACCATGTTGCAACACCATCAAATCTAGGGCTAGTCATCTTTATGATCGCACAAAAGGAGGGAACCACAGAGGGGTTGAAGTCATCCCATTGAAAGTAGTTGGCATTCATTTTGTCATCCATTGATGTTGATGACTAGCCACTTCCCATCCACCTCCATTTCCATCCCCTCTCCACTTTTTGAAACCAACTAACCGCCTTTTCTTACCTTATGTTAGCTTTTATTGCCATCCATGCTTGCTTCCCATCCTTATTAATCACTTACATAACATCTATTAATATATTAAGAATTACCAATAGTTCATATCTTCTTGTTGAAGATCATTAGTGCCTCATAGTACAAAGGATCATTGTTTTTTGGTTGTACCAACCATGTTATGAGGCTTAAGTTATGGTTTGTGCATGAAAGAGATTGCACTTTTAATGATTTTTTTCATGAATTGTTGATAAAAAGTGGCATGAAATTCTTGTTTTCATGGTATTGACTTTCAAATAGTAATTGTCAGTGGGCTTCGGGTACAAGTTGTTTTTCAGTGCTAATAAGGTTCCTACTTCCATAGATGCCATAATTATCTCTTCTGAAAAGTTGCATTCATGTTTATCACCATCTTCCTCTCTTTATGTTGTTAATGTTGATTGTTTTGATCTTGATCTTCCATTCCAAACCTAGAGTTAGAATCACTACTAGAACCACAAAACAAATGTAGGAAGAAAAAATCATGGGAATTGAATCAAATTTTTCAAGAGGTGTGGGCTGCAAAGCTTCCTTGGGCTTAAGTAATTTTGGGTTGTGACAAGAAATTTAACATGGTGTGTTGCAAAATTTTTAGTGAGATTGATGGAAGGGAAAAACTCCTAATACCTAAGTTTGATAATTTGCAAAAACATGTAAAATGATAGAAATGCAATGATGCACACCTTGAATGTGTAATGGGCTAGTATTTCATGTTGGTGGACAACTAACATGCGAAAAACAAATGTATGTGGGCTAACAAATGTTGAAATTTTATTGTTGAAATGGTGTGTGTTGGAGGTGTTGTTGCAGACAATAAGCAGAAATTCATATAATTTGTGGCCCTTTCTTGGTTTTCAAAATTGGGTCAACCCTTCTCAAAATTTGAAAGCACATGAATTAGTTGTTTGCATTCTTGAAGTTTAAAAACATATCATGCAAGCATTGGTGTGACTCAACTAGTTGGCAAATGGTTGAAACCATGCATGGCATTATCATCTAGTTAATAGAAGTTCAAGTGTAAAAGGCCACATACCTTGTTGTCAACTGTGATGAGGTTACAATGATTGAAAGTCAATTATGGTGTAGCATACATGTGTATGTTGTTGATGGGTAAATAAAAAGATGCATTTGTTGTTGAATCTTGAAAAAGTGATTACTGAAAGCATTATTGATAACTTCACCACCCTAATTTTTATATCTTTGGAGTATGGGGGCTTGATAGTGGATCAAATTGGAAGTAAGTTTATTTGTTTTGTTCATATAAGGTTGGGTTGTTCGTGGGCCTGCAAACTGGTGTTGTTATTCAACTTAGGTCCGAATCTACCCCTTTCTTAATTCCAATGCACTGCATGGCACATCAAACTAACCTAGGAAGGTGCCAATGAAATAACATGAACCACACCTGCCTACTTTTTGATTGCTTTTGTGATTGTTTTGTGGGAAATATTTTAAGAATATTCTTGGAATTTGTTTGAAAAAATCTTCGAAAAAATCTTAAATTTTTTTTTCAAACTATTTTATTAAGGTTTATGTTGAAAATTTGGCAAAAAATGTCATTTTCAAAAAAAATCACATCCATTTACAATTGTTTTTATTACTTAAAAACAAGTGTTGCAATGTTTAATGAGTGTTTTTTATTTTATTCATTGGATTAATTTCAAAATAATTCACATGTTCCCATAATATATTAAGAATACAACTATATAAAAAAATATTACAATTTCAACATCAAATTAAATTATGATTTTAAAACATGAAAAAAACAAGCAAGCTTTACACTTACTATGGTTTGTGTTATTGTGATTACACCCAACTGTGCAGATTTTCTATGTTCAACCCCAAGTTGTTAAAGCTTGAAAGGTTGATTTAGACAACTTACACTTATTTCTCCTCTTCACCTAAACGACATTTGAAACAGTGTACTTTTGCAAAAGTTGCTTGAAACCAAAGGGCTAAAATTACTCCCCAATGTTAAAACCAAGTGGATCTCTATGTTATCCTTTGCCAACTAAGTTTTTGCAAAATACAAAACCTAGTGTTGAGGATGAACGATGACTTACTTAAGTACTGTGGTATTAGTAAGCACAAACCTTGGGTACCTCTATGGCATTGAGGTGGTGATGGGTCGCAAAAGACACCATGTGCCATGCAAGTCACAAACTTTTGCAACTATGATCCATTCTCTTGTCCACTACAATGGATGAACATGGACATTCACCCTATGTAACCTATGTGGAACTTAACTTTGTGACTACATTTACACTACATTTGTAATCACCTTATGGTCAATTGCATGATACCATGCCCTAGCCTACCTAACTTAGCCTACTAGTGATCTAGGTACCAATTTACCTAGATAAAATAATAGATAGGTACACAAAATGTGCATACTCTAGTCTCCTACCTACCTAACTTGACTTAACCTAACCTAACTACTAAGGTGCAAATATAAGGATCTAAACCTTTCACCTTCATGAGAATAAATCAAATCTTTAATCACTGCACTACACCATTGTAAGTTGATAAAGTATATCAACTTTTTTATTTCACATCTCATTACACACATTAAAATTTCATAGGTAGCTAGGAAGGTAGGTATATGTATGTAGTTCATAGGTAGGTAGGTAAATGGCTTACCTACCTACCAAACTACTTAACTACCTACTTGAGTAAATGGTCGATGTATCTATACATACCTATCTATCTAGGTTTAAAATAAGTGGGTAGCTAGTAGGTGTTTATCCTACCTTATTTTATCCAACTAAGCTTACTTAACTTGGCTTAGTCTCTTAGTTTAACCTATTTTCATAACCTATTTAGTGTATTAGGCCTTCCTAGCTTACCTACTAGCCAATAAATTAACAACTGTACACTTTGAATTGCACTAACAAAGATGCCACATGTCATCTAGTCATCTATGTATAGTTGAAAATATAATTGCAAATGCAAATTGATTGTCAATCATTCATGAATCCCACAAAAAATAAACGACATGTGTTCATTTTTCATTTTTTTTCATCTAAACTTGTGGTAGTTACAAATTGTAGTTGCATGTAGATGTTTTTTCATCTACTGATATAGTTTACAAAGTTGAACTTGTTTACAAAGGATATGGGATAAATTTACAACATTATTTCACATCATCTTTTGTCCCATACAAAAATACTCAACTTTGATCATTTAATTATCTTTTTTATATTTTTTCCAAATGAAAATAAATAAATTTCATTCATAAAGATTTTTCCAAGATCTACACATCTATAAAAAATTTAAAACCACAATATCAAATAATTTTATTGAAAATGCATTTGAATCTTCACTATTTCATACATTAGAACAACAAGGATATCTTGAAAAGAAATTTTCATTTTTTTATAAAATGATTTGTAAATAAACATATTATTTAAAATCAACATGGCTTTTTTGGTATATATATAATATTTCCCCACATTTGAAATATATTTATTTTTAATTTTAGAAATATTTTAAAATAGAATATTTGATCTATGAAGCATATTTTATTTTATTTTATTTCTAATATTTTATAAAAAGAATTAAAATTATGGAATTGTCATAATTTCTAATTCATACACATATAATTTTTAATTTCATAACTTTTATCAAATTTTATTATGAATAGTAAATTCTTATATTTTGTTTTAATAAAAAATAGTTCATTAAATTTGATTTAATATAAATTATTTTTAAAATTCCAAGTTTTATGACCAAATACTTTGATAAATTAATAAAGATCAAAATTTATACTTTTTGCTACCCATCACATGGAAACATAAAAAGTAATGTCATTTTGGGGCATCTAAATTTCTTTTGAAATTCTTTGGATATCATTAATAAGATTATATTTCGTTATTAAATTAAAAAAATCAAAGAAGATATTCATTTAAATAAACCTTTGAGCAAGAATCCCAACTTGAATGTTTTAATTATATTCTAGGAATTATTTTTTAATTTAATTTTATGGTTTCAAAAACTTTGACAATTTGTTTTCTAGTTTTTGGAAAAAATTTCAAAAATGAAAAAAAATTCCCCCAAATTTGTTTTAGGCATTATCCAAAAATTCACATTAAATAATTAGTGATTCTAAGGAAAAAGTTTCAGACATTATAAGGTGTTAGTTATTTATTTGTGCATTAATTATGTGTTTGATTATCTACAAGCTTATAGTATGTTTATGAGGTACGTATGTCTACCTTCTAATTCTTTACCCTTTTAATTCACAAGTTTTTAATATTTCAAATTGTATATTACTAAATAATTATTTTGTGTTCATGAAGAAAAAATTTAGTCATGTAGATCTATCCATGAAGACTTTTAGTCTTGTAATTATATCCATGGTTACAAGAATAGGATTAAGCACAAAAACATGACACATATGATTATATGACTAAAAAATGGTCAATAGTCATATTTGCTCTAGTCATAAATCTCAAATTTTAACTTAGTGCTTGCAACTATGGTGACATAGAAAACTATTATAAACATAGTCACAAATTGAGTTGATCTCGACAATAATTGCACACTAGTCACAAACATATGGTTGAAATGGACAAGGTTTTTTCTATGTATGCACAAAACATTACATATCACAACAATCTATCCATCTAAAATGTCAATAGAATTTTGTAGTTCCATCCTTAAAATAATCTTAACTAAAAATGCCTCAAGATTTTCCAACCACAACAATTGGAGAGTCTAATGTGAACATGTTAATCAAAACATTTAAACCAACAGTACAACAAACCTTGATGGAAAAATATCATTCAAAATTCAGATTGTCCAAATTTATTATTATCTATGACACAAACAAATTGCATATGGGCAAATGCACCAACACAATAGTGTCATTTTGGATCAATGTGCAAGCCTATTGGATACATCATAAATCTATATATTTCACATTCAAATTACCAAATTTTATATCTCAAATTTGGCATGCCATCTAATTAAATAGCTTAAATTTAAACAACTATTTTTTTCGATTTGCCTCCTAGTGTTTGGCCTTTTACAAATTTGACAATCATCATTAATCAAAAACATGTGTATACAGGCCCATCCTTTATCATGCATGCATGCATCATCCAAACTGGATGTTGAATATGATTTTTCATCCATTGATAAGCAAGTTACACAACTTTTCATCCATTGACAACATTCTTCTGGTGTGTCACCCTCAATCCTCCAAATGGTAGGTTATGGCTCATAACTGGCTTGAGATCATCAATTGCCAGAAATACCTTCGATGCTATTTCTGGTTGGTTCCATTTTTGGTAATTACCAACAGCCTCTCCATAAGAACCTAGTCCATAAGAAATTGACATAATTTGAGTCTGCCACCCTAGAGGCACCTTAAGGTACCTTATTAGATTTGTAAGGTGCCTTGCTAACTACAAGGAAGGTACCAATGTTGCACAACATTGTTCCACAACTTCTTGTTGTGGAACACTTAGTGCTGATGTTGAGGATCTAGAAGAATTTATTTCTAACAAATAATGCCATGTATAATCAAGCTTGTTAAAGATCATTGATGCATAATCAACAACAGGTCACATCCTTCATCATATGCCTAAAGCAAAACAACTCCCAATCCAACATACTCCAATTTATGTGCAATTGGAATGGTCAGTCCCATGGGGAGATGAAACACATTTGGCATCAATCCCTACATCTCTTGCAGTGTTTCAAACCTCAAACCCCCCGAGTCCAGTTTTAACCTCAACTTGTTATATCACAAAAAAATCTCCAAAACTATGGTACGTTGTTTCAAAACCATGACCTTGAGAGAATAAGGGGAATAAAGATTCATACAAGCTGATGCATACTCCACTCGGCAACAAAAAAGTTCTCGTTGTTGCTAGCCCTTGATAAACTCAACCCCAGTCAACAGGCTATCCATGATGAAGCCTGGAGCATCTGTCCAATCAGGGATAGAACACTCTTTAACAAAAGCAGAAGAGTGAGCAATGCAATTAGACAATGTATACTAACCTTTCCTCACTTTCAGCTCTTCTCTCATATCATAACAGCAGTAGAAGAAGGATGAATCTCCTTACATTCAAAGGGAGCCATCATAGCTATCCATGAATGAACATACTTCTCAAAAATCTGTCCTGTACCAAGTTAACAAACTGATTCAACTTAGTACAGTAGAACTCCCTATTTCTGAGGGCAAAGCTGGGATGGACATGAAAAAGAGAAACCAAAATGGGTGAAGGCTGAAACTTGCAGGCTACAAAAGCAGAACTCTTGATGTACAACTATTCCACAGAACTAAGAAAAGAAATACATTCAAACTCGCCAGTGATATCTAGCACCCAATGGTTTGAAAGGCATGGGGCTGCCTGCAAACGCAGGTGAAGTTTGATGCGGGCTTTTTCATGCTATGTTCCCAGGTCAGTTCTAACTCTCATCTATCTTCTGAATTTCAAGGTGAAGGTGATCTTCACCTCATGGTGCAGGGTCAGAAATGACTTGACAAGACACCCACCCATGGAATGTGACACTATCTCCACTTTCTTGCCTCCTGATGCTTCAAATATGGTCTCCAGCTTTTTCCTCTACCTTTGCATATGCTCTGGGAGCCTGTGGCACAGAAGTCAAGAGTAAATTTCCACACAGACAAAAGTTTAATTTGAAGATCCTCTCAAAGTTGTGAAACTGCACACCTGTTGCTTCATAACCAAAGCCAAACAAAATTGAACTCTCCTGGTAGCTCCATCCCTTCATCTGCTTGATAGGATCATGGAAATAGTACCATGCATGAAGAACTGAAGATGTGAAACTCCATGTTGGACCATTAATTAGGGCCAGGAGATGACAATTTTTTTTCTTCAAAGAGAGAGTGCAAATTGAGGACATAGTACTGACACAGAGTTCATAACAGGCCACTGAAAAACCTGTATTGTCAGATGCAAGACATCCATTAAACTTAATATTCATCCAGAAATTTGATAGCCCAACATGGATGCTAGTAAAAACTTAATTTTTCAATCACATGGTACATGATCTCTCATTGGAAGCAAGGGTTGTTAACCCCCCAATGGATAGTTCCTATAGTTGCCAATTTTGAGCCCATACTCTTCCATAGCCACATTTCTTTTTAGTACCCAAACATCTACCTAGAAAACTTGGCAAAGAATGAACCGTTAAAAACACATATAAGGGAATAGTACCCATATCATCACATATATGCCAGATTTGCAAGAATATACTAGTTTGATCAAGGGAGTTTATCAACATTCCAACACCCACCTTTCAAACAACCCCAGAACTACCCATGTTCTAGACCCTTGTCCAAACCTACTTTTCCAAGTGTCAACCATGAGGGTCCCACCTAAACCCTAAACCTCCAATTCCAAGCACACACAATTCACATCAAAAACCTCATCTCGAGCACCATGACTCGTGAGGGGGTTGAACCCTCAAAGCTATCCAAATTACAGCCGAGCCTCCCTCTCAACATAATGGCCAAGCCAAAGGTCAAAGGCCATTATGTTGAAAGGAACCCAAGAAGG
>Ga0116228_10003832_pt1 | contig 13287 bp, 4 predicted proteins | sample S1TSphfallax_2_FD_89694 | JGI IMG/M metagenome (GOLD analysis project Ga0116228, IMG submission 89694) | Host-associated microbial communities from peat moss isolated from Minnesota, USA - S1T2_Fc - Sphagnum fallax MG | ecosystem: Host-associated > Plants > Peat moss > Unclassified | place: USA... | reverse complement strand
TGGTTTGGAATGGTTTTGGTGTTGTTTGTGTTTAGTTCATGGTAGGAGAATGGTGAAGCTTGCATAGACAATTGAAGGGTGAAAGAATAATTTTACAACCAAGAACATAGATTTCATAACTATATAATAATCATACATAGTTTCAGTTCTAAACCCGTTTGTGTTGTACATCTTTTTGGTTCCGTTGCCGGGACACGAGTCTATGTTTTTTGTGTTGTGGAACTTGATTCTATTGTTGAAAGTTTGGTAGGAAGAAGAAAGGAAAAGTAAAGAAAAAAAAAAATTATTTTTTGTTTTAAAACGAGAGATGCAAGGTGACTTGTTTATCCCTGAATCATGGACAAATTTGACAACATGGGTGGAAGAGATTTGACTTGTGGCAATGGAGATCACGAGAGGCAAACCAAGTCGAGTTTGGTGCACGATTGGGCGCGTAAAGTAGCATCATGAAGACCATAAACACAAGTCATTATGTTTGACCCCAAGCTTGTTTTTGGATATTACTTGTAATCCTAGGCATGAATTACAGTTGGATTTGTGGGAATCTAAGAAGATTCGCAAAGGAAAGTTACAGGCAAGAAAGGAAAAGAAGATGGCATGTGTTAAGCAATATGAGAAAATGTAAATAGAAGTTTATAAAGGATAATGAGTGTTCTTGAGTAAGCTCATGTTCGTTAGACCTTGTTGAAACCTTCAGACTTTTTATATAAAAAATGTTGTAGGTTGTTGAAAGAAATTAAAAAAAAAATGTTTTATTTTTAAGATTAATGTTTTAGTGAAAACATTAATGTCAATGTTAGGAGAGGTTTCTGATTCCTTTGGTACACAGTTTCCTGAAGATAGGCAACAGACCCCATCATTGACATTAGGAGTTGCTAGGCCAAGATCACCTGTTGAAAGACCTTTGGAAGAGCCTGGGACTATATGTGAACTAGGTGTGGTAGTATCACAACTATGTAAACGATGGGAGGAATTTGGACCTCAACCTGACCTAGAACCTGCAAGGCAACGCCAAAAGACAATCACACAAGAACAACATTTACTCATATCGCTTAACACATGCCATTTTTTTTTCCTTTTTTGAGTGCAACTTTCCTTTGCGAATCTTCTCAGATTCCCACAAATCCAACTCTAGTTCATGCCTAAAATTACAAGTAATATCCAAAAGCAAGCTTGGGGTCAGACCTCTTCATTTGAACTAGTTTTATTAACCAAGTCATGGAACCACCTTAGTGACTCCAAAATGTGGTCATAAAATAATCTATGATGTACCTTTTGTTAGCCATAATTTAAAAGGGGTCTAAAATCTAGATTAGTGTTGTGCAAGTGTATGGTTTATAAAATACCATTGTGGTAAGTCTTTCAAAAAAATAATAGAAAATTAGAAGTGTTAAACAAAATCTCATCTTCAATTATCTATTTATGAAGCAAGGTTGTTTGTTTGTTCCGATGAGATTCACCAAACCAAGATGCTTCAAATCGTGTTCTTGACCTTTTTGGAAAGCTCTCAAGGAGGAGGGGTGCATCGGCTTGGTTTCATGCCGTTTGGACTTGCAATGTAGAAGTTCTTGAATATTGAATGATTTTTTCTTGAAAATTAAATTAAATTATAGCTAAAAACCTTGGAGGAATTGGGATGTGCCTTTGGTGTTTTGGAAAGATCTTGATGAGCAGGTCCAAATTTTTTAAGGTGTAGCACTAAGGACAAAAAGGATCTGGTCCTTAATAGAATTATTTTTTGTCTTATATTTTCATCCCCATTAATATTAATGAGTCAAAATGTGTCAAATATTTTGTAAGTACCACATTTTAGATCATTACAACTCCAAATTTCATCAATTTCAATCATTTGTGTCTTTATATGATCAAATAGGATTATATAAAAGAGTACAAAAAAGGTAATAATGTGACATTATTTTGGTACTCCTTAAAAAATTTGGACCCGAGTAGGAGTTAATGGAACTTATTTGGTAAGATTTGGATTTAGAATGTGGGAGATATTGATTTAAAAGTGATTTTTATCACTAGAACTTCAAATAAATTCCAAAAAACCAGGTTTTGGAAGGAAAAGTCAGTTGAAAACGTGGTAACATTTGAAGACTTACCATTCAATTCAAGCATGATTTCCTTTCATATTTGGCTCTTAAAAAAATTGATACATACATTGCAAAACAATGTTCACATGTTGAGTTTCCCTATTTTGTAATGGGTTCACACTTCGGGCCAATGCCACAGACCACACTAGTCAGTATGGTATGAGTATAACCTAATTTCTAATTGCTTGATAATGCTATCAATATGAATAGGGACAAGAGCAATACCAGAATACCAATATTGGCATTGTGTGAAAAATTGATTACAGCTTGAGATGTTCTCCACTTTAAGCTCCAATTCCCATAACAAAGGCTAATAAAATCCCGGGCAGGGTAGGAAGAAGTTTATACTAAGATCTTCCTTTAAATACAAATGCGAAAATTAGGTCAAATATTTATGCACTGTTGGTAAAGTCATTAGGACTTGTTCTACCTTCTTTCCCTTTGACTCTTGAATGAGAGAAATTTTCCTGAAGATCCAGTGATGACATTCGGCTCCACTTTGGCTTGATCGATATAGATTTGCCACATGTCTGAAGTTGACTAGACACCGACATGAATAAGCAAGTCATTCCTAATAATTGAAGCTCTTGGTGTGCAGCAAAGAGTTGTTTGTTTTGATTTGCAAGTGTATGTGTTTGTCAATCATCCCTGCATTGGATGAATGTGTAAACATAGTGGCCAGAAGAATCCAAAGAAGAACTTGGACACACACAAGAAAAAAAAAGAAAAAACAGAAATTACCTAGACCTTAAAACCTACCTGCGCAGTATATGAAGTGGGTATTTGAAAACAGACCCTAATGCATTATAGCTGGGTATCACCAAAAAACTAGAGTAGTTGATAATTGGGGGTATTATTTTGACAGGGGAATTGATAGTTGAGTTTGAAAATTGGAATTTTTTTATTGTTGATACCTTGTTTGGTGTACCAAAATAATAATAAACAATGCACTGCCCTGTCAGTTCTGAAATAGGTAAGAATCCACCAATATCAGGGTTATTATTATTTTTTCCTCAAATTTGTGATGTAGCCAGATTGATGATCATCCACAAGAATATGTAGCCAATTTTGGCTATAGGCCTGGTGTGAAAGTATATAAATTTAAGAATCCTTTTATATTTTTGCTACTTGATGGAACTTGTTGTAGATATCTGGCAATTCCAAATATACTTATTTTGAAATATGGTGAATTAGGTTCATTTTTTCATCAAATTTCTTCCTGGCTGTTGCAATCATATTTTTCAAGCTGAAAACTTCCAAAAAATTGCCGCCAAAAAAATAACACTAGCCAACATTGTTATTAACATATAATATATAAACATATACACATACCCCAAAAAACACACTAGCCTGCACTGGTATTAACTATTAACATTATCCCACTCATACATTGTTAGGAAATTAGTCTATGAAATGAAAATTGTTTGGTGAGAATCAAATAACATACTAAAGAATACACTTTAAATGTGTGATGTTACTTCAAGTATTCTAAAAATTTGTTGAAGTCATTTGTCCTTCCACCAATGTTCACTAGTCGGAATTGATGGAGATGTGCTTTCGCTAGTGGTCAAAGAAGGCCATCAGCTGCTATTGAAAAGAGAATGATTCATTTTCAAAGTTTCATTGCGCTTGGAATCAACTCCACAAGTGCCATATTGACCGTTGAAAGTATTGCCCATGAAATTGAAATGTAAGACCTATTTCCTTGTCTTCCAGTACCTTTTGTAAGGTTGTGACAACCAAGAAACGTAGTTGTACGAACTTGATGAATATCAGATAAGGATGACTAAAAGATAAGAAGGCTACAAAAGTCTTTGAAATAATTGATGCACAATTTGATTTAAAAAAAATTCCCAAATTACACAAGCCAGATTTCAGTTAAATCATGATATAGTAAAGTTATGGGCAAAGTCAGGAAAAGAGGGCACTGGAACCCCCTGTTTGGTCACATAGGGGATGGGATTTTGAAAAACAGGGAAACAACAGTGCATTGGGCTTCAAGGGGGCATGAAACTCGGTTTAGAAGCAAATTTGGTGCTAAACTGAGTTTGCCTTGTCCTTTCTTTTCCTTAACGACTTCAACCAATCACTGCTGCTGATATGTGTACTGTAGCTATAAATGTTCTCACGCCTCGTGCATTTAATCCTGAGTCTCTGTATTTCATACCCTTATTTAATAAAATTTCTTGACTTTGCAGACAACAGCCAGGAGGGGATGAAGCATCAAATGAGGGGTGCAACTCAGGCCCAACAGGATGATAACTCTAGTATCTATTAACCTTCAAGCGCTCAAGTGGCCCAAAATGGGTCGATGTACATTTTTCACTGTCTTTTTCATCCAAAACAAAGGTTCTAAATAAGACATATTATGTCACATGCCTAGGTTCCTTAATGAATTTGCTATTAAGGGGGCTTTGCCCTGACTTATTTCGTTGTCATGTGTGATACAAGGAAAGAAGAAATCTGTATGATGTCTATGTTTCTATCCATGGCCTTGTGTGTCAGCCAATAAGATGCTGCCCAAGAAAAATGAACAACTAAAAAAATCTCCAAATATGGGCACCAAACCAAAACACAAAAAGTTGGTCCACACTGCCCTACCCACAAAACTATTACAAAAGTGACCTCAAAGTAAGCATATGACTCTCACATATCCATTTAGTGCCAATTTTGCAGCCAATACAACACATGAATGATCGCCATGCACCATGAAAAAAACTATCAAAAAATAGTGATCGATCTTCCCGCACATCTAGCTAGCAAGCAAATTACTACATCAAAGAGTCGGCACATCCAAAGCACTGTTTGGCAAGTGTGAAACTCAAACCCATCAAAGAAGTGATGTGAGCAGTTGGATTCCATGTTCTCCCCAAGTTCATTCAATCTTAGGGGTGGAGCTAATGCTTGTGTGGTTTGTGGGAACAGGATCCACTTTATTTGCCCACAATGTGGGGGCATTGTTATGTGCCTTGGAATTTGTTTTCAATAAGTCTATTTTCAATAAGTGGAATTGACATGTGAAAGCAGCCTCTTACTGGAACCTGAACAATAACCCCAAACTTGGTTGCAAATCCTTTTTAATAGAGTGGAGTTAGCCATAAAGCACCCAAACTGAAGACACTGGACCCAAGTTTTGCCAAAAATGGAGATGGAAAAAAAAAGTCGGAATGAAAACAGGACATGTGAAACTGCAGGTGGAGTAACATAAGTAGGCTACGGAGTTTAGGAGGGGGAACCTTGGAGATAATCCTAGCATAGCTACTTTCAATTCAGATCCTCACATTAACCCTCAGGTCCGGGCATGTACATTATGGCTGCTTTCAGTCCAGATAGCTTCTTTACAAAGTGTTTGTTTACACAATAAAGATATCCGTATAAAGTGTCCATTTCACAGGCTAAGTACCCTGTGTTTGTTGAAAATACAGGGCACAGTCAAGAATACAGGATGAAGACACACAAAGGAAATAAAGACAGGACGAAACCGAGAAATGCATCGATTTTGGTGCATTCCTGCGTTTCAGCGTATCTTTTACTGTATTGGCAGTCCAAATTTGTTTTTGCTAGCCCATACTGTGACTTGTAAGGATGTCAAAATGTGTGTTCATTGGCAATCTTAGGAAAAAGATGGCCTACACAGTCAGGCTGACTTCAAGGACAATTAGGAACTAAGTATCAAAATAAAAACAGGGTATGGGACCCCCTGTGAATGTGAGGCTGACTTTATGGATATTTTTAATACGTGAGGTTTTTTCATGACGATTTTTTTATAAAACAATTTCATGGTACCATTGCAGCCATAATTTGTTTTGATTCCCTCCTAGCCCATACTGTGACTTGTAAGTATGCCAAAACGTGTTCATTGGCAATATTAGGAAAAAGATTCTAGTGCATATCCAGGCATATGCTTGAACATATAATAATACTATCAGTCAGAGACTGTTGTAGCTTAATTGATATGTTTGTTGGACCATAGTATAGTCATTCGTGTATGCTTTTAGATATAAGAATCATGTACGGGAGGATTTCATAGAAAGCTGTGAAAAGGTATGCACACAGATCACGTGCCATTTAGAATGTCATCATCTGCTACATTACAGTTTGAGCTGAACTCCAGTAAACATTTCTTCTACCATTTGGAAATTGTTGATTAGAATTTTCAGCAAATGTTGTTATAACCACCAATTTTTGCAAAACCCACAAATTCCATAAATTAGAAATCTTATGTATGAAATCAGATCATTTTAGATCATCATGCATCACAATCAAACTAGATTTATTTATAGGAACATTTAGAGTCTCAGTAAATTGTTATCACAAATTTTGCAAAACCTCCAAACTCCAGAAATGGGAAATAAGATTAAAGAAAGAAATAATCATTTCAAGTTATCATGCAATAAATTTTCATACTTAAGCTCTAATTACTTAATATCAAATCGTTAAATAGGATTTCAGTCATATTTTTGTCAATTTTTTTTGGAAAAGGTGTCCATATTACTCCAGAAATTAGAAAACTTTTTAACAAAATCATCATTTTGCGGATTGATCATCATGATTTGAACTTTGTAAAAGAAAAACATAATTAAACCCAGATCAATTAATTATCTGCAATTATAGACACTAGATTTCTTTCATTTTTTTTCCCGTAAAACTGAAAATGCTGACGTTGACCTACCTGCACGGCAATGTAATCCAGGAACTAGACTTGGTACCTTCAAGAGCCGACCGCGGAAGTGGGGCCGTCGACGCGCTGCGCGCGCAGCAGGGATGGATTTGGAAATGCTGAAAAGAGTTTCTATAATTCTGCATCATTGCTTTCAATCTAGATTTTTGGACGAACGGATCTGATGCAAGCATCTGGTGTAAGATGGGCATGCATGAAGATGTGCCAACTTGAGAGCGCTCAAATATCAAGTTTCAGCCAATGAATCGATCAGCTTTTGTAGTCACGGGAATTGAGAGTGCCTACCTCTCGTAATTGCACTGAGGGTCCAATGCGAGGAGCAGATAGGACAAAGGCTGAAACCGGTACCAACGTTGGTACCATGGTAAAAATCCTAAAATTCTTTTAAATTATTTCTAAATATCACAAACATCCTATGCTACGATTGAATCAGGGTCTCTGAGTTTAAATCTAACATTTTTTGGGCTTAATATGGTCACTAAGAGGCCTCATTCAAAAAGGTAAAGGTATCAACGTGGGTGCTGCTTCACCCTGGCCTTCTTGAAAGGCATAAAGAGTGGGTAGGAGTGGATCGTAAATCATATTCAGCTCAGTGTGCAACACTAGAACTTCAAGTTCTTTCCTGTTTCTGAAACGTTGTTCCTTTTGTTTTCTCTCAATAGGTGAGACTTGCCTACTCCCTTTATCTCTCCCTCTCCCTCTCCTCTCATGAATCCTAGTTGTACCGCATCTCATTACTGATCTCTTGGCATTGTTTCATTTCTCGTCCATGCTAGAGCTTGAGCTCGGCCGCTAGTTAGAGCTTACGGGAGGCCTTTCTCTCAAACTTTTGACAAAACTTGTGTTTCGCGGTGGTCAATGGATATACAGGAACCAAATGCATTGAGACTAGCAATCCGTTACATTCAGGATCTATGCAGATCACATACTAGATTTCTCCACCGTGCGCACCCTCCATACCCAGTGTGTGTGAGGGAGAATTTTGAGAGTTGTGTTTCGAGGTCGATGGATACAGCAACAAAACGCGTAGACACTAGAAATCCGCTAAATTCACGGTCCATGGAGATCACAATGTACTAGAGTGTCACAGGGCCCGCTCATGCGATTGTATGTGCAGGTCTAGTCGCAAGCTACTATCAGATGCAATTCAGGGTTCCAGTTTAGGACATCTTCCGATTTTGATTCCCAAGAACATTGCAGCCTTATATTTCTTGCAATCAGCAAGACAACCGAACTTGACTCGGCATGAAGTACACACATGCAATTCTGTCATGTGATATACTAATGTGTGGATTGCATGTCCTGTCAACGGTTGGGAACCGTGATATATTATTCTTTAAGAGACGCAAGTGCAGCTATGGAAGAAATCTTGTACAGTCCACTGTCCTACCGGATGTCCATACCCAGGCAGGAGAGCTTTCTTCTATAGCTTACCTACCAGATGGGGATTTTTGTGGCTTTCAAACTGATCGACTTTCTCTTGCGATCTGCCACTCCCAAAACATAGCCCAGTTAATTGACGAGTCGGTCCAAACTAGGACTCGGTTTTTCAGTTCCTAATCCTCATGTGTTTTGGAAATTCACAAGGATTGCATTTTTGGATCATATGCAGATTCCAAAGAGAAGTCGCAGAAAAGGTGACGAGATGGCGTCGAAGCTGGTGATACCGATTCTGTTCGGAGTGATCTGCATGCTCACTGTGGTGACGGCATGGGAAAATGGAAACTTCAAGGATTCCCAAGTAATCTCGATGCCAACGGCAACAGCTGAGAAGAATATATCGATACTCGTGATGCAGGTATATTTCAAACGCCTTATTGTCACTTTCAGCTATACACTGTTTGAAGTTTCAACAAAATTATATAGAGCGCGACATGCTTAGAGAGAAGATACGAGGCGGGCCGCACAGAAATTGAACTTTTTGTTATGTACATTGTTGATCCATCACCCATCACACCCTCAAGTTTAATGTGCTCAAAAGCTTTCCAACTAGCAAAATCATACAGCCCTGCATGTCGCCTTCTCAATTTCACCTTTACATTTGCAGCCGGGTCAAGAACAATGAGTGTTTGTCTGTGCGTTTTACATTCGCTCTAATATGTGTTTGTGTCAAGTTTCGCCAAGCGCCGACTCACAAACTTCACTCGCAAAACATAAGTGAATTAATCTCAAGTGTCATCTGCCTTTATACAATCCACCAACATGGTTAAGTGTGATGGTAAATCCTAGAATGATCACGCCAAGGCTTTTATGCAATTGTTATGTATCTGAGCAGTTTGTACTCTTGTCATTTTGCAGTGGGGATACTCGTACTGCTGCCCCAAGAAACAACAATCATGCTGCTTATCGCCTTACCTAGCACCAGATTTCCTCATCAATGCAATCTGGACGATTAACAGCAAAAGAGAATTTGAAACCAAATGCAACGGTCCTTTATTTAACGAGAAGGAGGTACACTTCGCCAATGAGTTCCCACTCCGTTCACAGTGTGGTTTAGAGGCTGGATCCATTATAAAGTCCCTTGCTAGTACTGAGATCATGCTCATGATGCCAATCTTCTTGAGTTTTCAACTTCTTTGAAATTTGCAAGAACGTAATTTCATGTCAGCGATTTTAGACTTTCTAGAAAAATGGTGGGACATAGTAGTGCATCGTGGTTCTTAGGAATTGACTGTGAGAAGCGCTGGGTGTGGTTTCTGTGGACAAAAACTGTCAGTTGTCGGCGGAGGTTCTAGCCTACAGTAACCTTTACTGGCCATCGTTGAACTGCTCGTACACCAACGTTCAGTACTGGAAGCTAATGTGGAACGTGTACGGAAGATGCTCCGGCTTAAGTCAGTCAGCATGGTTCACACTAGCCATCAAACTCTTCCAGCCGGAATTTACAGTCGCTCTTCTTGAGAAAGGTACGACGACGTTTCCTTCTTTGTCACAAGAAACTGGATGGACAAATCATTTTGCTATTAGTGCTAAATCTCTGCATGACATACATATTCGACAATTCTAAAAGGTTCGATGCAGTGCAGCATCAAGGTGAAGTTATATTAGATGTTATAAAATCGGACTTGAGTAGTTGCTCTTGAAGATTAATCTTATGAAGTTATGTATACGGCCCCAAGTATGTAATATGCCCATTCAACAATCGTACTCCTTAATGATTTTTTGCAGGTATCGTGCCTGGAGGAAAATACACCCAGGATGATTTTCAGAAAGCTTTGAGCCTTGCGGTTGGTCACAAAGTACGCGTCCGTTGCAACAGTAACAGTGCAACTGGAGAGCTACAATTGTACGAGGCGCTGATCTGCTATTCCCCAGACGAAAAGGAGGTCATCGATTGCGGAGATGATAATGTTCCTTCTCCAGGAGAATACGAGTGCACTGGCAAGATCGTGCTCCCACGCAAACCGTGCAAACCGACTTCGTTTGGATCGTGTGAATCTGACGCCTAGATCGTCGCCCGCAAGAGCAGAAGATGCAAGAGCTAGCTAGATTGAATCACACAAAAGCTAGCTTGCTCTAAGCAGCGGAGATGATGAAGAGCCAAAAAATCCATGACCAGGAACTGTCTCAAAAGGGAGATCTGAATATTTCTACAATTGTAATAACCGGCTCTACAGATCGTACTGCAGCTGCTAGAATCGCTGCAGAAGATCAGTGTGAGACAAGACTGGCTATGTAAAAGCTCAAACTGCTGATCACCCACTTCGTGATCTCATGGTGGGCAGTATTGCACATGTATGGCCATGATGGTTGTTGCATAGTTTGCTCCGGATAGAAAACCCGTTGAACACCATCAATGATGTGATCTATGAGTTGCTATGCTTCTTGTGTACCAGTGCTTTTATAAATATGACCTTGCAGTGTTTTTGTGTATGTATGGATTTTTATGTTTAATTCAGATGGATTTATAATGATTGACCTGGGCTTAATCATTCCTATAATTTATAATTTGTAATGATTTATGTGGATAAAATTTTCAGTGAATCAACATAAATTATTTTGTCTACTTTCAGAATTTTTTCTTCTTCGAACTTGATCTGATGGGAATTATTTTGAGGTGGTTTTTAGAAATAGGAAATGGACATATTTGGTTTTTAACTTTGACTGTCTAATTTCGACCTCTAATTCTTCTTTAGACCTGATGTGATGGGGATGAGGTGGACAGTTCTTTGAAATATCGCATCAAAACATGTCGAATTGAATATGGAAACATTTAAATTCATATCAATTGAACAATTTACATGCACATGTGCAATCAACATACGCATTGTCAAATAAGTTTGTAAGTGTTAAATGCACATTTTTCTTTGTTTGCTAAAATTTAGATGATGATTACATGACAATCCTCATGCAAAGTCAAATCTCAAATATTTGTTCGCAGATGTTGAAATGATGTTGAAACTTGAATTATCACAAGCCTTTTTCAATTTTGCAGCATCTAGCATTGTAACGTCAGAAAGATGAAGTGAGGTGCGATTTGGAACATGTTGGGAAACATATTGGGAAATGGGTGAATATATTGAGAACTGGGGGAATACATTGGGAACAACAATAATCCAAAAAATCCAACACCCCACCCTTCCCCAACCACCGAAAAAAGAAAAAGATTGGGCCCCTTCGTCCAGGCTGCCTCAGCTCATTGGTTGTGAGAATTTTGTCGCTTACCTTGAGTGTTCGTTGCCTTTTTCCGTGTAGGCTAATGGCTAGGGCACTAACTGTGGAACATGGTGTATGATGCCTTCTCCCCTTCCATTGAATAGGACAATGTGGGCTTTTGAACGTGCTAGGCTTCTTCCACAACAACATGAATATGCATGGGTTTACTAGTTTACTCCTCGACTACATTCCAATGTTCACCAATTCTCTTGGAGAGTTATTTCCATTCAGTCTTGTTAATGTTCATTGTTCACCAATACACAAATTGATGGGAGAGTTACATCACCATTTAAATATTATCTTAGATGGTTGACCCATGGCAACAACTGTTAGCTCAACTTTGCTTCATAATTGCTTGTGGGAGAATTTGAATTTTTTTATAAAAAGGACATGCACATGTAGATATGGTAGCTGGAGAAGCAAAATAATTGATGATGGTAAATATGCACATCATGTGTACTATTTATCTTCTAAACAAATGTAAAAGTGCAGTAAAATAAGACTCCAAATCAACGGTCAATTGAGGACAGGATACCAAGAAACCAAAAAGTTCTTCTCTACTATGATTTTGTCAATGCCATCACAAGTGAGGAGGAGGAAATTCTCCTCTAGGGAGAACCAAAATTGTTCACCATTCAAATAATTACTTTATTGGAACCGGGCACACCTTGTGTCCTACATTGTTCCAGAATTTAGTTCAGAAATGGGGAAATTCCAATAGATGAAGTCCCCACACATTTTTAGGTGCAAGATTTGAAAATTGCTAGGTAGATGTTACAAGAAGATGTCTAGATTCGAATTTAGACACTCCTACCAAATCACAGTTGGTGAAGTTCGACACTAATCTCGACCTTTTGACAGCTACAAAAGCAAAATCTTTGTTCCAAAAAAACTATAAGGATGTCTTCTCATGGTCCTACAAGGATTTCAAAGGAGTATCTCTTCACATTGCTCAACATTGATTGAACTAGATACAATGATATTCTTTTCCCATCAAAACCAGTATCGAATCAATCCCAATTATGTAGCTATGATCAAATAGGATCTAGAAAAAATCTTGACTAGAAGATTCATTGTTGTGATGGAACTTGGCTTTCGCCCATTGTGGTGGTCCTCAAAAAAATTGGTAAACTATGCATTTGTGTCAATTTCAAGATATTAAATGCAACCATGAAAAAGGATCCATATCCTCTACCATTTACAAAAGAAGTCTTAGATATGGTAGATGAACACAAAATATACTCATTTTTGAATGGATTTTTTGATTACCATTAAATCATGACAGCATCGGAAGATCAATACAAAACAACCTTCATCACCGAATGAGGCACTTTTGTGTGGTTAGTCATGTCTTTTAAATTAAATAACATGCCCCCAACCTACCAACAAACTATTTTTTTTGTCATATTTAACTACATTGTGTCTAAAGAAGGGAAGCTACCAGATCCTAAGAAGATTGCAGCCATAGCCAACATGTCAAAATTAAAAACTGCCAAGAACATTCATGTTTTCAACAACATGGCCCAGTTTTATTGTTGTTTTATTTAGAACTTCATTTTTGTCGCAACCCTAACTTGGCCAAGTGTGGGGGTGAAGCCCAACACTTGGAAAAGTTGGGGATTTGGAGTCCTTCGAGACTCCCGAATGTTCAGAGCTCGACAGCATGACCCAAAACACCTCGCATTGGGGTGTTCTTGGTGTCATTGGAAAGGTCTTGAAGCGTAGATATCGAAAATGCCCTCGCATTGGGAATTTGAACATCTGTCGCCCAAGTTATGGGCAAAAGAAGGGCCGGGAGTCAAATTGGCAGTTTGACTCCCGACCACTAAAAGTCGGGAATCGACCTCTTCCCGA
>Ga0116228_10003831_pt1 | contig 13289 bp, 3 predicted proteins | sample S1TSphfallax_2_FD_89694 | JGI IMG/M metagenome (GOLD analysis project Ga0116228, IMG submission 89694) | Host-associated microbial communities from peat moss isolated from Minnesota, USA - S1T2_Fc - Sphagnum fallax MG | ecosystem: Host-associated > Plants > Peat moss > Unclassified | place: USA... | reverse complement strand
GCCACAACAATTTCGCACACAATTGTGTGATTTGTGCTCCAATTATGGCAGAAAAGTCTGTGTGATATTGTTGTCACAAAACTTTCTTGCCACAGAATGAGTTCTCTTTGAAGATTCTCTTCTAATATACTTCCATCTCAGACATAATTCATTGAGTAAGAACAACTACTTTGCTAGCAGTCTTGAGCAAATTTGTGTCTTTTGGTGATGTTTTTGACTCATCAGCAAAACAAGTTGCTGATCAGTCTGAGGCATTGTGCTATACCTTCATTCCTAAGACATTCATCAAATAACATATAGCTCCATGATCCAAGCTGGTTTGGCATCTGGATTGAATGAAATGATGTGTGCATCAGCCTGCCACTAGAATGTTTGGGTCTAAAATAATTCCAAACTCTAAAGAATCATGTCAATACCAAAGAATCAAAGTTGCTGCTCCACTTCAAATACCTCTCTTGGTTACAGTACCTTTGAGCACAACTAAGGTCCTAGCCCATCTGTGCTGTAGAGACCTGTACAGGTCTACCAGATGCAGTCTCGAAGCAGAGATCTGCCGCTTCTCTTCTATATTCTCAAACATCCCAACAATTCCACCTCAACCTCTGCTTCAAATTTGCATTTTATTGATGTGCAATCTTACTAGCTAACTGTGCTCCAAAAAATGTTTCAAACCAAAATCTAATCAATTCCCCTCAGCTCATTCTCCAGACACTAATGATCAAAAGATCGTGATCTAGTTTCAAAGGAGCTCAACACATATCATGATGTGCCATACCCACTATGTCTTTGAATCTCAAGTGTTCAGATTTGAAGTCAGTCGGTGGAACCTGCTGGATCTAAAATTCTAATGGGTAAAACCAAATCAAAGATCCAACAAGGCAACACAATCGATGACCACGGGATGTCATGGCAAATGTTAGACATGTTAGACAATTTTCTTTGATGCAACTTGTGCTTTGAGATTCTTGCTAGCTCACGCAAGTAACTTGTACTCAATGTAATCAACAAGTGACTTGAAATCCTCCACAATGTGAAGATTTGTCACCTGGTGGAACAACAATTTTCACTAAATTCTTCTAAGATTCCATGGAACAAGGTCAGCAAAAGAGCCACAACCAGAGTGAACTAGCACCAAAGTGCACCATGCAGGATGGATGGTGGTTAACCACATACTTCCTTACCCGAAGGTCAGTTTCGTCATTAAATAATCCTCAAAATAGTGAAATGACATTTTGTGAAAATATGAAGTTGACATGTTGAAAATCATCATAATTATCATAGGCTACACTCTGAATAATTTCACTACTCATCGATTGGTAATGCCTAATAAATAGAAATATGAGAATATTTTATTTTATTATTACTTCAATGATGTCAGATCTTTCCATCGGATCAAAATACAGTATGTAGGCTTTAATTATTTCTTCATGTTTCGACTCCAATGGAGATTTTTGTTGTTACAGTTGTTAAGGAACCATTATATAATCATACATATGTAAAAAGCCTCCAATTCCATTATTTATGGTAGTTTTCTACTAATAAAATCTATAATATAGATAGCCACATGTAATGACAAATCACAGCCATATCAGTAAAAGCTTGTGTCAAGGATGGATTCGCCCTAATGCATGGATATAGTATTCCAAAGCTTTTGCATGTTCCCCATTACTTGTGTGGATAAGACTTATATTGTATGGTATATAACTTTGATCGTACGAATCAATTTCTAAGCACATAGCTTCATAATAATTTGGCAAGGCTTTCGCATATTACCTTTTAGATTGGGTTAACATCTGTTGTGATTGTCCATCTATTTTGAAATGAAAATGAACTCCATTTCAAAATCATACATGAGATTTTCACCTCATACAACTTTTCCTAAATAGTTTATAGGGGGGAAGGGAAATAATCTAAATCATTTTTTAAGGGGAGAAATTTTACCCAATGTGATAACTACCAGGGGCTAGTGTCTTTCAAAAGATGTCTAACCATCCTTTTTACAAAGAGTATCTTCTTAAAAAGATGTTCAAAATTTGAAAAATACAAACTCCATAAATTTATTTGTTCCTAACACTCTTAATTTCATAGGGATTAGCCACCTTGACAATCTACAATGGTTGTATGAGTGCAAAAATACAAATGAAATGAAATTTTGTCATCCTAATTGTATATTTACTATTAACAATTATTGGGGCATGATTCTTTTAAAATTGAAATCTAACAAAGTTTTTGTGTTGTCAATTCCCACACGTGGTGTTCTTCCCATTTTGTATGCTTATAAAAAGGACTACAACAAAGAAAAAGTTTCTTATAGCTTAAACCTCTAGCTTAATATCTTAATTCATAAAAGAGAAAAATATCTAAGGTTACATCAAAGGTACATGACAAAAAAAATTATTCTCTCTTGTTAAAAACTTACTTTCCTTGGGTGTAACTTTCACACAACAAGTCAAGTATTAATGTGTTTTATTCCACATTCATTCGTTTTGGGGTTTAAAAATCAAACCACATGATTTCTGTAATAAATAAAAGTTTTTTTTCCCTTTGAATGGTCGAGATTATCTATAATAGAATATTTGCAACAGTTGTGAAAGTTTTATCAATAAAATTATTGTTTTTCTAAGACCTAAGCACAGTCAATTACAATTCTTTTGATTTATTATTATTCTTGTTTTTTAAAATAAATCCATTAAATAATTTTGTAAGAAAAAAATAATTATTTTATTTTATTTCCATCTACCATCATAGAGGATGGGTTACTATATTATTATTATTTGTTTCATATCCAACCAAACAATTCAATCCAAACGATTCCATCAATCGAGGACCAATAATAAAAACTATAAAAGATAAATATAGTTTGATTATATATAACTTGTTTAGTAATTACTCCTTGATTTGATAGAAAGATCTAAAATTATTGAAGTAATAATAAAATAATTTTTTCTCATAATTCTATTTATTAAGCATTACCAATCGATGGAATAGAGGAAACTCATACATAATTTGATTTATTGTGGTCGAATCCCCCCCCCGCCCCACCCCTCCCTTTTTCAAAATCAAAATAATCTCAATCAAACCATTGAAAATGAAATAGAATTAATATTTTTTAAAACTTTTATTACTTTATCCATTTAGTTAATCAAATGAAAAGGCAAGGATACCTCCAAGGATTGGTTCAAATTGGTTATATCCCAATATCAATAATAAATAAATAAATATTTGCTTGCAATCCATGGACTTGTAAACTAAAATTGGAAAATAGCATACGAAAGATGGCCGAATGGTTTAAGGAATAGCATTGGAAATGTTATGTAGCTTTTGCTTATAGGGGTTCAAATCCCTTTCTTTCCATATTTATATTTCTTATACCACTATCATGATATGTAATTAATAATATTATTAATTAGTATTATTCTTAGTTTGGTTTCAGTTGATTTTACTAAAATAAGATTAGTGTAAGGATATTTAGATTAATATATATTTTTAAATTTATCATATTCAAACTACTTCCCCAACTTAAATATATAAGGAGGAGCAAGCACAAAATTTTGATTGGTGATCAAGGAAAAAGAAATTGGGATTTTTTATTCTATTTTATGAAATATAATATTTCAATTTGTCTATTCGTCTAATAAAAAAATGTTTCAATTTTTTTTCCTCCAACATAATTTAAGCTTAGCGAGATTAATATTCTACAACTAATAATTCATTTATTTTTTAACCAATTGATTCACAATCTATTATTTGATTAACTGACCTTTTTTTTGTGAAGAATCAAGAGTCAAATGATTTGGTATTTTATAACCCTAGGAATAATCCATACTTCTCATAATTATAGCTTGAGATTTTTGCTAGTCCTTTATAACAATAAGTTCTTGGGGTTTACAGTGTTAATTTGGTATATTTATCGTATGATCATTTACTAATATATGTCAATGGTTTATCAATTGTCTTGTTTCAAGAATAGTGGGAGCCATACCTAATCAAAAGATTACATTATTTAGGTGCATTTTCAGCAATTGTAACAAAACTTGACATGTAGATCCTTTTGTTTTTCTAACAATACAAACATATCTAAATAATTGAAACTCCGTTATTTTGTAATGAAAATGCAAATTTTGTTTCTTTTCCAAACAAATATGATACTGAGAAACTTTTTATTATATATGGGTTGGTTGATATAATTAGATTTTGACTAGGGTGTTTTATTAGTTAGCCTTCGCAAAACCCCCAAACGATGTAATATTCTTACATGAAGTCTTCGATAATAAGACATAAAGATTCCTTATTTTGCAAGAATTTTTTTTTAAATGGTAGAAATGAAAGAATATTATTTTTTCTTCTTCTCATATGTGAACAAATGAATCTTTTTTAATTGAGATTTTATCGGATGAAATTACCATCTAACAAAGGAATCTCCCCATTTTGATTTGTTCATCTATTTTTCCTAGTTGAAAAATATCATAACATAAGGGATGGGAGACATAAGGGAAAAAATAAAAATACTATATATATATATAATTTTATTTTCATAATAAAACTTTATCATTTATTTTTTGTTATTCATGTTTGTATATGTTGATAAGATTTCTAATGATAAGAATTATTCCCCTCCTTTTCATTGTTTTTCAATGGAGTAATCATCAATTTATTGATGGAAAATAATGATTATTGGGAAAAAATAATGAGAGATGAACAAGGAAGCCTGATATGAAAGTCAAACTGATGACAATCGCATTATAAATGCGATATTCCAACCTCTGAGTTAAGTAGGCTTTGCCAATACCAATTCAAAATAATGATATTAATAAAACAAAAGTAGATTTTTGTGTAATGTGTAACAAATCGTAACAAATCAAAACAATTTTTTTTGGTAATTACTAATGTTATATTGGAAATGGTTTGATGACATAATAATTGATTAAATTATTTCATTCAAAAAGTAAACAATCTTACAATGGAAATAGATTGAATTATGTAATGTTCATTTTTTAAAAAAATCTTCAATTATGAAATCAAAGAGTATTGCATAGGAACTCAAAGAAGATTATAATCAATTATAGTATTCAAAAATGAAAAAAAATTCAAAATAAATTATTGATTTAATCCAAGGGACTAATCAAAGTAATGAATGAAATTTTTTTATTTTTGAAAATAAAAATAAAAAGGGGGTTGATATGGTAGAATCGGTAGATGTTATGGACTTAATTCAATTGAGCTTTAGTTGAAAAATTTACCAAGTGCTAGCTTTCAAATTCAAGGAAACCTAGGTTGAAGAAGAAATAGGCAATCTTGAACCAAATCTTGTTTTCATAACATAAATGGGATAAGTGTAGAGACTCAATGGAAGTTATCCCAATGAGAAATCTTACTTTGAATTTAAATTTTAAATTTTTATTTATCCATATTCTATATATATCAATGAAGAACAATATCATTAGCTTTATTTCTAATCATAAGCATTATAGGAATATGAAAAGAGAGGCCAGGAAAGTAGTTTCTTTTACCATATTTTACATTTGTGTTCCACCTCCTGTAATATTGCTTGTTTTTCAGGTTTTCACAACAATCTAACTAGGGAATAGGGTAACTACTTTGAACTCCAAATGAATGATTATAGGGTAGGCTAATTAAGCCACATGTTTATTGGTAGCAAGATTTTCCAAAAAGTGAAAGAGCAATGATAAATGATCGTGATATGCCCACTTGGAAATTCATAACTTTGAAAAAAAGAATTGAACACATGTGCAACAAATATATATATTAAAGTGGTATTTTTATGAATATCCAAAAGCAGGGAATAAAACTTGTGAAAAATATTTATTTATTTGTACTTACAACCTGAATACATTACGCCCTAGCCCAAGGTCGAAGGGTATGTGTTTAGATCATAATCTAGAATCTATAAGGCTTTGGAATGAAATGACCATAAAAAAGAAGAAACAAACATTCTGAAAAAAATGGTTAACAATTAAAATACATACCAAATTGATAATTGTTCAGTATGTTAAACATAAGTAAGATGTAGGCAAAGTGGACAATATTATTGTCTATCACCATTGAAAAGCCAAGATTGGAAATGGCGTGAACATTGCAGTTGAATGGAGGTGTACAACCTATGCATCACATCTTTCAACTTTTGTTTAACCAACAAAGAAAATAAATATTTTTTAATTCCTTGTTAACCTATTATCTACTAACACATGCCCTTAGTTTGCCAAGTAAACCAAGTTGCAAAAAGAAGAAAAGTTTTAAAAAAAGAATGTATATATTTTTTTTTTAAACTTTTCAATGGTAATACAATGTACTAAGTGGAATGTAAGACCGTTGAAGCATCTAAATCAATGAAAGCTTAGGCTTTTGAAGGTGCAAGGACGCCTATTTAATTAGTGCCGAAGGTTATTAATGTAAGGGATTTAGTAGAAGCAAGTCGTATTACTTTTAAAGGTAGCAAAAAACATAGCATGACACTTAAGCTAACTTTCAATTATTGTATAAACATTGTCTTTTACATAGCCAAAATTTGCATGGATTAAAAAATGATGAAAATAGCCATATGAGGCCATAGGCTCACGTATGGTTCAAAAGCCAAGTTGTGCCAACAATAAAGTACCTTAGGTTAACACGGAGTAAGAGCAACTACAATTGCTTTAACATGAGTTGTTGTAGGTATTGGAAATTTATTTAATGTGCACCTTGCTAGAGCACATTTAGATTGGCGAAGGTTAACAAATTATCATACGGGCCTAGTCTTATAACCTGTAGCAAAAACAGATTGCACGAAACCATAGCATGGGGTCTAGTCAAGTTTTATTGTATGGTTATCATGAATGCGTTAGGATTGAACGTTACCCCTTCTAACAAAGGGTGGCCCAAAAGGCTCCAAGGTCCAACTAAAACCTTGGTGCAAACAACCTTCTAGGGGAAACTACAAAGATCATTAAAAAAACATTTGCCAACTTAAACAACAAGCAAACACCCAAACATAAAAATAAGGGATCACCATAATAAACCCCCCAAAAATAATTAACACCAAGGTGCAAAAAACCAAGGGACCAAAGTATAACTAAAAAGGAAATGGGTGACAGATTAGCCATAAGTATTATAAAAGATACACTAGGCAAAACAAGTCATGCATACGATGATGCCCATAATGTGAAAAATTATAAAAGAAAGGCTATAGATGGTAGGTAATAGGCTACCCCCCTTATAAATGTGATGTGTTTGTAGTTGGAAAAGGTAGTAAAATCTAGAAAAAATAATCAATGAAACTAACATTAATAAAGGTAAATTTAGACTAGTGGTGCCTCTTGCGTTTAATTGTGTATTTTATGAGGACATTTAAAACATAGACAACCTTAAGGCTACAAGAGACTAAAAGGAAATGTAGTTGTAGAAAACAATGGTAAAAGCAAAGTAGAAATGATTAATAAGGCCCTTGAAAAACTTTCTAAAGAGTTAATACGGCAAACTTTTTGAAAACTAGCCAAACAAATAATCATTTTTGAATTGGATGTTGGGAGCATGCCTTTTTTTTCTTGTTTCGACAGTTGACAAAGTCATGCAATCTACTTTAGGAAAAACTAGTAAAACTTTTATTTGAACCTTTTTTCAAAAAATCAAGCCATAGTTTTTTTCTTGATAAAAGTTATCACCAAGCCCTTTGAGACCTCTAATATTTTTTAGATGGCAATGTTTTGGCTTTTACAAATCAATATTGAGATTTTGATTTCATCATAATTTGTTTATTAAGGAAATCAAACTAGTATTGTGGTCCAAAACACCACAAGATCTTATGAAAAAACTATTTAACATAAACTATGTTAAATATGTATAACCTTACATATCAAATGCAATACATCATAAGGGCTTCAAAAGACTCTATAATATATCTGCTTTGTGCCAATATTTTCTTATATAAATAGATTGTTATATTGAAAACTAACCAATACCCAAATACATTTTAAGGGACATGCATTTTGTATTAGCAAAATATAAGAAGAGACTTCATTGTAATTTAAAGGATAATGCATTTTGTAAGGATTCATAAATAATATTGGCCAATTTTGCCTTCAAACATCATAGGTAAATTGAAACAAATAAATTTGATTATAAACTAGGCCCTAGAAGATTTCAAAGATTTTAATATATTTGCTATGTAGATAACATCGTGTTAGGTGTTATAGGTAGCAAACAAGATGCTTTGGAGATCCGAAGGGCCATGTAAAACTTTATTAAGAAAGAATTGAAATTAGAATTGAAAAAACAAAAAGGTCCAATATTAAACACAAAGTTTGAAATGGCCAAATACTTAGGCGCATTAGTAACATATTATGGTACCACAAGTGTTATGGAAACTTTAAGCACTAACAAAGTCACATCAAAACAATTGGACTCCAATCGATCAAATGTTTGTGATTAATTTTTTTTATTAAAGACTTAATAACTAGAGCCTTGGAACATTAATGTGCAAAACAAAATGCCAAAAGATTAACCCAAGCAACCTTTAATCAATGATTGGCAACCCTGGAAGACAAAAACATTATCACTTTTTTTTCATCAATAATACATGACATTGTTAACTATTACTTATTTGTGAAAAAAATTATTCCCTATGTCACAATATTATAGTAAATGATGGGAAAATATATAATTTCAAATTTAAAAAATGAATTCATTTTTTGAAAAATAATAATAATTCATTTTGTTAATGTGGAAACTGACCTTAAGGTAATTGTCCACATGGATTTGACCACCTAATAGCCACCAAGTGTGTTGCTTATTTACTTGCCCAGATAATAACTTGTTACAATTTTCTACTTATTTGCCCATGATATGTACCCATTTACACAAGTACTTAATTACCTAAGTAATTTGAAGTGAAAGTAGGAGAGTTTACATGGTAGGTGATAGAGGTAAAACCTTGGTAAATCATTGTGGTTCATCCACAATTCAATCATAATGGGTTTTCAATGGATGGTGTGTTCTTGTATGTGTTGGACCACATAGGGTGATTATGCCTACCACCAAAAACACCCCCATGAGCAAATGTTTGATTAGTTCACATGAGAGTTGATGACCAAATGGCCAAACATTGTCCAACGATCAAAACATGCCTTACAATTGAATGTTCAATGAAAGCAAACGTTCATTGACATTTTATGTTCTTCCAACCCAAGATATTATGAATGTGTTCATTCTTGGGTGTGACGTGTACCATTTGTTTTGTTAAAATGTTTTGTTATTTTTAAAAAATAGTTTCATGATAAGTTTAAGGTTTTCACATTCTAATGCACACAAATGTAAGAATATCCCAATGCATGCAAATTTAAGTATTTAATCACTATGACAAATCACGGTTATTTAAAAGGTTCAAGTTGACTAATTTGTCAATTTGACTAAAGGCTAGCAGCTTGAATGACACATGTATTATTTGATTGATCAACTTGATTATAATGGTTAATTTGACTATATATATACATATAATCAAATTGTATAACCTTAGTGAAAATGGCCAATGATTTTTAATCGAAATGATTAAGATTTTTTAGTGAAGTGGAATATTTAGTCAAGATGGCCAACAATTTAAAAACAAAATGACCAATGATATTTAATCAAGTGAAACATTTAATCAAGATGACCAATGATTTAAAAACAAAACAACTTCAATTGAATGTGACATGGTCTACTACCTTATGTATATAACTCTTACCTATTCACCCACTTATTTATCTGGTTAACAACATACCTAACTATTACCCACCCACATGCATCTTACCTATATCATAACTATCCACCCACTTACCTACTTAAGTTTAACCATTAAATATATTAATTAAATGTAGCCATTATATTTAATTATAAAATTTAGCCATTAAGTTTATTCAAAATTTAACCAAATTTTAGTCATTATGTTTAATTTAAATTTAACCACTAGATTTAACCATTATGTTTAACCATTATATTTGGCACTAGGTTTAGCTTAAATTTTGTCACTAAGTATAGCCATTAGGTAGAACTTAGGTTTAACGACTATGATAAACCATTAAATTTACCCACTGAGTTTAACATATGTTTAACCATTAGGTTTAGCCATTAGGTTTAACCTATGTTTAACCATTATGTTTGACCAAGGTTTAGTTATGATGTTTAACCATTATATTTAGCCAACATTTTGTTATGAAGTTTAGCAATGAAGGTTAACCATTATGTTTAGCTAAAGTTTAATCATTATATTTAACCATTAAGTTTAACTAAAAATCAACCATGAAATTTAGCCATTAGGTTTAACCACTATGTTTATCCAAAGTGCATCATGTTTAGCCACTAGATTTAACCATTAGCTTTAGCCATGAAGTTTAACCATTAAATTTATCAATTAAATTTAGTCATTAGGTTTAGCCATTAAGTTCATCAATTAGGTTTAACCATTATGTTTAACCAAGGTTGAATCATTATGTTTAACCACTATATTTAGCCATTAAGTTCATCAATTAGGTTTAACCATTATGTTTAACCAAGGTTTAATCATTATATTTAACCACTAGATTTAGTCATTAAGTTTAGCCATGAAATTTGGCCATTAAGTTTATTAATTAGCTTAACCATTATATTGAATCATTAGGTTTAACTAAGGTTTAAGCATTAAACTTAGCCACTACATTAAACCACTGAGTCTAGCCACTTGATTTAACTATTATATTTAATCATTAGTTGTCACCTAAGTTTAACCATTATGTTTCATAATGTGAAATAAACATGTGAAATAAAAAACTTAACAAGGATTGACCATTTTTGATGGTGTAATCTATTGGTAAGGATTTGGTTTATAATTGTGTAGGTTTGGGGTTCAATTCCTAATATTTGTAACTTATATACATGTTTAAAGAATTAAAGTAGGTAGGCTAAGTTGGGTTAGGTAAGGTAAACTAGATTAGGTAGGTTAGGTTAAGTTACCACCTATCTATTTGCCTTTTTATGACCTACCTACACTTATATACAACCTACCTACCTACCTATTTACCTACTAGACCTATTTACACAATAAATAAATAAATGGTGATAATCCAAAAAAAAATTGGGTAGAAATTTGACCAATCAAATGGTTCACTATTAAGTAGTTAAAATGACTAATGAAATAGTTCAATAGTTTGCTAGTAAAAAAAACCATGCCCCAATCACGCAAGATAGGTACAAAATGACTTGTCCATGTTAACAAGATGGTTTTTTTTATGCATGTCCAAATGGGGTCCTTTTTTCCTAAATTTTTAATTCAAAATAACATGTTTTTGTAGTAGTGAATATACGGTGTGATTGAAGATAGATTTACAAGCTTTGTAACTCATTATAAAAAAATGAAAAATAATTTTTGGTTATGGCTTATAGTTGTCACAATTTAATGCACACATGACAAATATATAAATCTAAAATTATTTACATGAAGGGGATTTTAAGGGTGTGATATAAGGTAAATTGTCAAAATTTATAGTTCATAATGTATATTATGTAATGTTGGTGATTTGTTAATTGAAAGGAGACTTGAATCATCAATGTGCAGGTGAGAAGTTTAAATCTTTACATTTGCAACCTAGGCTACTTTGGCTACTTAGGTGACCTAATTAATAGCTTAGATTGCAAAGCCCACTAGATCACCTAGCCTAGGGGGCTTGGTTTAATCTAGGTGGCTAAACTAGGTGGCCTAGCTTAGGCTTAAGACATAGGTTTGGTAGGTAAATAAATTATTTTTGGGCATTAATTATTAGGTTTGTTAATTAAGTAGATAGGGTAATTAATTAATATTTTTATATTAAATTTTAATTAATTAAATAAAATAAAATATATATATATATTTATGGTCATCGCCCAAATTATATTTTTATCACAATGATTCAATAAAAAAAGCCTAGTAAAAAAAATCAACCAAAAAGACCTAATCAAAATGGTCGGGTCCAAATTGACTTGTCCAAAGTGGCATTTTAATCAAGTTGGACATGGGGTAAAAAACTATTAGGGGAATTTTTTTTACTGAAATTCTCAGTCAAAAAAGTCGTGATTTCTTGCAGTGTATTACATTTTCATGTAAATGCCAAGGCCATAGTGTGATTGACACACCCCTTGTTTTCTATTTTTTGGTGGTCTTACCTTTGCTTAATTGCAAGTGGTATGGATCCATGACATCACCTATTTTTTGCATAGATTATTAGGGCTATGCAATAGGTGGTATGTGTTAAGGTTTAATTAACTAGATGTTACTCAAAGTAAACCTAACCACTCTAAAGGTGCATTCACACTTGGTGTTAGGGACTACCACCATGCTACCCATTTAGGACTTAAAGCCTAGTTGCCATGAAAATTTTATATTAAGCTAACATCCACTTAACATTGCGCTATGGCCCATTTAACATTGGGTGCCACCTAGATTTTCATTTAACACTGACTTAACATGAAGTGTGAATACACCATAATAACTCTAAGTGTGAACGAACCTTAAGAGGCCTTACTCGAGAAGGTGGAGGTAGTAACCAGTGTAGGTGCTGCTTCAGCTGGAAGTGAATTTTTTTTCACCCCCCTATTTTATTTACCACGAACTAGTTACTATTTATTGGCCGGAGCTGCCTCCGAGGCAATGCCGGAGCTGCTGTCGACGCATCCCCGCGCGCGGCTCGGAAGAAGGCGGCAAACGCTCGTCTGTCCCCTTACGTCTCCTTCTTCAAATTTCACGAGTTCAGTGCAGGTGCGGGTTTTTCTTTCTCCCCATTTTTTGCATTGCAGTTGATCGACAACTTCCGGAGCGTGTGTTTTCTTGCGAGAAAGCAAGTATGTTTCGCGATTTGAGCTTGTAGATTGAGCTTTTTTATAGAAGAAATGGAGAAGATTTCAGTGACGATACGGGTGCGACCGTTGAGCAAGGCGGAAGTGGCGAAGGGGAGTCCATGGAAGCTTGGTCCCAACTCAATTGCGCTCTGCAATGCTTCTAGCTCTACGATTTCTGGCCAGTCTTACACGTTTGGTATGTGTTCGTCACCTAAGTTAGCAATTCTCTTTGCTCTTTTTTTCCTTTGTTTTTCTTGGAAGGAATGGTCAGGGCTCTCTCATGATCACCTTGCTGTTGGCCGCAAGTTCAAAGCTTGACACTCTTGATATCCAAGTAGGTAGTCACTGTAACTGCGCATCAAGTGGTATCCGGAATGGTCGACTATCTATTGTGGCGGTCACCGGAAACATCCTACTCTGAAGTAAGAATCTAAGGGAAGGGCGTCCCACAACTTAGAGGTAGAAACTGTGTC
>Ga0116228_10003830_pt1 | contig 13290 bp, 10 predicted proteins | sample S1TSphfallax_2_FD_89694 | JGI IMG/M metagenome (GOLD analysis project Ga0116228, IMG submission 89694) | Host-associated microbial communities from peat moss isolated from Minnesota, USA - S1T2_Fc - Sphagnum fallax MG | ecosystem: Host-associated > Plants > Peat moss > Unclassified | place... | reverse complement strand
CCAGACCCAATGAGGGGCACTGCTGTAGGATGCCCTAACCCTCCTATCACCACCACAAATGGCTGGACTTTTCACTTCACAAAAAAATCCATATCTACAAATTCCTGACTGCTCATTTTTCCAATTGTCAAATTTCGTGTTGAGAGAAGGATGGAATCAAATTTTCCACATCAAGTACATAGATGACATCCCATCCAAATAATCCGAAAAGAAAAAAGCACCATCAATATGAAAGCATTTCATTGCCCTCAAAACTGGACCTCAAAAAAATAGCATCACACAAAGCAAAAGACAAACTATAACCAGGGCTTACTATATTATGAGTTGCTCAATGGGCACCTGCTTAGAGGGCTGAGGAGTAACTGAGCGGTATTATCTAAAGCCCTTAAAAAGATCATTGGTGAGGCCAAAAGGGAAACACTAAAGCATTGATCTAAGGGAAACCGCTAAGCATCAATCTGGAAACCAATAAGATTGACAGTCATAAGCTCAGTCTCGGGATCCATAGCTTAACAACCGAAGCACACAATGGCGAGCTTCCATCTCCACATGTATGGTACATAGGAGATCTAAACAGCCACACATCTGATCCCACTATCACAGCCAAAGTCAAAGAGGCTGGGCTTCAATCTGCACAGTAGAAGACTAGTGAAAGATTAAAAGAATTGTCATGAATCAAGGTAGTCGGACCACTCTGCTTAAAATCTGAACCAAAAGATGATGAGCTTCAATTAGAAATGAGCAATGAGTACGTACTGCATGTCCCAAAACCGTGTCTAGTTGTATGCTGGAGCACCAGGAGGTGGAGGGGGAGGAGGTCGCCTTCCTGGTGTGCGGCGACTGATGTTTCCAACATCGCCATTTTCTTCATAATCATTGTGATTACCATTATGAGATGACGGGCGCCCATTCATTGCAGGTGAGGGGTTTCTTGAAGATTTCTGTGATGAGCTTGAGTGGTTGGAAGATGAGGAACGGACTGTTCCTGCCTCCTCAAATGCTACCCGCCAGTCCTCAACCTCCACTTGATTTATTGTTGTAGGTCCTGCAGGGCCTTTACAATCTCATTGTTAGATTCCATAAGTGGTTTTTCAGCATTTTCCACTCTAGGTAATGAAACATGTTTTCATCATCTCACTGTTAACTTAGGTTTGTCTAACATAGCATGACCAGCTGAATTTCATGGATACTGTTAGCAGATTTGAAAATAATTGGGAATGGCTTGCACATTAAGACTGTCATTTTGTCAATCCCATCTGGTTTAAATATGAAATAGCATACTTGGAGGCAGATTAAAAGGAGTGATAAAAATAAACTGTGCAAGAGGAACCTACTAGAGTCATCCAATCCAGCTCCGATTGATGCTTGTGAGTCGTGAAGGCTGAGTTGTCGGGTAAGTTTGCTCAAAGCTGCTGCCTGCTTTTGCCATCGCTCACGCTGGGCCTTCACTCCCTGGTCTTCTTTTAGGAGTTCTTCAATCTTTGCTGTAGACTGTGAGCTGCAAAATCTCATGCACTAATATATTAAGGAAAAGCACCCCAAATTTGGTCTGCACAGCACAGTTTCATCTAATATTTGCTAGCTTGCTTGTTCAAGCAGAAAAAGATCAAGTGGAAAATTTGGTAAATGAAACTCAGCAAAAGCACTTCCCCCAGAAAACAGTACCTGACTGAGCTGTAAAGCTGATTCAACATTGCATCCTTTGCTCTTTCTACTTGACACAGCACAACAGCCTGCCACAATGCACATTTGAGAACAAAAGAATGCTGAGTAGTTCATGTGCCAAACCACCCTAGAATTCATATATTAATTTCTCTAGCAGTAATGTGATGAACCAGTCAGGATTTCAGTTGAATTTTGATTTGAGTTGCTTGCTCACTTTCCTTCTTTCTGCAGTTGCTAGTTGCATCAGAAAGGTCCTCCAATTTAGATTCAGATCTCCTGTACTCTAGTCCTTTCATTTTTCTTGGTGAGATCCTAACTAAAAGACTGAAATGGAAGAAGAAACCTGTGATGCCACTTTAAGGTGATGCAGCTATGAACAAAAATTAAGATGGATCAGGATACTCACTTTAGGTATATTGGCAGAGAGACTATTCAGCACTGCTTCAACATAATCTCGCACTTCTTGAGCCATTATTCTGAGCTCTTCCTCTGGGTCGACTGGCCTCCTCAGGACAGTTGACATCTCCTGAGGCAATATTAGAAAAATTAAATAGCCTGCACCTAAGACAAGGATACATACCTTCCCTGATTGCTGCCAAGAACAAAGTAGACTTATGATTGTCCTTTCAAACATTGATGAGCGGTCAAAATAAAATTCAAATGAGTTAATCAAGGGAAGGCCAAAGCAAGACATCAGTGTATGATCATCAGGAAGTCTTCTGGGATGTGGACATAGAAATCAAATTAGACAAATGGATGGAATCCAGTAGGGTGCAATAACAAAGAAGTATCACATTCCAGAAACACAATAATCTGATAGAAGGATCCAGAATGCCAATATAAAGTTCTCAGAGATAAAGCCAACAAAACAGAATTTTTACCACAAAAACCAATGTATCTTTGTCAAACAAACCAGATACGTGCTCACAAAGTTCAGATAGGAAATCCACAGAATGGAAAAGGACTGTACCACAGGGCCATCTGAAACACTTGAGGGCAATGCTGCAATATTGTCAGAACTCTTTGATTCCCTCACAGATCCACTTTTTGTAGAGGAGTCTTTTGGGGACTCAATACACCCCCTGAGCTTTGCCATCCACTCCAGCTTCTCCGCCATATTATCAGCCTTCAAAATGAGTGAATGGTGTGCTGCCAGTCCAAGAGAATAGTTTCCTGTCAATGATTCTAGTACTTGCATTTGTCCCTTGGTGCTTTCTATGGATATCTACTTTTTTCCTTACATCTGTCCCTGTACTTTTGTAAGTTGCCTTTGGGACACTTAACTGCAAACAAAATAAGCAATCTTCTTTTTATACCTTCTCGCTTGCCATTGTTCAGGTAAGCAATACCACTTGTATAGCTGAATCCATGACTTGAGCAGGAAACTAAAAGAAAATATGGAGATCAAGAAAAACACACTGCACATGGATGAGTCCTACCTTTCAGGACAGTCTTATAGGACACTTTATGACTGACTCGAAACACCAGATTATCCCCTGGGTCTTCTTTATCTGTGCCATTGGCAGATGATTTTTTGCTCTTTGACCATGATTTTGAACCTGGAGCCTCTTCGGATCCATTCTCCTTCTCAGGACCATCATCAAGAACACACTCCTGCAGTGATCGAAGCCAAAAACTTACTCAGGCTTCTCTAAATTTCTCTAATTAAAATGCAATGAAAAGAAATAACCAGACAGTGGACAGATGAGGAGTATTCTTCTGCCCACTTCTCTATGAACAGTATTCAGTCCTTGAAATCCAAACCTGACAGAAATTATCAAATGATTCATTCCTAACAAAAACAAACAATGATTTTGTCCTGACACCACAACCACTATAACAGCAGCCTCTGGGAGTTCTAGAATTTAAGAAAACTCTACACACCTACCTCCAAGGCAATGACACCTCGGAATTGCTTCTCCTCTGGCTTTGTTGTGTAGCCTAACTGCAAGCCAGGAGACCACAAAGCCCCTTCAATTTCTTCAACCCAGGAATTAGCATACAGTCCTGAGCTTTTTCCTAAAAACTAAAGAACAAAGCGAAGTCTTGTGTCTAGCAAGGAGAGGGAAGGAGTTTACGCGCAGACAAAGAAACAACTTAAACCATCCCCTGAAAGTTCAAAGAATATATGGAATAGGAAAGAAAAAACAAATGGTGCTAGAGTCCATTCCAATTCACGATGAGTCTACAGTGCTTGATACTAACACAGCAGCACACTTTTGTCTATAGGGTTGAGCTGAAATTGTTTTGCTGACTTACTCGATTGTTCCGCTCGTTCAGGACAAACCAGCGTTTACTCCACTCATCCTTCTTTGCACTCTTTTTCAATAGATAGCCTGTCACTCATGACAGAAATTATTTGCTCCACCTTACACATGCAATTGCAGAATGAAGAAGCTCAGACTGCTCAAAGACTTATTCCCAGACTTAACATCAGATGAACTCCATGCATTCTCAAAAGTATGTCAATGGTAACAAGCACATCTTGAAGAACTCCATGTTCACACATTCCCAAATTCTTTCAATGATGCTGAGACAAACCTGTGAAAGATGAAATCCTTACCATCCTGTAACTCCGTATGGACAAACTTAAAAGAGGGAGCTAGTACCTGCAGAATTATCTCCAACAATCTGCAAAGTTGAAGGCACATCCTTGTTGCTGTCTTTCTCTGCCTGAGCAGCTTCTCCTTTCATGGCCTTCAGATTTCCACCAGACCCATTCAAGCTTACTGGAGCAGTTGCCTGTTAGCCCACCAATGTTCATTTCATTTACCAGAGTCAATGACTAAAGCCTTTATGACTACGACCTAGCAGCTATGCAGCAGGCACATGTTCTCAGAGCAGTGAACAAGAAGGCAATGAAAAAGGACTTCTAGGGTGCATAAACCAAAGGACCAGTTCTGAACTATATGGTTTGACTGTGAACATCAGTAGAACAATCCCATGACAAAGGCACCTTCATGCAGCCCAGTGGCTAACTATAAATATGAAGGGAGGAGGCAACAAAACCCACTTTGCTCAGTAACGATTGCTCTGCATCTTGTGCCTTCTTTGACCCTCGATTCTTTTGATCATCATCCCTTCTCACTCTATCAAGCCTGGATAAATGGGAGCACAACGACATCAGACTAGGAAATGTCAAGTGATCATAAAAATCCAACATGGGGGACAGAAATACAGCACCAATCAACATTCTCCCCCAGAAGCATCAGTGATGGAAATTAGAAGGAATCAAAGTACATTTTCCACAAAGCAAAGAACTTATGGTGACCAAGTGTAATTCAGAAAAAGAGACTGTGCCAGACCTAATTTGCAAGACCAAATGTGCTTCAAGATATGCATATGTCCAGAGGAAACATGCATAAATACAACTACACTGAAACTGCTTCCACTGCATGCATGAGTAACTTGAACCTTGATCAATGAAGAAAAGCAAGCATTCGAAACTCAAAAGACTGACAAACCACAACTATCAATTGGAACAAAACTTCTGACAGCTACCAGAAAGATACCAACAATGTACTGCCAAATTCTGTGATGACTTGGCTTTGCAAACAAGTGACAGGATAATGATACCTGCGTTGGAGAAGCCTTATGAAGTGCTGAGGTGGAATGAATGACCGCTCCATATCAACAAGGGCAATAACCATCTTTTTTGATTCTGCACGATACTCATCCAATGCAGCACTTGCAATGGCTACAATCTGCCAATAGAATATGGAGGGGAAGATGAAGAACTTTAGGTGTCTACTGAATGGCCACCCTACAGGAATTATAATGCAGTGAAGAGTCAGATCAAAACACACCATGACCCTCTCATAAAGCCAACTTCTCCTAATCAAATGTACTCCATAGCTAAATGAAGTGTGAGCAGGTTACATACCCTAAAATCTCTTCATCAGACATCAAGCAGCCCAATAACTCACTAATAATGCATCACCCAAAAGAACCTCTCATGAAGCCAACTTCTCCTAATCATTTGTACTCCATAACTAAAATGACAAAGTGTGAGCAGGTTGCATACAGTAAGATCATCAGACATCATGCAGGCCAGTAAGGCACTCATAATACATCACACAAGTCTATCTTTTGGTAGACATCAAGACGAAGTACCTCTCTCTTTAGGGGTGCAAATCTTCCCAAGCCAGGGGTGGCAGATGCAGAAGCTGACACAATATCAATAAGGATCCGATGAACCTGTCATGAAGAAATCAGTAAGTTTACAAACCTGTGCCTGATTTGTTTGTGGTAGAAAAGTTCAAGACAAGTTTAATTCCGGTGACATCCTTGCAACATGTTCAAGCAGGAATCTAAGAAATGGTGGCTTGATGTAACATAAATTGTCCAGAGCAGGGAATAGAATCAAACTTTAGATGATAATAATACCTCATCCACACACATTTTTGCTGGCTCCTTCACCAATTCCAATGCTTGTTTGATAAGTGCCCTCAATCCCTTTTCAGGAGAAAAAAGGTAGGGCTGATAGCCATCTGCTTGAAGCACCAACTGCCAGAAGGAAGCCAATGAAATTTATTGAGAACATATGTAAACATGGAGAGACCAACTGAAGCTTGAATGACCAAGAGAGCATCATGTAAGTGCCCTTCTCCTCATACCACTCCATTTCAGGGTTGGCTAAGAAACAAAGAAAAAATCCTGTATTGTCCTTGTACAATGGAGGAGTTGGAAATAATTTACAGGAATTAACAAGTAAAACTCAACAAGAACTCAGGGAATATGCCCTGTGCCCATCTAGCAACACCATTGCTGTTCTTAGTATGAAAGCCAAGATACTTGAGACAAGCTTAAATGATTAACATCTGATCAACAGATGAGGGAGCTAACCATCCAGAAAGCTCCAGAAAGTTTGAATTATCACAATGCAACAGCGCACTCCCTAAACTGCGTGGCTTCATGAGCCCTGCCACAAAGAATACTTGATCCTGGTAACCAACAACTTCTGCCTTGAAGCACTGTGCTATAAACCCTCTATCTTTATGGTGCCCAAAAAAGAAGATACCCTAACATCCAGCTAAAACCCAAAAGAGCCAGCAAAACCTTCCCAGATTTCCAACATTGGGGGCATTCAACCGAATCTGTGGGGATGTCACTTCTCTGACTATAAGCTAAGAATACATCTAAGGACTCTGTTCATTGGAAAAAGAAAAATGTCTTAAGAAGCAAAGACTGCAAGAACAACTTTCAATAAAACCAAGCTACCCACCTTTTTAACACTGCTTAGCTCAAACATACTATCAAGTGGAAGCCCTTTGATCCTCTTGGGTAGTACACCTTCAAAACTTGCAACCACTCTCCAGCCTGCACCCTGTGCACATTGCAACAAACCACAATGATCAAAATAAATATCTATGAGATTGCTGAGAGAACTCCACAATAACACATGGAAAGCAACCACTATGTCAGTTCCTCTCAAACCAAAAGAAATACAACCCGAATGGTGCAGTCATGATGTTCTGAGTCATCCACAAATTATCAGACCATCACCTTCATCATGATGAGCAGACTTAGCTGCCATTACCCCCACTGACTTCATCAGTTCTCATGGTGGGAGGTGTGTGTAAGTATCTAACACTTCACTTAACTTTGGGCAAACAGTTATACTAGAATCTGCATCCTGCAATTCAGTTGCATTTCCAGAAAAAACTGGAAGAGACAGTCATCATGTTGGCTAACATTCAAGAGACACTGTTAGTCAAAAGTTCAATAGTAACCTCATTCAAGCTGCAACAAGGTTGTGAGATAAGCTTCATAGGTAATATACTGTACAGACAGAAAGATGAGGCAGTAATTCATTGAAATAGAACCCTACATGGACAGGAGATGGTAACAATGAATTGGAAAACGATGATCTTTAAAACATGCTGTCATCTTTTAGATGTCAGAGGGTCTTTTTAGATGTCATTACATGGATGATCTTTAAAACATGCTGTGAACATCAGTAAAACATGTTCACAGCATGCACCAGGTTTGCACTGATCAGTCCTTGCTGATGTTTGTACTTAGACTCTGTAAATGCCATAAGCTGGCCATACTCACAACGGTCATTGGGAATCATTCGCAATACCAGAACAAAATTGTCAAAAGATTGCTTGTGTGCTTATGAATGAAATTTGTTTTTATGATTCCTATTTACAACATATTCTTTGTAACTGGATCTAGAAGCTCAAGTACTAAAACACAAACCTCAATGGCAATATAAAATCCAAAAATGGCCAATTGAAGCCTCTTAAATTGATCCTATGCATCCTGGGGCCAACTGCTACTCTACCCATGAAGCACAGTCCATTCATTAAAACATACCTTTGCAACAGGGCAGTGAGTCTCCTACTGTTTTGGGTCTATTGTTTTCTCAACTGTCAGACTTTTAAGCTGACCTAACTACTGGATGCCAAAACTTAACACCTTCAATTCTTGTTGAGGCTGTGCAGAGATCTGCAACTAAGAACTCCTGCTACAGGCCACTGAGTGAGCCCATTCGTCAAACTAAGCCAGCTCGGTCTTAAAGCATCAAAGAGAAATATACAGCATTATAGAGAAACCTCTTACCTCTCCAGTCTGGATATGTTGCAGAAACTTGTCTTCAAATTCACGACATAGCTCCAAAGCCATTGCACGAGTTCCTTCTGAAGACTGCACCCTTTGCTCCCCTAGCCTTACAAGTTCTGCTTCAACAACCTGTGCCCTTCCCTCCAACCTGTGCACAAAACACACTACAGCTAAGATTCAGACAAGTCATGGTTGACAAACAATGAGTGATATCAGAGATCATTCTAAGAGATAGCTACCATCTTGCTTAGAGAACTGCTATTGTTAACAAGATGTAAGGCATGGAAATAATTAGCTTCACAGGAACAACCCAAAGAGCTAATGCATTGAGAAACACAACAGCAGACATCCTTTGAAACTTGAAGCCCTCATATTAAACCATGGACTCTCCAACCACCTAGTTCTAATCATAGTACAGAAATGAGGTTTCAAGGGCTCTGAGTCCACAAATTCTCCCTCCTGTACAGGTTCAAGAATGATATGCAATATCCCTCACAGATAAGAAAGACTTTGGTTACAACAGTCAAAAACCAGCACACATTTCTCAGACCTCTTATTTAAGAGATTATGCAGGAAACTCTCTGACAAAACTTTGAAGGCAGTTGTTCTGTCAGTTCAAGCGAAGGCCAAAACTGACATAACAAGAATGAGTGCAGTCATAATCTTATGAAGTTCTAAAATCTCATTCTCTCATACTTTGACATGGGAAATTGCACATCCCCAAACAAATGGAATAGATCTGCTAACTCCAAGAAAAAAATTTCAATGGATAATGAATCAACTTGTAGGGTGAATGATAGACTTTATGCTTAACTAATTCTCCTACTCTCTTCATATCCAGCAACGTGCAGCAAAGCAGATGATGAGCATTCTGTTGGGAGCTTTAATATAGAAATACAAGATGCTTCTCCTATCCAATAGGCCAATGTTGCATCTAGGACAGGCTGTCACATACCCAGATAAGATGTTTGGGAGCCGCTGTTTCATCCTTTTGCGAATTTGGCGACCAAGAGTGTCAACAAGAGCTATCCTTCCAAGCTTTGAAGGAGATGCCCCATTTAGAATGGACTTAAGGGATTCCATCTCTGCCTTCCAGGCTGTTTCTAGTGTATCATCAGCACTAACAGCCCCTGAATGGGCTGCTGCAATTGCCACTGATTGCCCTATCATTGCGACCCATGGAATCTCCAAGGTTGCAGAAGGACCTTGGCCTGAAAGAAGTGCTTGAACTGCAGCTAAGCTCCTCTGATCAGATGCTGCCTGATCAACTTTGCTTATAACACCAACAGTCCTTGTTCCTACAGTGGAGAAAATGAATGTTAGCAATGGGCCCTATTGAATTAATCACTCTATCAACTCTTACAGAGGTTGGAAATGTCTGCTTACCATCAGGATCCAGATCTTGAGCAAGCTTCAAAGCCCGAGAAACAGCAACATCACGACATGAGGTTGCTGGTATTACCACCAGTAGTACTGCATCACTGTTGTCTGCAAAAGTATTTATCTGCAGAGAAGCCAACATAAGTCAAGATACATTAATAAAATTTAAATCCATGTGGATCAGGACCTTGTACCAATTAACCATAGCAAGACTCATGGTCCAAACCTGAAGCCTAAGAATCTCCAAATTGCAGATGAATCTGATAACATCAGTGTAGAGCAATTTCTTTTCCTCTCTAGATGCCATGGTTTCTCTCCAATACTCACAACTTCAGAAAATGTGATGTCTAAGTTCAAAGTCACTCAACATCATCGTGAATGTGATTGAAGATTCACTCTAGAATAGGTTAAGCTCAACTTCCAGAAAACATGATGAAAAGCAACTATTTGCAATCAGAATCTAAGCTAGAGAAATTTCATTAGGATCTTGTAAAGGCTCAGGGAGACAAAAGAGAAAAGTCTCCGGAAACTCATCCAAGCCTGGAAATCAATGGAATGCATGAATCTCCACATACATTAAAGAAAATGGTCAATTCCAGTTAGCAGAAAGGAAGAGAAAATAGAAAGGCCCCAACGAGAAGTGAGATTGGAAGGATATGTTCTATAGAAATGCAGTGAAGAGTGAATGTACTTTCTTGTTGGCTGCTAAACAAGCAAATAAACAAACAAGGGCAAAAAAATTTACACTATGACAAAGGAGCAAACCATCACGACTAGTCTGGTTGAGCAGCAGCTCAGATATGCAAAGGTTTCTTACAGGTGAGTCGCCTGATGATGACCGTGCATCAAGCCCTGGAACATCAATCAGCTTCAATGGTGGTGCTGCAAAATGAAACTTACATGGTGAGTTTTACTCCATAAGATTTGTATATCCCATTTTCGAAAGTATACCTTTTAAAGTACAAGAAATTTCTCAGTACTTACAATTTTAGTCAACCTGAAAAGGATCTGACAAAAAAACCAGCAACAAGCAGCAAGCATAAAGCAGAGGAAACCCCACCCCAAAGAAAACACAAAAAATGACCACAAGATAGAATGGAGGGCAGATTGAATGCCAGCAAGAGTCACATGCATGTGAAGGACCTTCAACAGCAATACACATGGCATTGACCACCTACCATAGCATCCTCACTGATTTCATCAGTTCCCAATGTTGAAGTCAAACACTAACCAACATACTGAGTTTCTGCCACAAGGCTTGCAATAAGAGGAAAACTCAGGCATGATGCTGACTAGCTCAGCAAAAACAAAAAACCCAAAAACACAAAGAAGAAAGAGGAACATGGATAGGGAGAATGGCCAGAATGGAAAAGAAACCCCCACCTGAAAGTTTTTTAACAAGTTCCCCTTCCTGAAACTAATTTCAATGTGATTGGCAAAGAAACTCAACAAAACATGTAAGGTAACCAAACAAATGTTGTGTCAGCTCCACTCAAGCCAAAACAAACAAACAAAAAAAGAATAAGTGTGGTCATACCCTAGTGAGTGTCACTAACATCATAGCATATCATCACCTTTTATCATGAAAGGCAGTGATTAGCTACAATCACTCTTCATGAGTCTCATGATTGCAACCAAACTAACCATGGATCTGCATATGAATGCCCACTCTTGTGGGATCACCAACTTTGATGTTGGAGAGTGACACCATTTATTTGTCTGTAACAAGTAGAGACAAATCTAAAAGCTAAACCAATCTAAAGATTCCAAACAAATCCAATGACTACAGAGACAACTGATAAAACTCAAACCACTACCAGTGACAAAGAAAACAACAGAAAAACCTGGAACTAAAGCCATTCCTGAGAAGCTGTGATCATAGACTGGGACTACAAAATGAGTCCTGTTAGTAAGTTACCCAACCTTCAACTACATGGCAACTTTCTTCAACAGTTTCTCACCCCAAATTTCTGGGTATGAGATGCAAAACAGGTGATAAGCACAATCCAGCTCCGTCATAGCTACAGTGAGTCACATTCGAGCATGGACTGCAATACCTTGGAACTTGACCATGATGTCACACTACAAAAAGTAGTGCATCAATTCTGCCAACATGCTCAACAGCCAAAAAAGGTACTCAATGTGACTAACCTGTGCTAGAGCGTAGAACAAGACGAATCCCCTCAGTTTCACCTCCCTTTGAAGAACTTAGGGCTTTCAATCTGCCTTGGAGGGAGTGCCGTACTTCACCTGCAAAATGGTCACAACGCACCAAAGAGTAAGAACAACAAAGAAGCAGCAAAGAACTGACTAGAGCAAGCAGACACAATAGAGTGAAAATGTTCAAATTGGGGTGAGCATGGACAGCAATGGTAAAGAAATACTCCAGCCATGATTGCAATGATATATATCATATCCTCTATCTGTCAGAGCTGGATATGTGATAATCATTTGGAAACTGAGTCTAATTCACAGATTTGGATAGTGAGGTCCTTACTAGCAGAGACAGAAGCAGTTCTTCCTTCCAACACAATACTCAGCCCCCGGCTGTTACCAGATTTATCCCGCTCCATGTCTACAATAATGGGAGCACGTGTTGCACCATTTTCTCCTGTTGGCTGCAAAAGTTGCCAAAACCAGTATTTCGCAGCATAAGATTAGTATTTCAGAAAAGCCTGTTAGACTCTTGCCCTGCAGATAGTTCTGTCTGATCTGCAGCCCCCTCTGCTGCACTGGCAATTCAAGGCATCCAATAAACCAGTTTGATCCTAGGGAATGATTCAGCCAAAAGAGTTATGGCTTGCCCCTAAATGAGGGACTATTTCACTCTGAAAAAATCTTACTCCCAATTTCAGCAAGATCCTCTGAAGCTCCACTTCCAGCACAGATTTATAGAAAGCTTTTAGGATTGCCACAGGATCAATAAACATGGAAAGAGCAAATGATGACTTTTAGGACTCAAACTTCTGCTTTCACAGGGGAATCCCCCTTGCTTACCATTATGGGAAGGGGAAATTGCAATATTCTGCAAAGAGTAAAGACTTTATAAGGAGTGAGACAGTTCTCTCAGAGGAACTTCAAAGGAGATCCAACTGTAATCAGACCATGGAGAGAAACCAAAAGAAAACCTCAGAACACCTGAAGATGTTAAGAAATCTTAGCCCTTCTGAAGATGCAAAAAAATTATGGAATGAATCAACAGGAAATTCAAGTCTTGGAGCTACGTACCAGAACAGGGTAGCCCATAAGGCTGTTGAGAACTGCAGACTTTCCTGCGCTCTGGAAACAATTACAAAAAAACAGGCATTGTAAGAGCTCTTCCTTTGAGTTTCCCACTATATTAATGCCCATGTCTACTTAGTTTCAGGGAGTTGGATGTCTACTTAATTTCTGTGTGTCTAGCATTTCGAGATGCAATGTGGGTCACACTATCTTCATGGATTGATCTGCAGTTTGAGCAACTCCTTGCAGCATTGCATGCCTCTTCCCTAATTCTATCCCCGCGTGCCATTATAACTCTCACCCTTGCATGGATTTTTTGGAAGGTGAGAGAGTCAGGAACGCTGTGGAATTCTGGTCACCCTTTGATACTCTCTGTCACAAATGAAGAGATAATAACTTCTGTGTCCTCAAATCTCAACCGTTAACAAGATCATGCTGCCTCTTCTCATGTCTCGT
>Ga0116228_10003829_pt1 | contig 13291 bp, 7 predicted proteins | sample S1TSphfallax_2_FD_89694 | JGI IMG/M metagenome (GOLD analysis project Ga0116228, IMG submission 89694) | Host-associated microbial communities from peat moss isolated from Minnesota, USA - S1T2_Fc - Sphagnum fallax MG | ecosystem: Host-associated > Plants > Peat moss > Unclassified | place: USA... | reverse complement strand
GGAAGTATTTGGTAGATTGTAGTGTGTGCATGTATATGTAATGGATATATATTTGGTGTAATAAAATGATTACATTATCCTTCACATCAATGCCTATCCCGGCAGCGAACGCAACGGGTACACACTAGTGTGATTCTAAAATAATTGAATGAAGCAAGACATGATAAGATTACACATAAGCTTGCAAAATTGATTGGTAATTGACAATGTTGTTGATTGAATGAAGAAATGCATAAAACAAGGTTGGATAAAAACATACAAAATCAATAATTCAATTGACAATGTGATTAATTAAATGAAGTAATACATGACAAAGTGAAGGTGCAACTTCTTGAATAAAATCACACACAATATGATTTGCATTATGGTTATATTAAAATGAAATAACATACATCATGAATGTGCATGGTCACATAAATATAATAATGATATTATTATTATTGGTGTTTGCACCCGATACCCATAAATCAAATTTTAGTTTTCTCACATGATGGGTTTTGCAAACCTTAGTCCCAACCTGCATCATAAATATCCAAGCAACCTTTCATATGATATGTCAAATAAAATCTTTCCAACTTTAGACAAACATGGTATCATTTGATTAACATGGAAACATTTTCTGCAATATCAAAATAATTAAAATAATTTTCTCTTGCCAAATTTCATGAACACAACTAGTAAATAGTCAAAATGACATCAAAATGGAGTGTTAAAAAAAAGTTACTCAACTTTTATGGAATTTACATAGTTGTAGACTCATCGACACCTTGAATAAGGTCTATTGGATGGATTTTAACTACTTGGTTTTGCCTCAAAAAGATGTCATTGGCGAACTTTTGAGGGTGAAAACATCCTTGAGTGGTACCACTAGGAATGTCACACCTTGATTTTCTTGAATGTTATGTTGGTTCCTTTCCTTGAACTTTTTGGTTAGGAACACAAATTTTTCTTTGAATTTTTTTCTTAAGATGATTTGTAGTCATTCTATTTTTAGGTTTTTATTAGGAAATTAATTGAGTAAGTATAATTTGATTATGAAATTTCAAAATTAAAGCTATCAATTTCTAAAAAGGCCATTTGAATTAGGAATACAAAATTTTAATCATTTTCAATTTTTTAAATTTCAAAATAAACTTCAAGTCATATATTTAAACATGAGAAAAAAATAATTTATAGTCATGAAAACATTTAAATTAAAAGGCCCAAGAAAATGATTTAACCATTTTTGGTTCCTTAATCATTCCTTGAGGTGGTTCCTAGTGGTACCACCAAAGGATGTTTTCACCCTTGATTGGTTATGCCATGAATTCTATGCATTTAAGTTGTTGGGATTAGAAGATTTAGATTTTTTAAGGAATGACCTTTTGTTAGGCCTCGCCCCCATAAGGACAGCTATTATTGCATTGGATCCAACTTTTGGAAGTTTTATTCTATCAGAATTGGTTTATTTGGTGAAAGTGTTTAAATTGTTTAAATTGGAACGAATTTTTTTGGTGTTCAGAGTGTGAACACAATAGATAGATGTACAACATCTTATGTATTGGCAAGGCCAATGTGTTTGAAATGCCTTGTTATATAAACCCATTGAAGACACTTTTGATGATTCATGGGTTTGATTTTCATATGATGTTACGTCAAAAGCCTCAAACTCCATGTTTTGGATGTTGAGTACATGAATAAGAGGTTGGCTCTCACTCCAAAGCTTGTTGGCCCAATCCAATATGCTTTAGCGGACATGATATTAAAGGACTTGAAACACACCATAATTCAATTCAAAAATGTTAATAGGCCCTAGAAGAAGGCTTTGCAATTTCGAACTATAGCATTAACCAAGGAACAAGGGAATTTGTTCATCACCTTCAACAAAGGATTGTTGAGATTTGATTATGGCAATGTTGGATATTATAAGAAAATGGTTCATAAATGGTTCAAAAGGGAGATTAACTTTATCAAGGTTTTTCCCATTGAGGATGAAAGATGATGGACAATATGTTGTGTGGGAGGGTTTGTAATCTACTAGAAGGATTTTACATGATGTAAAAATTCGTTTGTAAAATTGTTATCTTGTTGGAGACTCAGCCCTTGAAGTAACATTGTTAAGACATTTGATTAATTTAGCATTGCAATATAAGACAATTGCAATTAAAGACCAATGCCATGTGATTTGATGTGAGAATGTGAAAGTGTGACAAATTTACTTTTTGACCTTAGAAAGACAAAATTATTTGATCTAGGTTTGACAAGGATATGGTAAGGTTCACAAAACACTCTATCTCAAACATCCTCAAAAGAAAAGATATCAAATGTTCCAAGAATTGTTTGGTTTTTAAAATTCCAATTCGGGTTTTTTTTTTCAAATTCCTCAAATAGGTCCACTAGCAAGGATACCCAACATTAATAGTCATTAAATGATGATTGTTGTAGGCAAACTGTAGCATTCTTACAAAATTGCTGCTACAAGCAACTAGCTTGAAAGTGCCTAGGTCTAGATGTGGCTAATTTAATTACTTTTCAATTTTAAAAAATCCCTAAAATCACAATTTATTCATTTTTTTCATTTTCTAAATTTCGTTTTTTCTAAGTTGCCAAAAATAAATAAAATTTGATCAATCAAAAATTTCTTAATAGTCATAAGAAGATTTTTCCTCAATCCAATTTTGGTGTTAAAAACATTGATTTCCAACTTGAAAAGAAGTTTGGGCAAAAACATGAACATTTCTGAATTAATAGTTCTATTGATAGCAAATTTTTACTATTTTGTGAAATTTCTTTTGAGAATAATGTTGAATTTAAAATGTGTTTTCTCAACAATAAAGTGCTAGTTGTGCAAATGAAAACTATAAAATGATAAAGAATTGATATAAATGTTTTTTTTAATAAAAAAACTTTGAAACAAATTTGAAACTTATGAAAAAAATTGTCACAAAAACTTAAATGTGTTGAAGTCTCTTGGGAGGACAAACTTGACAATGTTCAATTTCAGAATACAAGAACCCAATGCCCGAAGCAGGGTTTTTTCAATTTGGTGATATTGAAAAATTGGCGATTTTTTCCAAAAAAATAGAAAAACTAGCGAATTTACAACAAGGGAAAAAAATCCTCAAAATTTTTTTGTCATAAAAATGACCAAAAATTTCCCAAAAGAACGCAGTATCCCTAAGCCCTAAACCCTACACCTTAAACCTTTAAGACTGTAAGGGTACAATGGTGGTGTCTTCAGCAAGTGGCAGGTCTTCAGCTACAATTCCTGTGCAGAACCATGTGAACATTGAAAGTGAAGAGTAGTTCCCCATCTGCAATACATAACTCATAAGCTTGCAATGGAAAGACTTGCAGGTTGGAACCTGGGAGTATGGAATAAATTACTGTTTTCATTTTGCCACCTTCCGGCATCCCTGTAATAGAATGATTGTAAGATGATGAAAATGGCAAGCTATGTCATTAACTTACCTGGCTCTAGTTTGTTCATACCACGAGTAGGCATTTTGAACACATTTTCATGGGTGTGTCACTTAACATACCCACAGAAACAACCCTCATACTGTAAACAGCAATTCATAAAGCTTTGATGGCATTCCAACTTATTCAAGTTCAGTGTGTTGTTAATTCCGAATTGTCAGTCACGGGATTACAGCAAAGCAATGGTTTGCAATGGTTTTAATCCACAGAGAAGTGATTGTCAGGGCCCAGTACAGCAGGACTATTCAGACCATGAAATTGCAACTAACAGCAGATTCATCTAAGAAGAAGCATTAGGGGAAGAAACAGTGCCACACATGCTTCCCCAGACTTATCATGCTCAAAGATACTGCCTTATATAACAAGGTAATCCTTTGTTGCATGCAAATACACTGGTGTATGAAAGGGTAAAAATTGTGCTCTCCCATCATCTTCAGATCAACAGTCTTCAGACACACAAACTAAGCATACCAATAAGCAAAACCAACACAGTTAATGCAAGCCCTCTTTTAAGACATTGCTTTCAGATAAGATAAAGAGCACAGCAATTAGGCAGCAGCCTCCTGCTTTGAAGCTTCCTCAAAGCTCTCCCCCTCTACTAGATCAGGAACATCATCATCGTCCTCATCTTGTGCACCTGCCCTTTCTTGCCTCTGAAACTGCTGTGCTATCTTCTTCAAATTGACAAGATTGTCTGGGCCTGCATGTCAGTGTAACAAGTGTGAAAACCAAGCATGAAGCTACAGATTATACTCATCTTGGTGATTACTTTTCCATAAGAGTCAAATCTCAAAATTTAACAGTCGTTGAAATACATCCATCTTGGCAGCTGTTATTCATGTTACCAGATTTGCAGCAAAGAGGTAAAGTTCTTTATGGTTGTTACAATAGAGCCACAAGCAAGGTACTTTCTTCCTGCACATTCAATTTCAAGCTGCTGAACTTTTCTGGTGAGTGTAAACATACCAAGCTGATTGATGATCCCTGGCAAAAGGTCCTGAAGTTCTGTTGGCCAAAAGGAACACCCAGAGGGAACAAGTCAGGAGCTAATTCCCTAAACTCTGAGTCACAAAAGAACGCACAAAGACTACACCAAGTAGTATGGACAAGATACAAACCCCATACCAAGCCTGTACAACAAAAAAACACATCTTTTTCCAAAAGAATTTCACACTAGACTTACTCTTTGTTTGTGAAGCTCCAGTCACGACCCATGTGTTAGCAGCAATAGAGGCTTGGACTGCAGACAATAAAGCAGACATGAACAGAATTAGTAATATATTCAGGGCTTGTTGCATATCTATGAAGTTGCAGAGAAATCGCAACGACAAAAATTTAACGTAACATGACAATGAGTGCAGTCATAACCTTTGAGCATCGCTCACAAAGTGTCAGACCATCACCCTCATTTATGAATAGCAGTGAAAAACTGCCATGACCACGCATGGAATCATCAGCCCTTGATGGTGGGTGTAGATAAGAATATAATGGTCCTCCCAAAACTTTACGCAAAGACCATTATAAAACATCTGTGTCCTGAGTTCCTGTTGTGTTTCCAGAAGAAATGGAAAGACTCAGGATAAGTTCAGGACTTGTTGCATGTCTACTTCAAAGCAGAGAAACCACATGCAATCTGAGTTCAAAAGACCGCTATAGTGGTGGTTGATAAAATTCCTTCAAATAAATAGCATTCAATATATGCCACATAAAATCAAGACTATTTCACAACTCTGCGACTGCATACACTACAAAGTGCAAATCAGCATTTGCAGATGATGAATAGAAGCTGCAAAGACTGGAGTCTGGAGGGCAATACCCTTAGGGTTTACAAAGTGGATGACAGTTTCATCCTTGAAGATGTTCACTTCCTCAATGCCAGGAATAGTATTGACACCTAGCCTCTTCAAAGTGCTCTGCAACCTCTTATCATCTGTTGTGGTGGTCTTGTGCACAGCTTTCTTTTTCCTGAAACCAAAAGGCCAACATTTTCAAACCCTACACAATTTTGCTTCGTAGCAGAAGCATCACAACCCAGCTAATATCTTCATTAGAACTGACTACAAGAATGGAATAGCAAATTCTGGATAGAGCCAAGAATTTGCAACAAACAGCTACTGCTGCTCATAGAAAAAACTCATTTGACACAGAGATAAACCATGCTATACAAGAAGATTTTTATGTTTCAAATACCCAAAGCAACAAAAGAAAAGCATGATGAAAAGCAGTGCTCAATATTCACACGACCAGATAAAAAGTGGAAACAGAGGCAAAGGAGGAAACCGAGCGAGCATATTATTGACACGAACAAGGTATTGCTAAACCTCAAGTACAAACGCAACGTGTATGAGTACAAGGAGAGCGGCAAAGGGCAGAGAAAGTATGAGCAGAAGATGGAAGTTGCACAAAGAGAAAAAAAAAAAGTGAGCATACCTTCTAACGCTGCCCTTGCCACCGGTCCTGACGGCACTCGCCATCTTCATGAGCTTTTCCTTGTTCATGGTGGCGGCGATGGCGTTGCACAAAACACGTTCTCGCACAGATACGCTCACGAAAGGAGAGAAAGGCAACGAAGGAGACCGTCCCTGTTTAGGGCTGCTCTCACCCGCTCCATTCCGCCCGGGTCACCCGCTATTCTACCCATAACTACACACTAAGTTCTAACTAGTGAATATTGGTAGTGAAGCTCAGTGGGGGTTTTTTTTTTGGCTTTTTGGACAAATTTTGTTGTCTTTAGGTTGTCCTCTACTAGTTATCTAGGAGTTTGAGGGTTACACTTGTTGTATGGTTTGAGTTTTAGGGTTTTTTTTTAATTCAATAAAAAAATTTAGGTTTCAAGGGTTTTTTTTTAGTTGTTATTTTTTCAGGTTTGTGCTTGAGTGCTTATTTTTCAATTGGGTTTTTAAGGGTTAGTTTCTAGTTTTTTTTAGAGGGTTTGAATTTAAGGGATATGTTTTAGTTATTAGGTTTGGGTTTTTAAAGTTTACATTTTAGGCCAAGGTTTTGGGGTTTAAAGTTTTCATTTAGGTTAAGGTTTTCAAATTTAAGGTTTTCATTTTCATTCAATATTTTGGGTCTTAAAAGGTTATTAGTTATTGGTTAATTTTATTTTTTTGAGTTCAGATTTAGGGTTCACATTTAAGTGTGTAAGCTTATATTCAAAGGTTTTAGGGTAGTCTTATGGTAAGTATAATATTTTAAGCATGAAAATCACATTTTGGATTCTTTTTGGCATTAGCATGAAGTTTAGTAAAGGATCCTCCATTGGCAAATGACATTCATATGTTTTGTGTCAAAATGTTGAAATTAGACTTCTTAAATTGCATCACATAGTAATATGCAATTGTTATTGGGTATTAATAGGTGTCAATTTTCAATTGACAATCAATGGTTATTCATTTATTCTACTAACCTTCAATATTCATGGTGTTATTGGTGTAATCATGGATATGATTAATTGCACCATGTGTCACATTGTAATTGGTCAAAATTGAATTTGGGAAATATATGGAGATCAATTATCATGTTACACATGTTATTGAATGGCTTATGGGTTTACCATGTGTCAAATGTTTGTTCTTTGATTTAGGATATTCAATCATTAGGATTTAGGGTTTTGGTTTTTGGGTTCATGATTTATAATATTACAATCTATAAGATTTATGGGTTTAGTGTTTTAGGAGTTAGGTTTTTGCCAGCTCATGAAAAAGAAATTCAACATGAATTTCACATTGAGACTCAATACTAGGACCAACTATAGTACCATATAAAAAACTTTGGAATTTGATTTGAATTGTAAAAAACATAAGCTAGAAAAACAAACAAATTTCAAGTTCAATCCTTAAACAAAATTTGCATACATCAAACCAACAAGAGATTGTGTACTCATGCACAATGTCTTGAAGTCCAATGTTTGAGTACATAGTTTGTCATGCATGAATGTTGACCATTATTCATCAATGTCAAGTTTCTTGGTGTTCAATCCAACTAAATTGAACATTCATGATTTACATATCACCTTAAAATTTTAACGAACTTAAAAAACTTTGATGACCAAAGATGATAGCCCCTATTGAGGACCTATCATAATGAATTGACATGGTATAGTTGTTAGCATACAAAACGGAATCACAATGTTGGGCATAAACACCTCCACATGGTCCATCAAAACCACCTTGCCATCAACCTTGCCACCACTCAAACCAAGGATGATTATGTTGTAGTCTTTTGTTTAATTATTGGGTTGACGAGGTTACTACAAATTTGAAAATGTCAATTAACTTAATACATGAATGCCCACAATTAAAACTAATTTAGTTTCAAAATACACATAGGTCTTGGATAGATCGCTAACTTAATTTGTTAATTTCCTTCAAATCAATGCAACATCTAGTGCCTTCACTAATTTCAATGGATTTCTTGTCAAGAGTTGCCCATAAACATGTAAATCAAATTTCAAAATTGAATGCATTTAATTTATTTTCTCTACTTGTTTATTGTTAAAATAAGTGGTCTTACATGTTTCATATTTGTCATATTTGCTCAATCAACATCATGTGAAGCAATGTGTAACATTGTGTTTGTCTACATCAACTTTCAATGCTACAATTGATGTACACCAAATATTAAATGTTAAAATGGTTAGATCTAAATTATCATTTATAGTTGCCACATCATGTTTTGTTACCTAATATGCAAGTCATCCCACATTAATGCCAACTTGAATCTTCTAGGCTTTAAACACAAGACAATAATCCCAGATAAAACCTAGAACTTCACATTCTTCTTCAACCAAATTTGATGACCATATTTGGGTGATGAAAACATCATAAAAATTTCAAAAGATCAATGAACTCAATAGTATCAAGGTTATTTCTTGGGTGATACATGCACATCACCCATGTTAAGCAAGTTTTGTTTTTCCTACTTGGATATTGTGGCTAATGATTGTCTCTTCCATTGGACAATTTGGCAATTTTCTTAATACCCATCTATGTGCATGATTCAACCACAATTAGTCCAATATGAAAATTAAGTCAATTTGTTATATGACATAAGACCCATTTCAAACAAGGTATAACCTTAAAAGTTGGGTTCTTACATTGAAAGTTTGTCCTCCTATAAACTTGATCACAAAATTCTAATTTTTTTAATAAACATATGTTACTACCAAACCTATAACTCAAGTCAACACACAAAATTTCACATCATTTTCTAATCCTATATGTTGATACTACATCAACACAGGAAACAAAATGGTAGTATGGGCGACTACTTTGTAAGTTGGATTTTATTCAAATCATAACCAACAAAATGTGTTTGCACGTTTGATTTATGTCCCCAAGTAACAAAATGTTTGGTGTTGGTTCTTGTGTTTATCATTTGTGATGAATTGAAGAAGGTTACATCAAATTCCAAACCTCATGGAAGATTGGTTAGGTTTGTAGACATCCTTTAAACTTAATCACTCAATTTTAGACTTCTAAAAAACATACACCTCTACCCCTCTTGTAGCTCAAATAAATACACAAAAACATCATATCCTTTTTTTTAATTGTACATATTGAGATCACATCAACACAATGGTGGTATGTGTAAATATTTCATGGATTACATTTTACTCAAATCACTTTTTTTTTTAAAAATGTGTGTCCCCACATTAATTGAATTATGTTTGCTCTTGCACTTCATCATTCATAATGAGGTGAAAAATGTTATATCATATCCCATACCTCTTTGAAGATTGTTTGGCAAATCAAACTATGAATGTTTTTAGATAAATGTGATTAAATAGGTGTACATTGTGCTATAATAGCCTCAAGAGTTTACTTGTGATGCAGTCTCAAAACACCCATGGTATGTATTTAATAACACAGTGCACAAGCTTGTAACGTACACCATTTAAACATAAGTTACCCAATACATTCATCATCTTGTTCTATTCATTTGGACCTCCTCAAATTTGGAGAAAAATTGTGGAAAGAATAAATTGTTGATTATGACTCTTTTCAACCTTTCAAAAACCTTTTGATTTGGAAAAAATCATTGCAAAAATTGCTAGAATCAATTGCTCCAAGAATGATGTTGATGAATTTGACACCTTATGAGCTCTCAAAACTCCTCATAGTTGGACAACAATTGTCACAAAAAACCTACAAGAACTATTGTTCCTATGTTTTCATTAAGTTCTTTTCTTGTGTTATGTTGAAGGAATATAATGAAAGAGTATTCATCTTTTTTGTTGTTGCAAATCTTGCAATGGGTTTTCTTGAAAGGTCTAGTTGGAGGACCAAATTTTTTTATTTAAAAAGAGGAAATAACCTTTTCACATCCAAGTTTGTATCTTGATGGTTTGATCCCCAAGTTTTTTTTGATCCTTAAATCAAATTCCAATTTAATTTCAAATGAAAGTCACATTCTTTTTTTTTTCCCCTTAGATTGATACTTATGACTTACTAGACTTGTTAATTTCCACCCTTGTGGTTTCAAAAATTTGGTAATTTATTTCCATTTAATTAGAAAAATTAGTGGAATTTAATTAACATATGTAAAAACACAAAAACAAATTGCACAAGTTTTCCTATTATTTCTTTTCGTGGAAAAATGACAACACTTGTTTAAAAAATTAAGATGAAATAAATAATGAAATAATATCGATGAAATTAATTACCATTTTAATAATGATATGTAATGTAAAGACATCATGGTATTTCATCCAATTAATACATTTCATGTAATATTAGTAATTACATACCATTATAGTAGTTGACATAGGCAAACAAGTAATAGGACATATGACCATTATGGCTAACTTTTATAATGTATTAACAAGTTATATGATTATAATGGTTGATCCTAGGAATGTAATAATATTCACAACTAAAATTTGCTAACAATCATAGAGGACATGACATTCACGACTACATGATTAGGTTAAGGACACAATTGCAAAATGTCCTCGTCCATGTGGATCCCATGTTTTGATGTAATTTGTTGATTTTGGTCCACTTACTTTTATTCCACTCACATTTGATGACACATGTAATAAAATTAACCTATCATTATTTTAAAAAAACTTGAATATTTTATCACAATTTGATTAATCATATAATATTGCAATAAAGTTGATTACAACAAGCTTTCATGAGCTTTCAACTTAAGTTAGATCAAACTATATGATCAAATATGAATTCACAAAAGAAAAAAAATCAATGGAAGGAAGGTTTTTAAAACTTTCCAAACAAGCTTCAAAATATCTTTTTGAGCTAATAATAAGATTCATAATCTTCCTTACATCTCCAGTAAATGAAATTTAACATATGTTAATAATAAAAGGTCATGCTAGGCCATGTGGGATGTCAAAATGTGGATTAAAAGTCACACGGTTTTTTTGTTTTCATTAGTTAAAATTAATTCTCTTGGGTTTTTCAATGCAAAAAAGATGCAAGAATGTGTTCGTCAATCAATGGATCCCAATGTTGGTTTTTGTGACGTGTTGAGTACAACTGAACAATTCCAACATTGTTCAAGGCTTTGACCAACTTTACTTTGGTTGGTTCTATGGAGTTGGCATTGTCTTTGGTCCACACAAAAGACACATGGATTTCACATTTAAAGTCATCAAACAACACTTGGTGGACCCACTTGACCATGGTTAAAATGGAAACTTCTAGTTAAATGTTTTAAAATGTTTTCGATCTCTCCCTTAATTTTACATCAATTATGACATCTAGATCTTAACTTCTTCGAGGTTGTTAATATTTACCTTCTTCATTTTCTTAATATTCATGTCATGTTTTAACATTTTTTTTAAGGGGTGTAAGCTGGATATAAATAACCATTCATACTAAGGATTAGAGTTTGTTTATGTAAACTATTCTTAAATCATGGTTTACAAGATGATTCTTAAAATAATAATTATATGAACCAAAAATATGTTGTATACTTTCATGTAAGGCATATATAAAAGTTTTCCCATAGACATGTTGTTTTCAAATCATTTCAAAACTTGTAAATAATCAAAAACATTGGATACCTTATTTTAAAAGTCTTTTTGGATATTCTACATTCATTATATCCATTTCCAATTTTTCTAAATGTTCTCATATTACATTAAAAAATATTGTGTTACAAGTTCATTCAAAACTTTTCAACATAACTTAAGTATTTTTATCACTTGTGAAAATGAAATAATGGTTACAATCTTGAATGGGTTGTTATATTGTGATTGCACCCTCAACATAAGTGCTTAACTTCATAGCTAGAAGTGGTTTTTCCTTTTCAAAATTTAACTTTCATATGCCTTGCCATTCAACTACAATGTCCATGAATTGTAGTTGTAAAATTTTCTTTTGTAATAGCCTTTTTTGAGGGAATAAAACTCAAGTGAATATTGTAAAAAAAGTAAAAGCTGCACTAGGAACATCTAGGTCAACAAAACTTGAGTTGGAAATTAGACAACAAATGGAATATGACCTTGAATCATGTTTTGCCACCTTTTCAATCTAACATTGCATGAGAAATGCCAATTTGTGGTCTTAGGACATGCCAAAATCCTCTTTTAAAAAATCAATTTTCACTATCATCTTTGTTTAAGGTATTTAATTTGAAGTTTTTTAAAGTGTGACATAATTGATCATTAAATGTGTCTTGGATAAGTTGTGTATTTGGGTATTGGTTTAGGAAAGTGGTGTAGATTATTTTCCACATTGCATTAGGCCAATTTACCATGGTTATAAACACCAAAATGGTCATTGCAAGTTGCTTCCATGGTGTTCAAATGCAATGATTCAAGCATTTGCGTGTGAAGTTTTTGCTTAGGTGATGTGTTTGCTTTCTTCTTGATTGGCATCTTTCTTACAAACCTTACATCCTCAATTGTGATTTTTCTCATAGATTCATTTAAGATTATGAAATTCATCCATTTGTACACATGAAATGAACATATGGATTACTTGTCAATGTGAAGGGACTAATTGATCGAAGGATATTTTTTCTATGATGTTTTTTAATGGCCATTCATTACACCATCATTAGCATCACCTATTAGCTATTGAAAGAGAAATTATGTTTTTATCCTAGTTAACAAAACCACTATGTAATCATTTAAATGATTAGTCATGGAGTTACCAAAACCATAATCGTAGAACCATTAATTTACCAAAATCATAGAGCCACAAAGTCAGAATCACTAAATCCATTAAATTGTCAAAATAATTGATCACTACAACAAATAATTGTTTGTTATTACAAAAATTGGTCAAAAATTGCCCAAAAATATTGAACATTTTGACCAAAATGCCATTTAGAACTAGTTGATTGGGAGTTGGCAAACTTCAATAATGGTATTTTTGACTGGTTAGGTGACGGACCTAGTCAAAAGGTTGAGTCCAATTTAACAACTTTGTTAATAATTTTTAGGAGAACACAATTAATTGTAATAATGAAAAAAATAAAATTTATTCCAATAATAGGTTTTTGTCATAAGCAAGTAGGTCCTAGGTATTTAAGTAGTAGATGGGTAGGGGTTGATAAGTAGTTAATTTAAAAAAAAAATCAACCTAGCATGTTTAACCTAGAGCTAACTTAGTATAACGAGCATAGCCTACATAGGCCCCTAGGTGTGTAAATAGGTTGCAATTATAAGGAGTTGAACCCATCTTCACATTGAAAGATCAAATCTCAATCTAATGCACCACATCTCCATATAATAACATATTTGTCATCATATTATTATGAACATTTTTATTCTATGCATATTTTTACACTACTTACATAAGTAGGTTAAAAAAACATAATAGGTAGGTAAGTTGTAACTTTCATATCTAGTTTGATC